>Ga0255431_1174_pt1 | contig 12420 bp, 8 predicted proteins | sample ANMaggSeSYBR02J5_FD_182633 | JGI IMG/M metagenome (GOLD analysis project Ga0255431, IMG submission 182633) | Sediment cell enrichment communities from methane seep in Santa Monica Basin, California, United Staets - ANME aggregate JGI... | ecosystem: Environmental > Aquatic > Marine > Cold seeps >... | reverse complement strand
TTTCTTTGATTCATTCATGTTGCAATCTCCTGTTTATTAGTTAAGTTGAGCGTTTAGCAGTTAGCTATTAGCGTTTAGCTTTGAAAAATCAAGGCATTACGTTAATTAGAAATAACACCCAATAGGTGAAAGTTTGTAATAGCAAAACATCTTGTAATCATTAAACTAACAGCTAACCGCTAAAGGCTAATCGCTTAATGTGGGTATTAAGGGCAGGCAGGTTCATGTATCGACTGCGGCCATGCACCAACCGTTCAGCTTCTTTTACTACAAAGGTCAACTGCCCGATCCAGTCTTCCGGTAATTTCCTTAATGATGAGATTTTGCCGCGCATGAGAAGCTGCGCAGTCACGTGCCAGCTAAGCCATTGTCGATTAATCTGTTCTCCTACTTCGTCCTGGTAACCTTGAAGGAGCGCTTCAGTACAACTATTTATCCCTGAAGAAGCCAATCCTTCAGTGCCGCCAAGAAAGAGGAGATGGGCGATTAACCGACCGACATCATAGAGTGGATCTCCGCAGCAAAAAGCATCCCAATCAACGATTCCAATATTTTTTTGTCCATAGAGAATCTGATCACCAAAGAGATTACCGTGGATAGGCATTCTTTTTGGGATAGGGAGACACTGATATGCATCTGCAAGAATTGCTGTAACTGCATTGAGTTGTACTCTCAGTTGAGGCAGGGCCAGTTTAACTTCGCCCATATGAGCGCATATGGCGTCAATTTCCTTTTCCGGAGTTCGCAGTATCTCGGGTTTAGCCTGGGATTTATGCAGTTGCCCCAGAATTCGTCCAACCCTGTCGAAGGATCCGGGAATAGCTTTTCGCATCTCTTCCGTGAAAGTTTTGCCCGGAATCTCCGTCATTAAGAGTGCTCGACACGACGGATTATAGGAAATTAATTCGGGGACAATAAAGTCAAGTTTGCCTTGCTTTGAAATTTGCATGATTTGCCGGTAGTTATTTGAAACTCGTAGCGCATCAGTCTTGTTAAACAGCTTGACAAAGTAGCGGCGGTGAGTTCGCGGATGCTCCCAGGTAAGGATTGCCCGTTTTCGTGGCACAAAACGGAATAATTTGAGAGGGGAATCACGAAACGCTCCCGGCTTGTCTTCTGTTTCCGGTAAGAGGAGGCGGCGAAAATTATCAGGCTCCATCAGCTCCTTGAGCTTTCGCAATCTGGGAACATCGGGCAATGTCCAAAGTACGGCCCGCCATTTTGGAATGAAAAGTGGCGGCCGTTCATGGCGGCGAGAGCGCTCTTTTTCGACTCTGGCTCGAGCAGCTTCAATATCAGAGTAAATCTGGAGAAATAAATCAATTTCTTTCTGCGATTGGCCCCCGTTTCTATAGATGACAGAGGCCTTCAGCATTACCCTGCCGCCTCTGAAAGGTCTGTAATGGGTCAAATTCGACTTTACTTTCACAGTAGTAATCCTTTTACACCATTGTATCCATGCACTGGAAATCACCTCCTCCAATATTCCGGGAGTTCGAACTTGCTGAATGGTTTGGAAAATTGAATCATCAGTATGAGACATGGTTACCCCCTTGGAGTCGTTCCGAATTCGAATCGACCGGCAGCTCAAATGCATGATTGTAGGGTGGTGAATTAATGGCCTTCCGTATCTCCGGCCAAACACATCCTGTTGCATTCTTCAGATCTTCGGCATAATCAATTTCAACCCACGGTAAACCGGTGATATCTATGCAGGTGATCGCTTTTTTGCGGGCAAAGCCCTCGAAAGCTGCCGGTGCCCATTGATTAACGCCTCCTGTTGACAGCGCTTTTTCAACCTCACTGAAAAGCAGTTTGGTATCTGATGCCTTAAATTTCAGAATACCGAGACTTTCGCCTTTTGATTCCTCTATTACGGCAAACGACTTACTGATATGCCTTAGTTTGTTGCCTGCCAGTTCCACCTTCATACTCTCATCGTCGGTGCCTGAAGCTGAATCGTATACAAGTGAATTCCCGCGATTAACAGCAAGATGCCAAATGATATTCGGGTGTGCCAGCACATCACTGTTAATTACTACCAAATCATTATTGACCCAGTCTCGAGCCAGCCATAGTGAGTAGAGACTGTTAGTCTCCGCATATCTTGCGTTGTCTATATAGTGACAATGATCTCCGATAACAGATCGGATCATATCACCCTCATATCCAATAACTATGCAGATGTCTTTGATGCCGAAATAGCGAAAAATTGAGATCTGATAATTTATAAGGCGAGCTTTATCCAGTTTTATTAAGGCTTTTGGCTTGCCGTTATTGTACTGCTTCAACCGTGAACCTTGTCCGGCTGCAAGAATGATAGCTTGCATCTAGTATTCCTCCTGTATCTCATGGTGAGCTTGAGTGCTTGTTTTGTAAAAAAGCGTCTTAGCTGATAATCTGTATGAAACATCCTCGCTTCGACATTCTGCGGTTCAAAAAAGTTGGACATTTATTGGTTTGCAACTTTTTCATGACGTTATTTATAATTATATCAAAAGTTTGACAAATCGGAATCTTGATTGTGCGGTAGATTTGTCGTTCTATTAATGCATACGTAGCAACCTGTCATTTTCATACACAAAATCTGTATCTCTTTAGAAATCATAGCGTATCTTGATTTCTGCAAAGAGAGCATTGTCAGTATTATCAGAGAATGCTTTACCAGGCATAAAATAGCCTATTGAAACAGTGGATTTCAGCCGTTTGCTCTTATATCCTGCGACAAAATCAATCTCTTTGCCTATATCTTTGCTCAATCCGTTCGGGTCTCTATCAATTTTGGAGTCACGAATTCTGTTGGAAAGCTTGTGTTGGTTATAATGATGGTAAACAAGATCTATTGATGTTTTGCGTGTAGGTTTGATGCCAGACCCGGCCGTTAAGATAACAAGATTGGTTAACTCGGGATCGAACATTTCACCATAGTATTTCAGATGCGTTACGCCATTAAACTTTGCGCTGTTGTCCTGAAGCCCTGTTTGGCGAAAGTTGTTGTTTTCATTGTCCAATGGATCATCGTCTCCGCTGCCAAAAGCGCAGCCCAGCGTTATGGAAGGTTTCAGCGGCAAATCAAGTTTGTAAGTAGAGCCAAGATCAAACCCGATGCCTCTGATCTTTTTGGATTTGCTTCTGCCCCTTACGTGCGCAAGTTCCAACCAGTATTCCAGGCTATCTATCATTTCACCGCTTAGATGCAGACCGTAAAAGATTGAACTTTTATTTGCAGAACCTCTATCATCCTGAACAAAACTGTAAGCTCCGATTATTGTGTCGCTGTCTGGAGTGTATCTTCCATAAAGCAAATAGTTGGTAACTTTTTTATTCTTTTTGTGGTTTAAGATATCTTTGTTGGGCTTTCTATTTACCGAAAAATCAAGGGCAAAATCTGAGAAACCATAAGATAGATTTACTCCATCCAATTCTTCGTCATAAAGCCACTCGCGCTTATCCCTGAATCTCTGTCTGCCGATTATCATATCCAGTCCATCAATTATTTGCGTAAAGGACAAAAAGGCCTGTTGTAGTTCCAGCACGGTTTCATTATCCTCTTTGTTCTCTTCAATTGACTGAGATAATTCGATATTCAGAAATGCCGTAGATTTTTCAGTACACGCATAGGAAAAAGCCATTGATGCAGACGGTTTCCAGACAGCGGTATGGTTGCAATCTTCAGCATCCGGATGAAAGTTCTTTTCCAGTTGGTATTCCAGCTCTACCCTGCCACCAAAACTCAAGTCGGGCGTCAACTGAATCCGGGTTTTTGGCGGCGAACTGAAATCAAATGCCGCATCATTTTCTTTTGAGCCGCAGAATCCTGTGTTAACAGAAAGCAATAGCGTTGCGGTACAAATCAAAACGATTGCAATTACAATCAGCAACATTATGCGCTTTCCAGCAAAGATACCGCTGTTACAGTTGTTTTGTTGATTTTTATTTAATCCAAACAAAATAATGTTTCCAATCAGGTGGTATTGTTATTTCGTCCCCTCGGCTTGTAAGAATGGCCTTTTTATACTCTTGTGAGCAAAGGACATGCCAAACTCTCGTAGTTGGACTAACCTCCTGATTCTTTAAGAATTATCATCACAGAAGGATCGTACGGGCAGGATCTTTTTGAAGGGTTTTTCCTACAGAGGAAGATAGGTAAAGCTTAATTGATTGACCTGATCCCACCATTTCCTATCTTTTTGGCCACGTTTTCACCCAGCCCCCTGTTTCAGGGAAGGGAGATATTGTCCCATCGGCTTGATGAGTCGTTGCTTTTGATATATTTATACGTTCGTGAAACAAATTGGTCACAAATTTGCTGCAAAAAATTCCGACCTAAATTTATGCATCTAAATGAGGAAGTTATTTCGTCCCCGTTCCTAATTTGCTTAATCTGTCAGCAATTCTAATTATGCCATTTTGTAGGTTGGGTTGAGGTACGAAACCCAACGATTATGTAAGGAATTGGCCTAAATTTGTTGGGTTTCGCTTCACTCAACCCAACCTACGCCTTGATCAATTCCCATAATTAGAATTGCTGTTAATCTGTTGCTAATTGCACAAATAATTGGTATTGATATAAAATTAATATGATTGGATTTGATTGATTGGCGTGCCACAAAAGAACAAAGATATAGATTTTCAGATAATTAATTTCACTATCTGAGACTGGTGCTTAAAATATTGGAGGCCACCAACTTAAAGCGGGACAATTCGCTGCAAACTGCGTAGATTGGTGGGCAGTGCCCACCCTACTGTAACTCCTTGGGATTACAAGGGTCATGCCTTAAGTTGGTAGCCAAATTGGACAAAAGATGGTATTTTTCAAAGGTTTTTAATGGAAAATATCCTTACAGGATTTTGTGTGTACTGATGCATAAAAAACGATTTAAAAAAATACAAATTCTGCTGATTCCGCTGATACTATTCCAGCTTCTGTGGCTGTATGCTTGTGCGGTTTCGCATGGTCCCGTTTTTGAAAAAGATGGAAAAAAATTCGGCGTGGTCCGCGGAAATTTTACAGATCGGTGGTATGATTACTATGAACGTGCGCTTTCCTATATAGATGGGGGTTTTTATGATGAAGCTCTTTTTGACCTAAATGTTGCCATAAAAAAACGTCCTGCGGAAAAAAGGTGGACAAACACCTATGGAATGCATTTCATGGATTATTTTCCCCATCGGGAAACAGGGATTATACATTACTTTTTGGGTAATTATGATGCTGCCAAATCAGAATTGGAACTTTCCGGATCGCAGGAGCCATCTGCAAAAGCCAGGTTTTATCTGGACGAAGTTCGAAAGCATATTATGCTGCGTGGAAAAAAAGATATATCAAAACCCGTTCTTACGCTTAAATATCCGCAAAAGACCAGAGATGATTCTGTTACTATTTCAGGAGTCGCAAAAGATGAGAGGTATGTTTCGGAAATTATCCTGTTCGGCGAAAAAATTCTTATGGAATCTTCTGATCAGATGATTTCATTTGAGAAAGATTTACCATTAATGCAGGGCCGGCATAAAATTGAAGTGATTGCTCGAAACCTTTTGGGTGGTGAAGAAAAACAGACTATCTTCATACATGTTGACAGGTCGGGGCCGGTCATTATTATAAATAAATTTGTTCCAGGTGTTGTAATACAGGGGTATCTTTACGATGAATCCGACATAAAATCTTTTATTGTAAACGGAACAGAAAATAATGTCTCGGTAGATAATGATGCTTTTAACGTATTCCTGAAACCAGACATTAAAAATATTACGCTTTCGGCTGTAGATACATTGGGAAATAAAACCACAGTAAGCATATCCACGAAAACAATAACAAGCGAAAAACAAATTAAAATCGTTTCCCGCAGCCTGTTGCTTGCACAGAATGTTTCAGATATCGCAGATGATTCCGGTACGCAACTCTTTTTAATATCAAATGACCGGCCTGGGATTATATTAAAGGGATGGCCGGAAAAAGAAACAGTTTTTAAAAAACATGCAGATATTGAGGTACAGGTAAAAGGCAAAACCAGGATCAAAGAACTGACCATCCAGGTAGAAAGCAAAACCGGACAATATCCGGCAATAAACAAACTGCGGGACAATCATAAAACAGGCAGAATTGTCTCTTTCAATCAATCAGTAAGCCTGGAACAAGGCAAGAATACAATCATTGTTAGAGCAAAGGATATATCAGGCAGAGAAAGCATCAAGAAAATTGTCATCACCCGGCAGATTCCGGAAGTATTGCGGCTAACGCACCGTTTTGCTGTTAAAATGTGTCCTTTTGACAGCAAAACATGGAAAAAAGAGGTTGGGGTTTTTCAACGTCTTTTTTCAGGGATTCCTATTTTTTCTGGGAGCTCTCGTTTTATGAAAACAGAAAACAGAGCACTGTTCCAACAGTTGCTATTGGGAAGTTTTATAAGCAATAATCGTTTTCAGGTCATGGTACAAAAAGAACTGCAGACCTATCTAAATGAATACAATTTTGAGAGAATAATGGTTACACCTTATGAACGGAAAGGATTAAAGAATCCTCACGCATTGCTTTTAGGAAATACGTTTACTGATAGAAACGGAATTGAGGTTACAGCACGCCTTGTCAGTCTTAAAACATTTGAGGAAATTGTAACAAAAGATGTTTATGTGAAATTCCCATGTCGTTCTGCATTAAGGTCTATGGCAGAAGAACTTTCCGAAAAATTCCACAACGCACTCCCCTTGATGGATGGCAAAATTGATAGAATCACAAAAAAAAAGATTTATGCGATTTTCGAAAGCGAAAAAACCAGACAAGGGTGGCCGATCATTTTGTATCGTGAACAAGCGCCGAGGTATAATCCGGTTACCGGCATATCTCTGGGATCTGACACAGAAATTATCGGAAATGCCGGCATGGGAAAAAATGAAACAATATTTGTAACTACCCAAAACTCCGGTATCAGGAAAGGGGATAAGGTGATAAACAGGTGAAAAGCGATATGCTTGAAAAGCAACAGCAAATCCTTGATGAATGTCTGTTTGAAGACAAAAAGGAAAGGCTGGTCATAGAATACGGCGATCTGATCTATTACACCATTCGAAAAACCTTATTATTTTATAACCTGCCCTTCACTAAAGAAGATATTGAGGATCTTCGCATCGAAGTATTTATCAGGCTTTTTGAAAATGATTGCCGAAAATTGAAGCAGTTTGATTCGAAAAAACTCAATCTTGCCGGATGGATTAAGTTGATTGCGAATCAAACTACACTGGATGAAATCAGAAAAAAAGACCCGTATGCGCTCTCAAAACAAAAAGGCCGGGTGTTTATTGAAGATGTTCAGGAAAGATTTGATTTTGATGAAAAAAGCAGGCTTGATGCCAGGCAAATGCTAATGCTTATTCATGAGACTATAGAAGAAATGTCCTTGCAGGATAAAACAATATTAAAACTCTTTTATTATCAGCAACTCTCATTGTCGCAAGTTGCTTCTATTATCGGAAAAAATAACAGAAGTACACAAGTGGCCAAAAGCAGGGCGAAAAAGAAGTTAAAGGAAAAAATAGAGAAAAAAATAAGGAACGGGGTTTAAAAATTGCAGATTTTGTGTATGAAAATTATGTTCTTTACGTATCTTTAAATATAGGTTTTTTTTCAATGTTGTAATAATTCACCCAAAAAGCTTCCGGAGTGAATTATATTGAGCATGTGTCTGATTGCATGAGCAGGCTTCTCCATGAGAGGAAAAAAATATGGAAACAGGATGTATAGATTTCGATATACTCGTTGATTATATAACCGGCAATCTTCCTGATAAAAAAAGAGTCCGGGTGATGGAACATATTTCAGAATGCAACAACTGTCTCGAAAATATAGCAAATGCAACAAGAATTATGGGAGATAACGATCTAAACAGATGGGAACCCATGCCTGAAAAAAAGGCTCTGGCTGTTCTGGAAAAAGTAAATATGAATCTTTTGAGATCTTCTCCAAAACAGCCATGCCTCAAACCAGAAACCATAAAGAAAAAGCTTTTAGAATGGGTACGAGGCTTAACTCCTGATTTTTCTTTGCAATACGGTTTTGCACGAACTCATGGTTTGGGCGAAGCGTCCCTGACAGACCATATTTGCATAAAAAAAATCTTTGGCGATTTCAGGGCAGATATATTTATGGAAAAATGTGACGACAAATTTTGTGTGCAGATCAAGGTGCACAAAAATAATAAAATGGCAAAAAACGTCAGAGTCACTCTCACAAGAGAGGGAGGGGGGTCTGTATCGCGTCTTGCAAGTGACGGTTATAAACTTTTTGAGAATTTACCCTTTGGGAGTTATCAGTTGGTTCTGGCACAAAAGCTGTTGAATAAGGGATCTTATCTTTTTGCAATAAATAAAGAAGGTATTTATGAAAAATAATACGATTTACCTTGAAGTCACACGAGAGAAAAATTCTTTGAAAATCGGCATCCGAAAAAAACCGGATTTTTCTTTAGAACCATCAATTGATCCGTATGAGATAAAAGAAGTCTCTATGAAAACAATAGGTAGGGTCGAAAAATACTGTGTGGAAACGGTAGATTTTTTAAATAAAGAAGAAAAAAAAGGAAGAGACCATTCAGGGATATCGAAACGACTCAAGCAGATGGGGGATATGCTGTGCGACGAGCTGTTAACGTCCAATATTAAGGAAAAACTGACAAATACAGATGCTGAATATTTAATTTTGAGAATTGATGACCGTATGGTTCATATCCCTTGGGAATTGATCCGCCTTGATCATGAATTTTTATGTCAACGTTTTAATATGGGGCGTTTGGTCAAGACCCGTCAGAAAATTACAGAATCAGATCATCAAAGCATGTCTGTACCGTTAAATATGTGGATATTGGCCAATCCGAGTCGTGATCTTCCAAGCGCAGATCTGGAAGCAGACCGGATTTTACAGGTTACAGATGCGGTGAATCTCCAGGATGGCACCATGGTTAATGCTTCTCTTGATTCTTCCGATATTATGCTTGATGGAATCAAATCAAAAATCAAAAACTCTGATTTTGTTCATTTCGCAGGTCATGCTGATTATAGTCCGCACAATTCCGTACAAAGCGGTTGGAAATTAGCAGACAGCACTTTCACTGCCCATGATATTGACAAGATGGCAGGAAGTTCAAAGATGCCTGTCCTTGTTTTTTCCAACGCATGCCAATCCGCCCGAACAGAAGAGTGGCATCCTGAAAATGATTCTTTTGGAATGGCAAACGCTTTTTTACGCGCAGGAGTAAAGTACTATATAGGATCATTTTGGGAAATAATGGATACACCAAGCAGTCTTTTTGCCTGTGAATTTTACACCCACTTTTTTTCCGGAAAAACAATCGGCGAATCCGTACGACAGGCAAGATTGATGCTAATAGAAGAATATGGCCATGCTTTTATTGGCTGGACAAGTTATCTTTTGTATGGAGACCCGCGATTCAGATGTTGTGACAGGAGAAAAACAGAAAATGAAGATAAAAAACAGGTGAAACTTGAGTCAACTGTCCAGGATGTTATAAGAACAAGAAGCTCCTCTGATACCACAACTTCCCACCGTCTATTATCTTCTCAGTCAAACCCGAAATGGATTTCCGTTTTTTTGTTGATTGCTGTATTAGCATCTGCCGTAATTTTAGGTTATACGTATATGACCAAGGACTTTGAGTTGAAAAACGCAAAATTTAAGATAATGACAACTGATAAAGAAAAGCAACGAAACGATAAGCTGATTGACAGTATTAATAAAACATTTTCAACTTCACATAAAACACCATCTGATAATTTAAATCCTGCCCGGTCTTTGACCATAGCAATAGTGCATGACCCTTTTCAGCCAAAAGCAGGCATTGTTTCATCAGAGATTAAAAATGAAATAAAAGATAAATATCCAAACATTAAATTCGTGGAACGTCAGGAGCTTAATACGCTTCTCGAAGAAGCAAACCTGGCACTGGCATTGCCGTCCGAGGACAAATTGCAATTAAATATACTTCATTCAAAACTTATTCTAAAATTAAAGGTGGATAAATCTGATATCGAAGTTCAACTGCTTGATACAGAAAATATGGAAAATATTTTTCATGCTGTCGGAAAGCTGGAAAGAGACAAAAAGATGCCTCGAAATATTTTAGAAAACCTCTTGAAAACTCTTGAAAGTCGATCTTGATTTTAAAAAAACAAATATTATTTTAACAATGCTGTATTAAAGTCATATTTTTTACGTAATAATAAATATAAGCGGGAAATCTTAAGATCATGAAAAAAACAATGAATATAAGAAAAAATCTGTTTTTGAGTCTTTCCAGTATAATATTTTGTTTGGTTCAGTTGAATTGCGCTTTTGCAGATGATCTTGGTTTTGATTTTGCTTCGTCTCCAAATCCTGTAGGATCAGGGGCAAGGGCCATGGGTATGGGAGGTGCATTTATCGCCGTGGCCGACGATGCCACCGCAGCTTCGTGGAACCCGGGCGGGCTTGTCCAATTAAAAACACCCGAAATATCTGTTGTTGGCAACTGGTTTCATAGAACTGAAGATATAGATTTTGCAAATCACCCCGAAGCCAGTGGATCGGAAAGTGTTTCTAAAGAAGACCTGAACTATCTCAGCATGGTTTACCCTTTCAACCTTTTTAACAGGAATATGGTTGTTTCTCTGAACTATCAAAAACTTTACGATTTTGCACGAGAATGGGATTTTCAATTCACAACAGATGAAACAACAGATCCGATTGACAGTCCTTTCCCAGGTCTTCCACCAATTATTACTCATATTACTACAAAAATAAAATATCATCATGAACAATCAGGCGGGCTTTCAGCCTTAGGAATCGCTTACTCCATCCAGATTGTTCCTCAACTCTCATTTGGTGTTACCATGAATATCTGGGATAATGATTTAACACCAAATAAATGGGAAAAGATTAACCATGCTGCACATACAACTACAACTACAATCATACCTATGGAACCATCCAGCTCAACAGTGTCACAAAATTTCGTGGAAAAAAATAAATATTTATTTAAAGGTTTGAATTTTAATATAGGTATGTTGTGGCAAATTACTGATAAATTAACAACTGGCATTGTGCTTAAAACGCCCTTTACCGCTGATATCAAGCGTGAAACCTGTTTAAACCACTGCACTTATTACGACGAAAAATTAGATATGCCGATATCTTGCGGAATTGGGCTCTTATATAAAATTTCAGATGAATTTAGAATATCAGCAGATGTGTATAGAACCGAATGGCAGGATTATATCTATACAAAAACAAACGGCAATAAGATATCTCTTATAACTAACAAATCAAAGGATGAATCAGATATTGATCCAACACATCAGATTCGATTCGGGATGGAATATCTGCTTATCAACCCTGAATCAAACTATGTTATTCCTTTGAGAGCCGGCCTGTTTTACGATCCTGTTCCGGCTCAGTCAAGTCCTGATAATTACTATGGCTTCAGCCTTGGATCAGGTTTCAGCATGAGGAGATATACTTTTGATATTGCTTACCAGTATAAGTTTGGCAATAATATTGGCGATTCTATGACCGATGAGTCAATTCCTCAAAATCAGGATGTAGAAGAACATCTGATCTATGCATCATTCATTATTTATTTTTAAAAAAAATTATTAAAACATTTTTTAACAAGGAGAAAATCTATCATGAAAAAAATTACTGTTATTTTTGTCGGACTGATTACATGTTTTATAATGGCTCAGAGCTCAGGATATGCGGCCGTATCCGGTCTTTATCCGAATATTAACACCGGTACTATGAATTGGAGAGATGGTTCTGTACCCGGCGCTAATCCTGTAGCTTTTATCTGGAATGATACTCTGTGTCCTTTAGGTGATGGCGAGGACTATACTTTATTTTTCTATTCAGACTCTGACTGTGACGATGATGATAAAGTCGGTGAAATGAAAATTAAAAATAATTGCTATGCCGTGCTTCACCCATGTAATGCAATGGCCATTTTTGCACAGAACACAACTTATTATTATGTAGTGGCAACTGATATAGATGACGACGATGACATAGATGATGACGATGATTTTTCAGAACCGATTGGGTTTAGCATTGACTATAGCGATATTGATTTTGGGTCATTAGGGTGCGATCCGATTTTAAAATGTGCCAGTTGTTTTGCTCAAAATAATTTATCCTTAAGTAACCAATTAAAAAGTATGTTTGTAAAAACCTCAAATTTTCTTTTTTCTCCATCTACAGCACATGCAATTATTAATTTTCCAGGTTTTGTTATACTTGTGGTAACAGATATAATGGGTACCCCAATAGAGAATGTTGTTGTCAAGTTGAACAGCGATATTACGTGTACGCAGACTTTGACGAGTATGACAAACGGCTTTGATATTAACATGGCCAGTGGCGGGACTTATCAGATCACA
>Ga0255431_1175_pt1 | contig 12533 bp, 9 predicted proteins | sample ANMaggSeSYBR02J5_FD_182633 | JGI IMG/M metagenome (GOLD analysis project Ga0255431, IMG submission 182633) | Sediment cell enrichment communities from methane seep in Santa Monica Basin, California, United Staets - ANME aggregate JGI... | ecosystem: Environmental > Aquatic > Marine > Cold seeps >... | reverse complement strand
CGCCGAAGTATTCAGTATCAGCTTTTATGGGATTTTTGAAAGGAAAAATAGCATTAAGACTTTTTCAAAAATATGATAGAGTTGGCAAGAAGTTTTGGGGGCGGCATTTTTGGTCTCGTGGATATTGCGTAAGTACTGTTGGATTGGATGAAGAGCGGATAAGAAAATATGTAAAGTGGCAACAGAAGAAAGATAAAGAGATTGAAAACAAACAGAAAAAGTTATTTGAATAAAAAACATTAAAAACATCGCACCTTCCAGGGCGAATAAAACATGCTACCGCCTCTGGCGGTAGTAATTTGACTGTTTCAAGAGAGGGAATTTTTTTCCCTCGTCGCGCCGGGGTGAAGGGAGAGCAGCCATATAATGCCTTTGTGTGAGGAAATGGATTTATGAAGGGCAGGATAGATGCTGTTATTATTGATAAAGGCATATACATCTTTGAATTCAAATTTGATGGGGACAAAGGCCAGGCCTTAAACCAGATCAAAGACAAAAAGTATTTTGAGAAATATCGGGGCGCCGGCAAGGAGATTTATCTCTTTGGCGTTGAGTTTGCGGACAGGAATGTAGGTGAATGGGTGGTTGAGAAGATTTAGAAAAGTCCCAACGACCCTTATTACCTCGGCAGGCGGGAGTCCGCACCTCGGCAGGCGGGAGTCCGCATCGAAGGTGCGATATGTTCAATACGAATTTCCATCGTATGTTGGGTACAATACGGGTTCCGGTTGCTCGCGCATTACACAGAGTACAACCACTGGATAGATTGGTTGCAGCCACTGTATGTTGTCTGTTGAGAAAAGATTTTGCCGTTGATGCTGAACCACTTAAATCCCTGTTTCATGATAGCAGCGCAGAGGGACTCAAATGGTCGTTGGTTTATGGTAAACCGCTCATGACGATACTCATGCCGGTCTATAACACCAAGCCCGAGGTTCTCAGAGAAAGCATTGAATCAGTCCTGTGTCAGGCTTACAAAAAATGGGAGTTTTGTATTGTTGATGATGCGTCAACCATGCCCCATGTCAGGTCGATTCTTGAAATCTACGCACGGAAAGATCCTCGTATCAGGTTACAGTTCTCAGGCAGCAACCAGGGCATTGCTGCAAAAAAAACAAACCGTTCTTCGGATAGTTTTTTATCTCGTGGATTTGCTCACGTCTTTAATAAATTAATGAACAAAACTACTGGAATGGATTTTAGTGGTGCTTCAGACTACATTTTCATGGATAGAGATGTTGTTAACGCAATAATTTCAACCAGAGAAAGAGTCAGATTTTTCAGGGGGCTTGCAAAATGGACAGGATTTTCACAAATTGAAATTCCTTTTGAAGTACTAAATCGATTAAATGGTACTTCTAAATGGCCAACAAAAAAACTAATTTCTCTATTGATTGATGCAATGACCGGTTTTACTTATCAACCCTTAATATGGGTTTTCGGTTCAGGCATAATCGGACTTGTAATATTTTTGTTACTAGGAATTCAGGCATTATATTCCTGGATTATGGATATCGCTATATCTGGCTGGACATCTTTAACTGTTATTATTCTTTTTTTTGGATCAGCAAATCTTCTATCAATAGGTATAGTTGGATTATACCTGGCACGAATTTTTGATGAAGTTAAGTTGAGACCCCACTTTATAATACAGGAAGTTACAAACAAATTATCTAAAAAAATGATACAGCAACTCACCATGCTAATGAATCTTAAGACATATTCAAAAAATATTTTTAACTTTGCTACAAAGCAAATCTCCGCTTAAACATTGTCTTAATAGTTTTCAATGAAAATGGCCTGAACCTGAAAATAACTTCATGTTTTCCCTTAGGTACATAAACTGCTCTAAAAGCATAATTTGCCTGAAGCATTTCCGTCAATTCTCCGTCAATTGTCACCTGCCATCCAGGAAAAAAAGAATCTGCAAGTACCAGAAATGAATCATCAGAAGTATCAACTTGAATATGAACCTTATTTAATTTATACGAGGTGATATTAACTCTTTCATTTGAAACAGGATTGAAACAAATTCGAGAGTAATCATCATTTACTTGTTGAACAATATCCTTTGAAACATTTTCAGGCATACAATTCAAAACGACACACTGTTGAGGATCAAAACCTGGGGACAAAAGAAGACTTTTCTCATTCGACTCATCATTTGCGATAAATGCCTGTGAAACTAAAAAAGCCCGTTTCATAGCTCCAGTATTTTCATAAATATGCACTCCGCCAATATCTTTAACCAACGGGAATTCATCGTTTCTTACAAGTGGATCCAGTTCAGTAAGAATTTTAGTTGTAACTATAAATTTAACATTCAAAAAATCAAACCATTGAGATTTATAACTTTTAATAAAATCAGTAAAGCCATTTGGCGGGCTATTGAAAGTTTTCACACCTTCAAAAGCATCATACCTGGCAATGTAAAGGGGATTTTGTCCCTGAGTTGAATGAATATTAAACGCCATTGGACCATTCCATAATAATGAAGAAACATTTACAAATTCTACTCGATAAGGTATATTTAATTGATCTTCATTTTCTAATCGGCTTTGTAAAAATGTCATCAAAGGATCTTGTTTGTGAAAATACATTGAAATATATTTATTGGAATGTGCATTTAACTGATTGGGGATATTGTAATGATGATAATCACAAATCAGAAATATTAGTAAAAAGTAGCAAAGAAGAATTCTTACAGTTTCATTTTTTCTTTTTTCGATTACTCTCAATACTCCAATACATAATATTAATAAAAAAACAGACGTGAATAGATTTCTAATGAAAAAATCAAGATGGCCAAATCGCGTTGAATGAATCATACTCCAAATCAGAATTATCAGAAAATAAATGACCACACAAATAGAAATTATTTGAGTTAGAATTGTAGGATTCCCGTTATTCTTTGAAGATCTGTTATAATAAATATAATCTGACATCACAGCAACAAGAACAGCAAAAATAAAATTTAATGGGAAAGTACAGTCAGATGGGCGACGAAATAATTTCGCACCGGGCAACAATTCAAATATTATTTTATAAACAGGAGTATATGCCCCAATCGCATATAAGAAATATATAAAAAACATTATAAGAAAAAATTTCTGGAATTTTTTACATATGAAGCCACGAAATAATCCAATGTATATCAGGAGGGAAGCAGGAATTATCCCAATATAAAGGTATGAAACTGTTATGTCATTTGGCCCACACCATTTCCCAATATCAACCAAATTTCCATACGCATTTGGAGCAAACAAAGTTAGAAAAGCCAATGGCTTTAAAGCAAGAGCTGACGCAGTTTCAAAAGATATTACAGGACGATTTGAATAAGGTAAAAATAACTGTGTTGCATAAAACTGAGGCAAAAGAATAATGGCTGCAATAAATCCACCTGCAAGAACAGGCAATATCCTTGTTTTAAGAAAATTGAAATGATCTCGAGCCGTTATTATTCTATTAATTAAATACGCAATAAGAAACCATGAGAATAAAAATGCGACCTGGTTCTGATGAAGCGCCATCAAACCAGCAAAAATCCCAAATAATACAGCAAAACGATAATGCAAAGTATCCAGCATTTTTTTAAGAAACAGGAAGGCCCAAGGAAAGTAACTATAAGAAAGAATCATGCCTATATGCTGCATTCGCCCGGAAGCTGACCCTCCACAAAGAAATACCAAAGAACCAATTATTGCGCTATATGGAGACAAACCGTAACTGCGCAAAATAAAATAGAGGCCAACACTGCCTATAAGACAGTGCAAAACAACAACTACATTAAACCAATGTACAGTCAGATTTTCCGGGATTGAAAGTAATGTAACAAATATCCAGGAAAAAATATGAAATTGTGGGTCAGAAATTGCGGGGTAACCTGAAAAAATATAGGGATTCCAAAATGGAAGCTGACCGGATTTTAACGATTCGACAATAAACTTTGAGCAAGGGTAGAACTGATCCATAGCATCAAATGGAATAAATCTATTTCCAATCAACCAACTACGAAAAAGTATCAGCCAACTTATAAAAATGATTAAACAACCTATGAAATCAGGTATTTTTTTTTTCAGCTTAGAAATATTAAAAAAATTAAACATTTAGTGTTTTGTTGATGACTTGATACTTGTAAAAAACCATAGTAGGGGCGGCTTTATGCCGCCCGCCAATCAATTCGGGCGGGGTAAACCGACCCCTACGGGAACATGCTGACACCGATTAGATCATTCGGAAAGACTCAGGAATCAACTAAGGATTTCTCCTGGATTTCCATCAAGCAAAAGATATCCCGTGGATAGCCAGCCCTAATTTTCGGGCATCTTCGCTCTTTCCCGCCTCTTTTGGGCAATAGTAGCCACTCAGCCTGAATTTGCAGGGTGTCAAACCGTTCGTCCGCCTTAACAAGCTAACAGAGTATCTTTTCCAGTCAGATCCTGTGAACACCATTGTACCCATTTTTTCCTGCCCCATGACCACATCCATTGTACATGGTGAATCCGGCCTGAAATCGGGCGGGGTCATGGCGAACATCTCCAGTGAAGTACTACCTTCCGGCAACAAAATGGAAAATTCCTGCTCTGTCCAGCGGTATCTAAAATCAGAAGCCCCCTCCATATCATACCAGCCGCTAAGCAGCAGCGAATAATCTTCCTGATTAAAATCAATAAGATCCGGAATCGGTCTTCCCTTCAAGTGAGCGATTTTCAACCGGCTGTATTCATTGTCGAGAAATTCACGGTCAAATTCAATATTGGTTACTACCTGGCAGTCATTCCAGCATCCACCACAATTGAGTTTATTGATCTTAGCCCTCATCTCATGGGCCTTTTTTTCCCGCCAAATATCAATCAAGGTCTGCTCATGAAAATTACCTATGGTCTTCATCATGGCAGGGCAATTGGGGAATACATTTCCATATAGATTGATCACTATGCCGGATTTGAGGGCCATACAGGGCAACCCCTGTAATAGTCAGTGATCTTTTTTATAAAAACAAGTCTGGAAGGAAAGTGGGATGGTTTCTTGAGTTCCTGGGAAATAATCATATCTAAAGCACAGTCTAATGCCTCAAGCTCGTTCTTGTCAAACTCAAAAAAACTCCGGTTTTTCTTGTTGAGATATGCTCCGTCTATATGGGCCATACGCGTGCTGAATTGGGCGCCATACTCATTAGCCAGATTATAGCAGTCCACTAATTGGTGGTAGTTCAATCGATTAATGGTAAATGATATGAGCCTTTCCACATCCAGCGCTTGAAGCTTCTCAAGCAAAGCGATTGTTTTCTTGTAGGCCCCTTTCACCCCACGGATCCTGTCGTTTGTTTCTCCGATGCCATCAAGAGAAACCTGAATCAGATATTTTCCCCCCTGCCCCGCCATACTCAAGAAATAGACCAATTTCTTGCTGCTCAAAGCATTTGTGGTAATCGTTACATGTTTATCACCCGGCAAGATATCCAACAATTTCCAGAAAAAAGGCGAGATCGTAGGCTCTCCGCCGGCAAGGCCGATACTCGGACACTTCAAAAATATGGGATCGGCAAAGAGCCTGCTCAACTGCTCAACACCAAGTTCTTTCCTGTCAGGCGATTGCCCTTGCCCCTGCCATATAAAGCAGTTCCGGCATCTGGAGTTGCACTGGTAGGTGGTAAAAAAATTAATGTCCTGTGGGTAGTTAGGTTCCATTTTGGTATTTCTCTCTCCGACTACTGCCTATTTCCCAGGTTGAACGGTTCAACGTTCAGAGGTTAAAACCGTGAACCGATCACTTTAGGTATTAAGAAGCATGCGTAATGCCTGCTTTACTGCAGCAGGAGAATAATTCTTTTCAATCAAGGCCATGGCATTCAGGGAAAGGGTCTCCCACAACTTTCGATCCTGATACACTTTTATCACCTTCTGTGCAAACATCTCCTCATCATCTGCTATCAGCGCATTATGGCCATCGGTCAGACCCATCTCCTCTGCCCCGATAGAGGTGGTCACGACCGGCAGGCCATAGGCCATGCTTTGGCCAATCTTGCCTTTTATCCCGGCGCCATAGCGCAAGGGGCAGACAAAAACCCTTGCTTTTTCAAAATATGGACATACATCCTTCACATATCCGGTCACGATCACATCTGGAGATGCCAGTAATTTCACACTTTCAGTCGGATGGCTCCCTACAATGCAAAGAGGGACCAATGATAATTTTCGCTCAATCAAAGGAAGGACAGACTCCACGAACCAGACGATTCCATCCTCATTTTGGCAAATGAAGAAAACCACCAATAAACATGAGTCCTTTTCTTTGATCAAAGGGTTTATGGAACGATTCAGGAGTATGGATGTTTGTAATGACAGATACCTTGCCTTCCAATCCCTCTTTTTCCAGAATTTCTTTTTCTACTGGGCTGACTACCAGTGTCTCATCGGCCTGATGGGCCAGAAAAAGTTCCATATCCTTCCAGTACAGGGAAGACTCTTTCGCCTCTATCATGGCCTTCCTCTCTTCCCGAACAAAATTGAGATCCACTGTGTCGTAAATGATCCGCGCCTTTGTAAGGGTCCTGCTGGCATAAATAAAATGAACGGCAATATGGGGACGTGACAAAAAAATCAAGTTGATGTACTGCCCATAATTTTTCAGATATTCCTCAAAGTCTATTTCCCCGTAAAGAACCTCCACACCGATCCTCTGGAGTTCCCGGATATAGCGTTCATGATATGCTCTGTTTTCAGGCCAGAAGATAACTTTGTAACCCAGCTCCATGAAGATCTTGATGAGGCTGAACATCCTTAAAGAACCGGAATCCATATCAAAGGTGGGGACGTAATGGTCTGCCACCAGAACCCTCTTTTCAAAACCTCTTTCCCTTGCCGGATAAAGATCATCGGGTCCCTTGAAATGATCCTTGCACAGGACTTCTTGCCACTTTCCCCTGAACTTGTTTAGATTTGTCTGCTGATATCTCTTGTATCCTTTATCAATATCCGTTCCCGCAGACAGACCTTCCCAATGAATGACACGCGCTTCCGGCTGGTAGATCACCTTATAGCCCTTTTGACGCGCCGCAAAGCAGAGATCGGTATCTTCGTAATAAGCAGGGATGTATCTTTGATCAAAACCCCCCAATTTTTTCCAGAGTTCCTTTTTAACTAAAAGGCAAGCACCGGAACAATAATCAACCTCCTTTAGATAAGAATACTGGGGAAGATCTGGTCCGTCACCCCGGCCATAGTTCCAGCCGGTCCCGTCCTGCCAGATTATATTGCCTGCTTCCTGCAACCGCCCATCCGGATAGACCAGTTTGGCGCCCACAATTCCCGCCTTTCTATCCTCAAGGGGGCTTAACATAGCCTCCAGCCATCCTTGAGTCACCTCTGTATCGTTATTGAGAAAGAGGTAATTCTTCCCTTCCCCGGCCTTTGCTCCTTCATTGCATGCAATGACAAAACCCTGATTTTCCTTATTGTGAATCACCCGGATGCCTTCCATGGCATCAAGCATCTGCGCGGTGCTTTTGTCAGATGCATTATCCACCAGTATCACTTCATAGGGAACAGTGCTGTTTTTCAAAATAGATTCGAGACACCTGAAGGTATGTTCGCATTGATTATATACAGGAATTATGATGGAAACATCTTTCTCATCAAAGTTAGGAAAGGACAAGGCGTGCCATGTTTTCCCGGACTGACCCTCTGAATCCATTCCCTTGCCCAGTTTTTCCACACCGGGCAGCCGTGCTGCAATTTTTTTACAAAAGGCCAAATGTCCTTCTCTAAATAAAACCACCGGAGCCAATACGCAAAGACGGTAAAATCGCCTTCTTCGGGTATTCTGGGGCAGCCATCGTTCTACAAGCCTTCGGTACCGGTTGATCAAATGCCACACAAGAGATGTTTCTATCTCATGCAACCGTTCCCACTGGTAGGCGATCTTACCTTCCAGTGCTTTTTTTCCCTGTTTTACCCTTGTCATGTCCTCAGAAAGGCGAACAGTCTCAGTCTTAAAATGCGTAGCCTCCAGTTGAAGACCCTTTATTTCCTCTTGCAGTCGATCATTTTCAGTCTCATATTCCTTCTCCAGCTTCGCAATTTCAGCTTTGTACCCTTTGTGGATTTCGGCTTTCTCGCCCTTCAGCCTCGCAATTTCCTTATCTAAATTCCGAAGATACTCTTTCTGTCTCTTGGAAATCTCCGCCTCTGCATGAACCTGCTGGGCATGGGCCTGAAGCAAACTATCTTTTTGCCTTACAACCCCCTTGAGACCGGCCAATGCTTTTATTTCCCGATTATAAAAAAGGTTTTGAATTTTATCAAATTCTTTCCTGATTTTATCAAATTCTAACAGTTCGTTATCGTTAGCACTGTTTCTCACGGTTAATTTTAACGATATCATATAATATTGATAAGTTAAACTAATAACATCTTGTTGCAATTTAGTATCGTCGATATTGAAATGTTTTAAATTACGTTCCAAAAATTGACCAATATCTTTTTTTCTTTTCTCGTATGATTCAGGAAAATCAGTGTTTAATACATCCGATATACGAGCAATAGTATTTCCAGGTTTATTTAACAAATCATAGTACGAGCTAAAAACCCTTGGTAAGCATCTACTATGGAATTCAGCGCTCAGCATATGAGTCATCCATAAAAGAATGCCTTTCTGAATTGAGAAACCATCTCTCTTTTCTATCGAACTGGCTACTTCTAAAGGATTTCTTAAACATATAATGCATGATGTTTTTATGCCTATCTTTTCAAATAAATTATTCCAGAACGGAAGTAATATGCACAACCGTGGATCTTTTATATAAAAAGTTTCGGTTCCATTAAATTCCTGCTCTATAATTTCAAATGCTTTATTTCTATAAATTCTCAAACTCTGTTTTTTCCACCAATCTTTTTCCAAAAAGAACAAATCATCCCACGAGGAATCCAAAGTTTGCAGTATTTTTTCATTAACCTCGCAAACATAATCATTCTCAAAATATCCCTTTGGATTGTATTCATTTGGATTCATCAGTTTTGTGCCCAAAGATACTCCCAAAAGGTTGAGTACACCCATTAATGCTGAAGTTCCACTTCTATGCATACCCAAAACCATTATACATTTTCGCATTAGTTAACCTCACAACACATCGGCAAACTGCGGCTTTAGTTTCTTGAATATCAAGGCGCCGAAGACAAATACTGTCAGTGCAACTGCCCAATAATAGAGAGCAAAGTAGAGGTCTCCTCTCCAGAAAGGGACAAAATAGATAAAAGATTCACGGTATCCCTGCACCACATAGAACATTGGATTCAGTTTCAGTATCATCTTAACCTTGGGCGGCATCATATTGATATCCCAGAAGATGGGTGTGGCCCAAAACCCTACCTGCATTACAACGCTGACAATCTGTCCGATATCACGGATAAAGACATTTAATGCGGAAACAGCCCAACCCAGACCGAGGGCCAGAATTGTCATATATAACAGATAGTAAAAAAATTGTATATAATAAAAACTAAAGGGCATACTTTGAAAAAGGATCAATCCGATCAGAACCAGCAGAAAAACAGAGTGGGTAATCAAACATGAAACAATCTTGATAATCGGCAATATTTGCGAATGAAATATTGTTTTCTTAATCAGAGGGGCATTCGCGACAACCACCATGGCCGATCCATTTACGATGTCGGCAAAAACAAACCAGATTGCCATACCCGCGGTCAGCCATACCACAAAGGGGACGTCTTTCATGGGCTGAACTCTGAATCCTACGCTGAAGACGACCCAGAATACAAAAATCATAACCATCGGTTGTATGAATGTCCAGACAAAACCGAGCAATGACCCTACATACTGAGTCTTGACCTCCCTTTTTGCCATGGAAAGAATCAGATCACGCTGTAAATATATCAATCTGATGAAACAAAAAAAGCTTTTTATCATAGCAACTTGTCCGCTGCCTCAGGTTAATCTTATAATGAGTTTTCAAATTTTTGAGTGTTAACCCGACTTTCGCACTTTGTGACACCTTTAACTGTAATTTTTCTATAAAAACAATAGATTGTCGTCCCCCTGCAATACATACCGCACAGAGAAAAACTTTTTAATATAATTAATGCCTGAACGAAAATCCCCTCTTTTTGTCATTTCGACCAAAGGGATAAATCTTTAAACTCATGTATTTTCAGTACCATAAGGTTTCTCGCTTCGCTCGAAATGACAACTTTGGATAGTTTCCGCTTCTATCTTTGGCCTTTCTTCAACCATTGATACGTTCGAGTGCTTGATGAAATCAACAATTGCCGTTGATGTCGATTTTTCCTTTTCCTGCACCCGAAACATAGCAATATCAACATTTCTGTCTAAATAGATTTCAGATCCGTCAACTATTCCAACTAAACCGGCATTGAGAAAATACATTCCAGGATTTAGAAGACAGCGAAAACAAAAATTGACGCTCCAGTACGTTCCACCTTCGATGTAATCAACGCCACCACCAATGGGGGCTGTCACTCCTCCCCCTATTTCCAAGCCACTTATGGTCTTAATCAACATTCCGAAACGAACTTGAAAAACTGAGCGCTCAAAGAATACCGAATAAGTATAAATATATTCCTCACCATTCGCAAGCATATTAACCTGCCTGCCTTCTGTAGTGGTAATGCGGGGATTTTTTATGATAGCTCCATGTTTTTCGTAATAAACCGTACTTTGAGATACCATGCCAGAATCGTAAAATGATTCTTGCGGAGGAACTTCATTCAACTCCTTCTTGATGCCTCTCTTGTCAGTTTTTACGATTTCTTGTTTATTCTCATCTTCAACATCATCCCAGACCAGGTTTAATTGATTTGGATCTTTTTGCCATTCCTTCTTCAGCTCTTCAACCCTCTCCCTGTGAGCAAAAATCATCTTATGATAATAAGAAACCACTTTCTTGGGAAAACCGTTCAGGATCAGCTCACCCTGATCGAACAACATAGCCCGAGTGCAAAGTTCAATAATTGTTCCTGCCTCGTGAGATACAAAAAGGATGGTTCCTCCTCTTTCTTGGATTTGCCTAATGCGGGAAAAACACTTACGTTGAAAACCTTCGTCTCCGACAGAGAGGGCTTCATCCACAATAAGGATGTCTGGATCTATGTTAATGGCAACAGCAAAAGCAAGCCTGACATACATACCGCTCGAATAAGATTTCACTGGCTGACCAATAAAATCGCCAATATCTGCAAACGCAACAATATCGTCAAAACGAGCATCTATTTCCTCACGTGTCAAACCGAGGATAGCGCAATTCATATATATATTTTGTCGTCCTGTAAATTCAGGATTAAAACCAGCTCCCAGTTCCAGAAGAGCAGATAATCTTCCTTTGGCCTCAACAACTCCTGATGTCGGTTTCAAGATACCACATATGACCTGCAACAAGGTTGATTTGCCACTGCCGTTTCGACCAATAATACCAAGCGTCTCACCCTTTTCTACATCAAAAGAAATGTTTGTCAACGCTTTAAAAGGATGATGGTACTTCTTCCTGAAAGGATGAAAGCTTTCTTTAACCCTATCAGCATGGCTGTTGTAAAGTCTGTAGGTCTTGGTTATATTCTTGAGGCTTATAACTATATCTTCGCTCATAAGTCAGTTCGTTCCACTCACAGTCAGTCTTTTCGGCTACCAACTTAAGCCGGGACACTTTGTAAATTCAATAAATTAGCGCACCTTCGGTGCGAACTTTTAAAGCGCCTAAAGCCCAACTCTGGCGCAACTCGTTCATAACGCAACAGCAAATACCGTAGTGAACGGCCTCCGTGCCGTTCATTGACCGTGTGGAACGGCAGGGAAGCAGTTCCCTACACTCATCTATCATATCATACCGAATTCATTAGGCATAAAATGGAAATTCCTATACTATCAAGTTATAAACTGGCGAAGCGCTTTCATCTAACTGCTTCTGAGCTTACGAATATCGCCTATCCGGATTGTAATGTTCTTTGAGTCGAAATATTCTATTAATGGGATTAAATATTTACGCGTTGTACCTGTCATCTCCTTAAATTGGGGAGTCGTTATCTCCCCGTGTGTTAAAAGAAAATCGACCAGTTTTTTTTTCAGATTATTTACAACCTCTGCATGAAAATAAAGCTCTTCTTTTGTTTTTATTATCAGTCCTTCCTCTATAAGAAGCATAAACACATCTTTGGCTTTTTTTGCATCAATATCAAGTGTTTTGCTCAAATCTTTGAAATATGGAGGACAGAGCCCGTTTTTAAGATACGTACTTAAAATTTTTTCTTTTACTTCTGCCTGATCGCCTCCAAGGAAAACAGTGTGTGACGAAAGACGGACAGTGTCTTCCTCTAAAACAATTGTTTCGTTCTTCTTCATCATATCAAGCATAAGATTAAAAAGTTTTGAACCGGCCGAAGGCAGCCTGGACTTGAGTTCTTCTTTGGGCATACCGGCTTTTAGCGGATTTGTCCTGTGATAATTTTCAAGAAAGAATGAAACTTTTTTATTTAGCTGGTCAAAGCAGTTTTTATGAATGTAAA
>Ga0255431_1173_pt1 | contig 12593 bp, 11 predicted proteins | sample ANMaggSeSYBR02J5_FD_182633 | JGI IMG/M metagenome (GOLD analysis project Ga0255431, IMG submission 182633) | Sediment cell enrichment communities from methane seep in Santa Monica Basin, California, United Staets - ANME aggregate JGI... | ecosystem: Environmental > Aquatic > Marine > Cold seeps >... | reverse complement strand
CGAGAGGTGTTTGTTTTTATTAATTATTATGTTAAGGTCATAATAGAGAGAATTAATAAGAAAATTATTTAATATATGAAATTATTTACAAAAACTTTTTTTATTTTGCCGGTTGTTTTTTTTATTTTGCTTAGCGGAATAGCTAAAGCGGATGAAAAGATAAGTCTATATTTTTTTTACGGTAATGGCTGTTCGCATTGCGCCAAAGAAGAAATTTTTTTAGACAAACTTGAAAAGCAAAGAGAAGATATTGTTGTTTATCGTTATGAAACATGGCACAACACCGAGAACGCGAAGTTGTTGGCGCAAATTGGCAAAGAGCTGGGAGTGAAAACAGGCGGCGTGCCCATGCTTTTTATCGGCAATAAAGTTGTTACCGGATATTTTAATGATGAGATTACCGGAAAACAGATTCTTGATGTTTTAGAAGAGTATTCAAGCGGGGAATGTGTTGATGTGATCGCTTCCATACTCGGTACGAATCATGGTTACGGAGAATGTATTCATGGCTGTGCCGGTGATAGTGAATGCGTGCATAATTGCGGCTGTTTCGCGGATACGCCAAAAGTTAATAGTAAGATGCCGGAGTTTGTTTCCGTGCCGTTTTTTGGTGAAGTTAATATAAAAAATGTTTCCTTGCCGGTTTTTACGTTCCTTTTGGCCGCGGCCGACGGATTTAATCCCTGCGCGATGTGGGTGCTTTTGTTTTTAATTTCTCTTTTAATACGAATGGAGAACAAACGCCGGATGTGGCTGTTGGGCGTGACTTTTATTGTCGTTTCCGGCGCGGTTTATTTCCTTTTTCTTTCCGCCTGGCTGAATCTTTTTCTCTTTTTAGGGTTTGTGATGTGGGTACGGATATTGGTTGGCTTAGTAGCGCTGGCTAGCGGTGCTTGGCATTTAAAAGATGCCTGGCAAAATCGCGACGGCGGTTGCCATGTTATTAAAAGCGATCGCCGGAAACGCGTTTTTTTCCCGGTTGCGCGACTTGGTAAAAGAACAAAAAATTTGGATTGCTCTGCTTGGCATAGTATTTTTGGCTTTTGCCGTGAATCTGGTAGAGCTTGTTTGCTCAGCCGGTTTGCCGGCGGTTTACACAAACGTTCTTTCCTTGTCCGGTTTGCCGGTTTGGCAATATTACGCCTACCTTCTTTTTTATATTCTGATTTTTATGCTGGATGATCTGTTTGTTTTCTTTTTAGCGATGTCAACGCTTAGAATGAAAGCTTTCAGCTCAAAATATACCCAGTGGTCAGGCTGGCTGGGCGGGATTATTATGCTTATAATCGGCTTGCTTTTAATATTTAAACCGGGTTGGCTTATGTTTGGTTAATAGAATTGTTCGGTTTAGCGTATTGCGCGGTAAGCCTTATATTTATGCGTGATATTATTATTAAATTAAGCGTTTTTGTTGCCGGAGCAGTAGTTATGATATTTGAGCTGGTTGGATCAAGAGTTTTAGCGCCCTATATCGGCACGTCAACAATAGTTTGGACATCTCTTATCGGCATGGTGTTGTTAAGCCTTAGTCTTGGTTATTATATCGGCGGCAAAGTAGCCGATCGAAATCCTCGACGGATTATTCTTTCGATAATTTTATTTTTGTCAGCCGTGTCGATCGCTTATACCGGGTTAGTTAAGGAGTCTATATTAGCATTGTTAATAGTATTAATAAATAATGTTTATGTTAGCAGCGTGGTGGCTGCTTTTTTATTGTTTTCGCCGGCTAGTATTTTTTTGGGCATGATCTCGCCGTACGCGATAAGACTTAGCCTAAAAGATATTAAGCACAGCGGTCAAACCGTTGGCGGATTATTCGCTATCGGTACGATCGGCAGTATTGTCGGTACTTTTTTTGCCGGGTTTTTTCTTATTCCGTTTTTGGGCACGAATCGAATTTTATTTTTTTTAGCTTTGCTAATGCTTGGAGTTTCTTTTTTGGTTTTACCAAAAAAGGTTCGGAAAATAGAAATTTTTTTGGTTTTTATCATGATCGGCGCGATATTTTCATTTAAATTAGTTCAGGCGCAAACCGGGCCGGGGATTATTCTTGATGTTGACAGCCGCTATAACCGTATTTGGCTGAGTGAACGCTTTGATAGTAAATATAAATTGCCGATCAGGGTACTACAAACAGATCCGCGCGGTTTCCAGGGAGCGGTTTATCTTGATAATGACCGATTGGTTTTTGATTATCTTAAGTTTTTTTCTTTAGCCGAGCATTTTAATCCGAACATTAACGAAGCTTTGCTGATCGGCGGTGGAATATATTCATTCGCGGAAAACTTAAGCACTCGTTTGTCGTCTGTGAAATTGGACGTAGTGGAAATTGATCCCAAGCTGTTTGAATTAGCCGAAAAATATTTTCGATTTACGCCGAATAATCGGATCAAAGTGATAAATGAAGATGGCCGGGTTTATATAAACCGATCGAAAAAAAAATATGACAGTATTTATATGGATGCTTTTGGCTCTCATTTTTCCATCCCTTTTCAGCTTACAACCATAGAAACGGTTGAGCGTTTGTATGATATGCTTAATAATAATGGCGTGGTGGCAATTAATCTTATTTCCGCGATTGACAATAAGGCCGGTCGTTTTTTGCAAGCCGAATACAAGACCTATAAAGCGGTTTTTCCCTTTGTTTATGTTTTTCCTTTGAATTCTCCGGACAATGGCGATGTTACCCAGAATATAGTGATGATGGCGATTAAGGCGGATAGCGAACCAAAAATGGAAAGTGATAATAAAGTATTTAAATCATATTTGCGCAAACAATGGCGCAAGGAGATTGAATCGGAAGTGGCGGTTTTAAGCGATGATCACGCGCCGGTTGATTATTATATATTAAAATAATGTAATTTTATGAAATATTTTTTAGTAACATTATTATTTTCTTTTTTGCCCTTTTGCGCGCTGGCGGAAAATCTTGAACTTGAATTTAAGGATGAATTTTTTAAAGCCCGGGTAATTGAAGTGCTTGAAGAGAGGACAATGGAATTACCGGACGGCACTAAGGCCGAACAGCAAAAATTAAAGATAAAAGCAGGGGAGGGGAAATTTTTCGGCCAGGAAATGATCTTTAATGGCATTGGCGATTATAGCGTACTCGGCGGAGCGTTGTATAAAGTCGGTGACAAAGTTATGGCCGTGGCTAGCTACGACGATAGCGGCGAATTTTTTATTTATATAACCGGCTTTGACCGGACAAACGCGTTAATTATTTTGCTGGCGATATTTTTATCAACCTTGTTTATTATCGGGCGCTTTAAGGGTTTGCGCTCTATTATTTCTTTAGTAGCTAGTTTTGCGGTAATGATATATTATATTATTCCCCGTATTATTGGCGGAGCTAACGCCCTTTTTACTACTCTAGTTGGATCGTTGTTAATTTTAATTATGATCGTATATCTTACCGAGGGTTTTAAAAAACGTTCGCATTTGGCCGTAGCCAGCATAACAATAAGCCTTGGCTTAACGGTTTTTTTATCCGAGTTGTTTATTGGTTTAGCTAGATTAACCGGCATTACCAGCGAAGAAGTGGCTTATCTGGCAACGATTGGCGCCACAACGGTAAATTTTAAAGGATTGGTGCTGGCGGGAATAATAATCGGCGCTTTGGGCGTACTTGATGATGTGGTGATATCGCAAATTACTACCGTAGAACAGCTGGCCGGAGCCGACAATAATATTTCAAAAAGAGAATTGTTTAAAAGAGCCTATAAAGTCGGCGTTTCTCATATTAGCTCTATGACCAATACCCTTTTTCTGGCCTATGCTGGAGCGTCTTTGCCTTTACTTATCCTTTTTGTCAGCGGCCAAAGCGTTTTTACCGGATGGCTTCAGGTAATTAACAACGAAGCGATTGCTACCGAAATTGTTAGGACTATAGTCGGCAGTATTGGCCTTATACTGTCAGTGCCAATCGCCACTTATTTGGCGGTGAATGCGTTTTCTAAAAAACATTAGTTAATTATTTTACAAAAGGTTTTATGAAAACAATAAATAGTTTACAAAATGCGCAAATTAAAGAGTTGGTTAAGCTGCGAAAGGCTAGCGAAAGGAGAAAGCGGGGAGAAATTTTAATAGAAGGTTATAAAGAGATGAAACTGGCGCAAGATAGCGGGCAAATTACGCTTAGGCTTTTTTATTGTGATGAATATGCCCGGGACAAGTCTTTGCCCGATACTTTAGCGGCAAAGGAGATTTTTCAGGTTAGTCCCGCCGTGTTTGATAAAATTTCTTACCGTGATAATCCGGATGGATTTTTAGCCGTTATAAGCCGGCCGGAAAATTATTTAGCCGGGATAAAATTAGCCGAAGACAGACCAGCTTTAATTATTGTACTCGAGTCTGTTGAAAAGCCCGGAAATCTAGGGGCGATTCTCCGGACCGCTGATGCCGCCGGAGTGGACGCGGTTATTGTGTGCGATACTCAAACCGATATTTATAACCCGAACGTGATTCGATCAAGCTTAGGAACGCTTTTTACCGTCCCGGTGGCAATCGCTTCAAACAGCGAGGCTTTAGAGTGGCTTAAAGAGAATAAAATAAAAATATTAGCGGCTACGCCGAATGCCGGCGATATCTATTCCAGCCAAGACATGACCAAGGCTTTAGCTATAGTTGTAGGCGCTGAACATGATGGTCTTTCCGGATTTTGGCTAAGCAAAGCCGATAATCAGGTAAAATTGCCTATGTTGGGTAAAATTGATTCCCTTAATGCTTCGGTTAGTACTGCAATTCTAAGCTATGAAGCTCTGCGTCAACGGATGATTCAATAGAGGGAGTGGGAACCCAGATGACAATCCAGCTGCCGATTGTGAAAAAGTAATAAAATATAGTTATTATAAAAAAACAGACCAAAAGGTCTGTTTTTTATAAATAAATTAACTATTATTTATTCCAAATATACTTCCCGATTTTCCAGGCAAACTTAGCCGAGACAAGAAGTACGAGTAAGTATAGGGCGTATTGGAGGATTAGAAAAATAACCCTTATAACGCCAACACTGCTGTCTTGCAGAATTCGGCTGATGTCAAAAACAAAATTTTTAATTTCATTTTTCCATGAATCTTTAAGTCTTTCACCGTCAATGAATTTGTCTTCATAGATATTAACTCGGAAAAAAATATATTCCAGGCGATCCATCTGTTCGGCTTTTGAGCGCCCTAGCCGATCAAGCTGTTCATTGATCTTAATTCTTTCGTTGGACAGCCGCTCAATGATTCGGATTTTTGAGTCAATAATTTTGGCCAGACTTTCCGCGTCTTGGGCCCTGGTCGCTACTTGGCTTATTTCGTCGTATGAATTAATCGCGTTATTAAGCGTATTTTCAATAGTTTCTTTTTTCTTGTTTAAGATTTCCGTTTCCGAAGTAAAATCGTCAAGCAGGCGCTTGATAGTGCGGGTGTTTTCCGTTAATTCCTTGGGGTCAAGACTCTCAATTACTGTTAACACTTCGTCTTTGTTATCCTTTTTTACTTTAAATGTGTAATTACAGCCATTGTCGTATTCGTTGGCGTTTTCAAAAATTACATACTCTTTAACTTTGAGGGACGAAACTGCTGAACAGGTTTTTTCCAATTGGCGGGTTTTAATCGTTGCGTTGTACTCTGTCACTTCAAAGTCTTCGGCGTCAGATCCGGTTGTGCCTGTTTGGGGGCTGGGCATTCTTGGAGCGACATTTCGCGAAGACAAACTAAGTGATTCCATTACACCACCACCCTTGTCACTATAAGCCATTTCGTCCATCATTATATTTTTTGAAAAACTTTGCCCGCTAATACCTTTCTGCAGAATTGGATTAACAGAAGAGCTGATTATTCTAAGAGCAAATACCAAAAAAATAACACCTAAAAAACCTAAACCAATAATTTTCAAGATTGCCATTGGTTTTAGGTTAAATTTGTTTAAAAATTCCATAAGTTTAATATTATTTACTAATGAGATATTTTTATTATACCATATGATTAATTATTGTTTTAACAAAGGTTTGCAATAAACATGGGTCAGTTTTGGTTTTTATTGCTGGATGCAGTGAATCATATTATAATAATATTAACAATATGCAAGTAAAACACCTATAAAAGCGTATTAACAAATAGAATATATAATAAATAAAATGCATAAAGTATAAATAATTTTTATGAAAAAAGTTATAACAATTAGCTTATTGCTTGTTTTTGTTTTAGCGGGATGCGCGGGACAAAGTAACGATACGCAAGATGGAAGCGCTAAAATATCAGAAAAACGCGGAATTCCTGATTTTGAAAGACCGGAAGAAAGGCCAAATATTTCCGGTATTGTAAAAGCTGTTATTGGTAACGAAGTTACGGTTTTAAAAATTGAAAGACAAACGGGTTTAATGGAAAATAATGGAGAAAATAGGGACCTTGAAGAAGCTGAAGGTGATAAAAAAGATGAGGAAAGACAGCAAAGACCGTCTTCTGGTTTTGGCGGAGGTATGGGTATGGGTACGCGGTCAAATACCGAAACACGCGATACTGACGAGAGATTAGCCATGTTAAAAAGCATGAGCGCCGGAGAAGAGAAAATTATTATCCCGGTTGGAATAAAAATGTTAAAAAACGAGGATGGAAAAATGATTGAAGCTACGCTGGATGATGTCGTAAAAGACAAGATGCTTCTGGTTTGGACTGACAAGGGTATAACAGAAAGAAATATAGCAAATTTTGTAATAATCAATTAATATTTAGTTTAAAGTTATAAGGTTATTTATAAAAATAAGCTCAATTAACTTTCAACTTTTTAACTTATTATATGACTTCAATACTTGAAGAAAGCAAAAAATCAAGAGGGCGGATAAATTTTAAAATAACCAAAAAGAAAATGATAATTTTAATTATTATTCTTTCGGTTTTAGTTTCTGCTTATTTTTATTTTAATAGAAAAGACACAAAAGAGACGACTGTCTCGCAAAAAGAGTGGACAGTTAAAAAAGCTGATCTAAAAATTTCTATTGAATCAGACGGCAAAGTAGTTGCCGAAGATGGAGTAGAATTATCTTTTTCGGTTAGCGGTAATAATCTTGAAGTGGAAGAAGTATTTATTAAAGAAGGAGACAAAATTAAAAAGGGCGATAAAATTGCTACCGTAAAAACAGAGACTCTGGAACTTAATGTGCGCAGTTCTTATTCGAGTTATTTATCAGCGTTGGCGAATTATAACGATGTTATAGATGGCGCCACAAACGAAGAAATTGCCGACGAGAAAGACGGAATTACTTCAGCGGAAATTTCTTTGGAACAAGCGCAAATTTCTCTTGAGAACACAAAACAAAGCGCGGAGAAAAGTATTTATGATGCCGAGCAAGACGTAAAAGATGCTAAAAAAAATCTTGATGATAATCAAGACGAACTCACCAGCGAAGATGTGAAAGATACTTACGAGATATTGGTCGGCACTATAAAATCTATTAGTATAACGTTGGAAAATATATTGCCGGATTCTGATAATATTTTGGGAATAGATCAAGAATCTATAAATGATAATTTTGAAGGAAATTTAGGAGTTAAAGATCTATCTTCCCTTAATCGCGCGGAAAGCAGTTACAATGAAGCTAAAAATAAGAAAAATGAGCTAGAATTACTTGCGATTAACTTATCAAAAAATAGTGATTATAATGAAATTGACTCCGTTGCCTTACTAGCCGCGGAAACTTTGGATATTTTTGAAGATCATCTATATGATATGCAGGTAATGCTTGATTCAACGATTACTTCAACCAATCTCACACAAACCGCGCTAAATACTTTTAAATCAATTGTTAATATAAACCGTTCCAGTATCAACACAAAAATATTAACTTTAGGTGATGATATTAGCGATGTAGACGATGCAAAAGACTCGCTTGAGGATTATATTGATGCTTATGAAGAAGCGAAAATTGATTTAACTAATGAGAAAGCAGACGCGAAAAGGGATATTGAGAACGCGGAGGCTAATGTACGCAGTAAAGAATTAAGCCTTGATCAGGCGAAAAGAGATTATGATGATCTATTAGCTCCATTGACCCAAAAAGAGTTGGCTTCCGTTCGCTCAAGTCTAACAAGCGCTTCTGTTAATCTTCAAAAAGCGCAAAACGAGTTGGAAAACGCGACTATTATATCTCCGATTGACGGCGAAGTAGCCAGGCTTAATTATAAGACCGGTGATATTATTGTAGATAATAGCACTAGCGATCCGGTTGCGGTTATAATAAATAACGATACTTTATTTATTGAAGTGGATATTGAAGAAGCCGATATTAGTAAAATTAAAGTTGGGCAAAAGGCTTATGCCACCTTTGATGCCTTGGGTGAATTAAAGCTTGACGGAGAAGTGAGCTTTATTTCCCTTACCTCAAAAACAAACAATAGTGGAATTGTTACATATTTGGTTCGTATCGTAATAATGAATAAAGGAGATAATCAAATAAGAGAGGGAATGACGGCTTTTGTTGATTTCGTAACCGCTGAAGCCAAGGATGTTTTAATTGTGCCGGTTAGCGCGATTAAAAATGTCAATGATACTCCTTCGGTGTTAAATGTAAACGAAGAATGGGCGCCGGTAGCAACTGGATTTACGGACGGTAAAAACGTAGAAGTTATAAAAGGATTAAACGCGGGGGATAAAATAATATATTAAAATGAAAGAAAAATCATTAATAAAATTTAATAATGTCCATAAATCGTATTTTCTTGCTAATGGTGAAGAAATTCCGGTTCTTAATGGCATTGACCTTGATATTAAAAAAGGCGAATTTGTGGCGTTAATGGGAGAATCCGGTGGCGGAAAAACAACTTTGTTAAATATTATAGGATGTCTTCATCCTTTAAGTGACGGTAAATATTTTTTGGACGAAGAAAATATTGGCGAGGTTAGAGATGATTATACTTTGGCTTTTATTCGAAATAAAATGATGGGTTTTGTTTTTCAGCAGTTTAATTTATTTTCTCGCCTTACTGCTTTAAAAAATATTGCTTTGCCGGCTCTTTATGCCGGAGTTGAAAAAAGTATTAGAGAAGAAAGAGCGATGAAGCTTATGAAGAGTGTAAGTATAGAAGACAGGGCTGACCATAAGCCAACCGAGCTTTCCGGCGGACAACAACAGCGTGTTTCTATTTGCCGATCGCTTATGAATGATCCGGATATAATTTTGGCGGATGAACCGACCGGCGCGCTTGATTCTAAATCCGGTATTGAAATAATGAAAATATTTACTGATTTAAAAAAAAAGAAATAAAACAGTAATTATGGTTACTCATACGGCAGAGGTTGCTAAATTTGCCGATAGGATAATTTATATGCGAGATGGAAAAGTGATAGATAATAACTACAAGTTAGTTTCAAATTATTAAAATTATTTTGTCATTGCGATCCCGCAAAGCGGGAGAGGCAATTTCGAGATTACTTCGTCGTCTCTCGATTCCTCGCAATGACAGTTTAAATAAAATATGAAATTGGAAATTGTAAAAATGGCATTTGAGTCTTTGCTGGCCAATAAAACCCGCAGTTTTTTGTCAATGCTTGGGATAATTATTGGCGTATCTACTGTTATTGCCGTATTTGCCATCGGGCAAGGCGCGCAAAAGGCAGTAGATGATCAATTTCAAGGATTATCCGCTAACTCTATTCTCGTTATGGCAATGAGAGGAAAAACTAAAAGTTCAAAATTAAAAACTACAGATTCCAAAGTAATAGTAGAGAATAGCCCGCATATTTCAGAAGCGACCGCGGAAATACAGGAGAATATGACTGTTTCTTTTGAGTCAGAAGAGGGTTCCTTTAGTATATCAGGAGTTGAAAGCAACTATTTTAAAATGTCCAGCATAGAAGTTGACAAGGGTAGATTAATAAGTGAAGAAGACGTGGCGCGTAACGAGAGAGTCGCGGTTCTGGGCAGTGGCGCGGTAGAGACCTTATTCCCGGAAAATGATGATATAGTTGGCCAAAACATAAAAATAAACGGTAAAATAATTGAAGTAATCGGGACCGTAAAAGAAACAGGAAGAAGAATGGGTAAAAATTCCCTGGATGACGCGGTTTTTTTACCAAATACTTTTGCGGAAAAAAGCATACTAGGAAGCAAGGCTTTTTTAATGATATTTACACTGGCTGACGATGTAGCTAATATAGAAATTGCATCAAAAGAATTGGCGGAGGCTTTAAGAGAGGAACATAAATTAAGAGATAGCCAAGAGGATGATTTTCGGATAATGGATGCCGGCGCAATGGTGGGGGCGGCCCAGGACGCCGCAAAACTTATGTCTTTACTTTTAACGGCAATTGCGGCTATTACTTTGTTAGTGTCCGGAATTGGCATTATGAATGTTATGTTTGTAACCGTGGCTGAGCGCACCAAGGAGATCGGTATTGCTAAAGCAATTGGGGGAAAGCAGGGAGATATATTAAGTCAATTTCTGCTTGAATCAGTAGCTCTTTCAATGGTAGGAGGGGCTATCGGACTTATTATCGGCAATAGTATAATTTTTATATTTCGCAATACGGAATTAATTACCTTGGCGCCATCTTTGATGGGTATAATAATCGGTTTCGGTTTTTCGGTTTTGGTTGGCGTATTTTTTTGGATTCTATCCGGCGCTAAAAGCAAGCCGTTTAGACCCGGTAGATGCTTTAAGGAGTGAATAGTTTTTGTAGATTAAGTAAAATATAAGCAAACAGAATGCGCTTAAATCTAAAAAATGAAGATGGATAAGTGTGAAGGCAAAACTGATGAAGAGTTGGTTGAGCTGACTTTAAAAGATCAGGATTTTTTGTTTTGTTTAACTAAAAGGTATGAAACAAAATTGTTTAGTTATATTTTAAGAATATCAAATGTTTCAAAAGAGGAGGCGGAAGATATTTTGCAAGAAGTATTTATTAAAGTTTATTACAATTTAAATAGTTTTGATAAAGAATTAAAGTTTTCATCCTGGATTTATCGCATAACCCATAATCAGGTTATAAGTAATTTTAGAAAAATTAAGGCTCGGGCTGAAACCGTAACATTTGACCTTAAAGATGAGATCATAAAAAACATTGCCTCCGAATTTGATATCAAGGAAGAGCTTGATTATAAAATATTTAGAGAAAAAATTGAAAGGTTGTTAAATAATATTAACAAAAAATATAAAGAAGTACTCGTTTTGTATCTTTTGGAAGAAAAAATCAAGCCAGGAAATTTCCGACATATTAAAGAAAAGAATTGGTACAATATATTCATTGATCAGCCGAGGCAAAAAATTATTAAAAAAAGAATTATGAATAAGAAAATAAAACAAATTGGCGAAAAAGCGCTACAAATTATTAAGCAGAAAAAAATAAGCCCAAAATCAAAATGGCAGTGCTTGCTGTATAGCAGAATTGCCTGGGGCTTGAGCTTGGTTTTTGTTGTTATCGGCAGTTTGGCATTTTCTGTAGTAATATATATGGAGAAGAATAATGACTGGGATATGTATAGCCATCTGGGCGACAGTTTGCCTCTGTTCATTATTGTTACTCTGCCTTATTTTTGGATAGGATTATTAATATTGTTGGTCTATTTAGCGTTTTTTAGTTCCAGATTTACCAAAGAAGGATATCGTTATAAATTAGTGACTTTATTGTCGGTTGGTTTGTTAGCCAGTATGGCGCTTGGTATCATCTTTCACAGCATTGGCTTTGGTAGGAACATTGATACTTATTTGGAGGACAAAGTGTCGGCGTATCATTATGTGTCTGTAAATAAAGCAAAAATGTGGACTCAGCCGGAAAAAGGTCTTTTGGCCGGTTTAATAATTTCCGTAAATAAAGATCAGTTAACAATTGCCGATTATGAAGATAAGGAATGGAATATAGAATTAGATGAAAATGTAATAGTAAAAGGACGAATGAAAATTGATGTTGGCATGAAAATTAGAATAGTAGGAGAAAAACTAGAGAATAATAATTTTTTAGCTAAAAGAATAGGGCCATTGATCGGGCGGGGCTTAAGGAGTCACCGGGGAATGCAAGGATATTAATTTGAGGCACGTATTAATTAGCAGAGGACCTCAAAATTAATAAATTAAGAATTTAATGAAAATAAATTATTTTTATTAAATCAAACGAAAAACATGAAATACAATAAAACTATGTTAGGCGCCGGAGCTTTGGCGATGTTACTCGCAGTAGGAGTAGCCGCTACAGCTAGTGCGTATCAAGGTAATTATGCGGAAAAAGGACCAGAATATTCCCCGGAACGCCACGAAGCCATGACTAAGGTGTTTGAAAACAAAGATTATAGTGCCTGGAAAGAGATGATAGCAGGCAGAGGGCGGATTACTGAAGTAATAAACGAGGATAATTTCACAAAATTTATTGAAGCGCACAGACTAGGTACGGCAGGAGATGTTGCGGGAGCGGACGTAATTAGAAAAGAACTTGGCCTTAGAACCAGCAATGGCGAGAGAGTTGGAGCCGGTTATGGTAAAGGACAAGGAGATAGACAGGGAAGCGGAAAGATGAACAGTGAAAATCGCGGACAAAATAGGGGCGGAAAATTTATTGACGCCGATAACGATGGCAACTGTGATAATCTATAATAGATAATTGCAATCAAGAAAGAAGAG
>Ga0255431_1172_pt1 | contig 12660 bp, 13 predicted proteins | sample ANMaggSeSYBR02J5_FD_182633 | JGI IMG/M metagenome (GOLD analysis project Ga0255431, IMG submission 182633) | Sediment cell enrichment communities from methane seep in Santa Monica Basin, California, United Staets - ANME aggregate JGI... | ecosystem: Environmental > Aquatic > Marine > Cold seeps >... | reverse complement strand
TTATTTCCAGGTAAAGAAGCGGGACCGGAAGCAACTGATCGGTCATTTGGAAGTTAAGTAATTAAGATATCAACTTCGTATATTGGAAATTTTCAAAACTTCAAGGTGTCGTAAAAAGTTGTTTTGGGGACAGCCTGCCAGGATTACTTTGTACCATTATTCACGCGCCATAGGGAATCCTGGAAGTACTTTCTGGAGTCGGTATAATTGGAGGTGATCTCAAAACCCGTTTCTTCGGCAAGCTTTTTTATATCCGAGTCTGTGTATTTGAGTGAATATTCTGTATGTATTGGTTCCCATTTTTTGAATGAGAATGATCTGTTGGGCGTGTTGATGTAGACTATATGGTCTTTCAAGCTTACAAGATAGCTCTCTATAGCGCCTGTTAAGACGTTGTATCTTCCGTAGTACTTGAATTGGTCAGGGTTGAAGTTTCCACCCAGTTCGCGGTTTATGCGCCGTAATAGATTAAGGTGAAATTGTGCCGTAATGTTCTCGGAGTCGTTATACGCCTTGTTCAGGGTATCGATATCCTTCTTTAGATCAAAGCCGATTAACAGGTAATCTCCGGGGTTGAGTACACCCCGGAGTTTGTGGAGAAATGCCCGTGCCTCGTTTTCATGAGCGTTTCCGATGTTTGAGCCAAGGAACAGAACCAGGTTTCGCTCTCCTTCTGCCCGGGATAACCATTTGAGTCCTTCTGAGTATTCTGCAACGATGCCCTCGATAGTTATATCGATCGGGTCTTTGGTGAATTTATTTATCAGGTTTTTCATAGCTGCTTCGCTGATGTCGATCGGGATGTATGTCACATCCATTCCCGTATCCAAAAAGTGCTTTAAGAGGACTTTTGCTTTTTTTCCGTCTCCTGCCCCCAATTCTATCACATTGAATCGATCTTTATCCATAGATTTTACGATATTGTCTTTGTGCTGCTGGAATATGTCGTACTCGCACCTGGTAAGGTAGTACTCAGGAAGTTCGGTTATCCGCCTGAAGAGTTCATCTCCCTCTTTGTCATAGATATGCCTGCATGGTATGGACTTTTTATCCCTTGAAAGACCGATAAGGATATCTGATGCAAAGTCGTGATCTGTTCCACGTGTTTTGATGTCCTGTGGTGAGAGTATTTTGTATCCTGCCTTCAATTGATCTACCTCGTCAGTTGTCTGATTATCTGCAGGAAACGAAACGAACTATCGCTTCCTGCTCATTTACGATTTCATTCAGTATTTGAAGTGTTTCTTCGATCTCTTCCATGGTATTTGTATTACCTATGGAGAAACGCAGCGAGCAATGTGCTTCCTCCTCACTTCGCCCCATTGCTAATAGCGTGTGTGATGGTTCCGGATATCCAGCCGTGCACGCTGAACCTGAGGAGATTGCAACACCTCGTTCATCCAGTGCGATCACCAGTGACTCTCCACGCATGTTAGGAATAATAACATTGAGCGTATTAGGTAAACGTTTCCCGGGATGGCCGTTAACAACCGCATCCGGAATGATCTTGATAATCCCCTGTTCAAGCCTGTCTCGCATAGATTTGATCCTGTCTATATCTGTAAGATGGTTCACAGCGATCTCCGCGGCCGTTCCCATGCCAGCTATACCAATGACGTTTTCTGTTCCAGCCCGCAGTCCCCTCTCCTGGTGTCCTCCTGTAATTAGAGGTTCAAGTTCAACTCCTTCACGCGTATACAGGACACCCACTCCTTTCGGCCCCTGTATTTTATGGCCGGAGAGTGTCAGGATATCAACACTTAGAACTTCCACATCCACGGGAATTTTTCCTACTGCCTGGACAGCATCGGTGTGAAAAAACACACCTTTTTCATGAGCGATCCCGGATAGTTCTGCGATTGGCTGGATCACACCGGTCTCATTGTTTGCAAGCATTATCGTAACAAGACATGCCTTATCGTTGAGCGCCAATCGCAGATCATCGGGGTTGATAAGTCCGTCTTCATCCACAGGTAGATAAGTTACGGTAAAACCGTTCTTTTCGAGCCACTTGCAGGTCTTAAGTACAGATGGGTGCTCTATAGCAGAGGTTATGAGGTGGGTTTTTCCAGTACTTCTCTTTGCGAAGGCTGTTCCCTTTATGGCGATATTGTTAGCTTCGGATCCACCTCCTGTAAAGGTGATGCGTCGGGCAGTGCAGTTTATGAGGTGGGCAATCTTCCTGCGGGCATCTTCCACCGCTACACGCGCCTCTTTTCCACTTGCATACAAGCTTGAAGGGTTACCGAATGTATCCAGATAGTTGATCATGGTCTCCTTTACTTCCTGGCTCAGGGGTGTGGTTGCATTGTTATCAAGATAGATTTGCTTTTCTCTTACCGGTCTCTCCACCTCTTTATCTGTAGTGTATTCACCAGCTCCCATTATCTCTTCCCTACCACCATCAGCAGCTTTAACGATATCACATAATAATGCTTTATATACAGGAAATCCTGAAATCGGGTCAAATCGTTTCAGGTCGGTCAGGTCATTGATGCAAGCCTCCCGCCACTCGCCGGGTCCAAGTGCTCCTCCACCCATGCTGCTTGCCTCTATTGCTCCTGGTACTATATCGTCTGTGACATAGGCATACATCCCAACGGCCCCGCGCCTGGTTTTGATATGGACGAAGTCGCCGTTCCCGATACTACGCTTCTTCGCATCCTTTGTATTGATCATCACCGTTGGGACTGGATTCTCCTTTGTTAACGATGGTATCGAATGGTGCAGAGTGTGCAGATCCACGTTGGAGCGGGCACCTGAGTTGAATATCAATGGAAATTCTTTAGCAAGTTTTGGTTGAGAGAGCGGACTCTCACCTGGTTCTGTATATACTGGCAGGGGATCATAGCCGTGCTCTTCAAGAATCGATGAAGCAATCTCGAACTTTCCTGATGGTGTCTCAAAACCCAAATCCCCATCCTCCCGCAGAAGTCCTTTCTCCCATTTTTTGTATTCCATCAGGACAGCAGGGATCTCTACCATTCCATTAGCTGCCTTAAGATCTTCTAATGTGTATCCCGAATCTTTGAGAACCCGTCTCAGGAGTTCTTCTTCTGTCTGCGGATAGAGATGCCCGTAGCCCAAACGCCTTGCCAGCTCCGCCTGGATGAAGAAGTCATTCCGTGCCTCTCCCACAGGGTCTATAACACGCTCACGTATGCGAAAGATAGAATCGTAAACCATATAGGATTCGATCTCGTAATAGGTGGTGGCCGGGAGTATTATATCTGCATAAGCCATATCGGCGCTGCGCTGCCTGTCCACGCAGACGAGAAAATCAAGTCCGGCAAGAGTCTTTCTCCAAATACCTGATTGAGGCCAGGATGTGATAATCGATGCTCCAAGGCTGATAAGCATCCTTATCGGGTACGGGCTCTTCTCCAGAACAGCGCCGGGGAGAATATTTGCGTGGAGCTCACCACGATATTTTGTATAGATTGGAAAGCTATTATAACCTGCAGCCTTGCGTATGTCCGGATTGGCTATGTGCCCTTCACGATTTAACGGGAACCTGTTTAGCGGCATCTTGAAACACCAGCCTCCGGGAACGTCAAGCTGTCCTGCCAGTGCCCATAGCACCATGGTCGCACGTATTGCCTGAACCGCACCATCGCTGTATTCCAACCCACTATACATAACCGGGGCAACACCATCACTCCGGGCAATCCTCCGTGCAAGTTCAACTACCGTTTTAGCCGCAACACCTGTTATGTGTTCCACCACCTCTGGTCGAAAATGCTGGACATAACGGGAGAAATCCTCAAAACCAACAGTCCGGTTTTTCACAAAGTCTTCATCGTAGAGTTCCTCGTTGATTAAAACATTGCAGAGTCCCAACGCCAGTGCACCGTCGGTCCCGGGACGGATCGGTATCCATTCAGCGTTCGGGTACTTAGCCATAGCTGTTTTTCTCGGGTCGATGACAACGATCCTGGCGCCACGCTTGTGGGCCTCCTGTATACGCATGAAATCATATGGTGGGCAGTGTGCTGCCGGGTTCTTGCCCCATATGACGATCAGTTCAGCCCTTTCGATATCTGAGAACATGTTGATGAACATGCCACCCATTGTCACATGTGGAGCGATCATGGCAAACGAGACATAGCAAAGAGCACCCACACCCAGGGTATTGGGCGAACCAAACGGAAAGAGAAGGCTTGATGCGGATGATACGGCCACACCCCTGGGCTGGAAGATATCGCACATCGCAAGCTCAAAGCTTCCACTGCCCGTGTATATTGCCGTTGCTTCAGGTCCTGACTCCTTTTTGATCAACTTCAGTTTTTCTACAATAGTATCAAAAGCTTCATCCCACGTGATTCTCTCAAACTCGTAGGTTCCACGGGGTCCCTTTCTTCGCATCGGATATAATAATCGGTTCTTTGAATAGACTATCTCGTGCGATCTCTTTCCCACTTCACAGATCATCCCGAGAGGCGATGAATCATCAGCTTCGACCTTGCTTATCCTGCCCTGATCGTCATATGTCACCACCACCCAGCAGCCGGCTGAACAGATGCCGCAGATAGCCCGCCTCTTCTTACGCAAATCAGCCACTCTATCAAATCCTATCCTTTTTACCTGTGATCTCGCCTCTACTTCTACCCAATACTTTTGCCCAGATTCAATAAATATCTTCTTGTTTTCGCCAGTTCTTTCCAGAAGTTCCGGGACGGCGTCCTGGATTGCAAAAGTTTATAACTCACGATTCTGTAATTATATTTATCCAACGTATTTATCCTAGTTAAATCAAGGTGTTGAGTTATGTCAGAGAGAGATGAGCAGACGATTGAGGCACGGGATAGTGGACCATATGTAATCTCAAATGTCTCTAATTTCAAGACATCCAGGGCTGAATCGGTAAAAACAACCAGAACCATGGTCCTGTGCCGCTGTGGAAAATCGGGAAGCAAACCCCATTGCGATGGGACCCATACCAAAATAGACTTTAACACTGCGAAGATAAAAGGGCGTCAACCCGACAGGGTGGATGACTACTTGGGAAAAGAGATTACCATCCATGATAACCGTGGCGTATGCTCCCATGCCGGATACTGCACGGATAACCTGCCGTTGGTCTGGAGGATGAAAACCGAACCGTGGATCGATCCTGACGGAGCTTCTGTGGAGGAGATAATTCGGGTTATCGAGATGTGTCCGTCAGGAGCGTTGAGCTATACATTAAAGGAGGTAAAGCACGATGCTGTGGAGCGGGAACCAGGTATAAGCCTCCACAAAGATGGTCCGTATAATGTGGTGGGAGGGGTCGCTTTAGAGGATTATAATGGCTCAACACCAGAATCAAACGAGCACTGCACACTCTGTCGCTGCGGCGGCTCAAAGAACAAACCATTCTGTGATGGAACACACTGGTATATCAACTTCAAGGATGATGAGATAGATATTCCCCTTGAAACCGGGAGAGAGGAGAGTATCGACGAATATCTCGGGAATCTGAAGAGAGAATCTGATGAATTTGAAACCATTATGAAGGACATACAGAGGATGTCTGTCAGTGGTCACTCCATCATCGAGCCGATGCGAACTACAAATAAGGTCATCTCATGGGACGAAATCCTGATAAAAGGTGCACAATTATCAACGATTCCATTAAACGAAGATGAAACAGTAAATACCCGGACAATAATCGGATCCAACGCAAAACACCCACTAATTATAGAAACGCCGATATACATAACCCACATGTCCTTCGGTGCACTCTCGCATGAGATCAAGATCGCTCTTGCAAGGGGAAGCTTAGCAGTGAGAACGGCTATGTGTTCCGGTGAGGGGGGACTGGTTGAGGAATCACTGGAAAACTCATACAGGTACATCTTTGAGTACATACCGAACAAATACAGCGTCACAGATGAAAACCTCAAACGTGTAGATGCAATCGAGATCAAGATCGGACAGTCTGCAAAGCCTGGCATGGGCGGTCATCTTCCCGCACACAAGGTAACAGCAGAGATAGCAAAGATGCGCGGTTACCCGGAGGGTACTGACATCACGAGCCCTGCACACTTTCCGGATATCAACAACCCCGGCGAGTTGAAAGATGCGGTCGATATGCTGAGGCAGAGATCGGGTGGAAAGCCCATCGGTATAAAGATGGCAGCAGGGAATATTGAAAATGATCTGGAGGTTGCAGTCTATGCCAAACCCGATTTTATCACGATCGATGGTAGACCGGGTGCTACCGCCGCTGCCCCCAAGTTCGTCAAGGCGGCAACATCCGTCCCGACGCTCTTCGCTCTTTACCGTGCAAGGAAGTTTTTGGATGAAAATGATCGAACAGATATATCACTGGTTATTACAGGGGGCCTGAGGATATCGTCCGATTTTGCAAAAGCCCTTGCTATGGGCGCTGATGCCATAGCCATCGGAACATCGGCTCTCATCGCAGCCGCATGCCAGCAGTACCGAATATGCCATTCAGGCGACTGCCCGGTGGGAGTAACAACACAGAAACCAGAACTGAGGGCCAGAGTAATGATTGAACACTCAGCAAGAAGAGTTGAAAATTTTCTGAGAGTATCCACAGAAGAGATCAGGACATTCTCACGAATCACAGGCAAGAACGACGTTCACGACCTCAATGTAAAGGATCTGGTAACCTACAATTCTGAAATATCCGATTATACCAATATCGAGCACGCTTAAGGATCAGGAAAGCCATCTTTTATGAAATTAAGATAGTTTTCCATTGCCACGATTGCATCGACCATTCGTGGTGCATTCTTGTGAACAAACTCGATCTCATCCGATGGGTTTTCAGGTGGGTTTACTTTAAAGTCCTCAAATGCTGCCTTACCATCATAATCCACAAATGCAATCCTCGCACCAAAATCATCCGGGTCAAGCAGACATGCATCGCCGGTGACTGCCGCGATATGGAACGGATGCGAGATCAATGAGTTCATCAATTCATTGGATGTCTTTACACCCCTTTTAGCCAATTGCTCTGAGATTTCGTTAAAATCCGCAAAGAAATAAAATGATCCTCCGGGCATGGTGGCTCTTATTCCATCCATCCCGTTAAACGCACTGCTCATGAAAGTGCCCATAATCCTGTGAATCTCCCTGATAATCTTAAAATATTCTTCTATCTCGTAATTGGGTTCATACGCTTTGATGGCTGCATATTGTACCGGCGTTGTCACATTCGTGTAGATTGTTGCAGCAACCTTTTTAAAAACTTCTTTAAGTCTACCTGAACAATTTTCGGGCAATATACATGAGCCTAATCTATATCCACCTGCGGATCTGTCCTTGGAGAGACCATTTGTGACAAAAGTCCCTTCCGGATAGATTAAACCCATACTTGTAAACTCTTCAAAATTATATGTAGTCAAGGCATATATCTCATCGGCTATCACAAGAATATTATGTTCCTTGCAGACTTCTGCGATCTTCTCCAGTTCACGCCTCGAATACACCACTCCGGTAGGATTATGCGGATTATTGATAATCAATGTATGTTGCTCTTTATGAAGATTCATCACAAATTCAGCCAGATCTTCAGGCTGGATCTTATAATCACATTCAGGCTTTAAGTGGAATGTATGAATGTGTTTATCTAACAGCTTGACTTGAGGAAAATAACCGATCCATGAGGGAGACGGGATGATCACATCGCCCTTAACGATGTCAAATATCATATGTGTCAAAGTCTTTGTTCCAGGACCTACCACGATTCTACCAGCCTCGACATCAAGATTGAAATGCCGTTTATTAAAACCGGAAATAGCCTCGCGCAATGGTTCTATACCCTCGGCATCCGAATAATGTCCAATACTTGCATTCTTGACCAATGCTGCTACAATAGGCTCTGGAACATGGAACGGTGATTGTCCGAATGCTAATCCATAATATTCGAAAGGACATGCCGTATTTTGACATTTCTTTCTTGCCTCTGAAACCATCAATCCGATCTTCAGATTCTCTGGCATCCGTATAGAATCAACATGCTGCTCTAACAAAATCTCTTTCATAAACTTCCACTCCAATAATCATTTTATTCTTCAAATTACAAATAAAGCTTTTTGAAAATTTTTAAAATATAATCAGCTCGTTTTGGTCTCATTCTCCATATTCATCCCCGATTACAATGATTCTTCCCTCTATAAATGTTTTTTCGGTACCGGGACTGTCAACTTGTTTTATGTTGCACCTTCCCATACCTCAAATTCCATAACTCCATATTTTTCATAAGGTATGACAGTATTCCATGAGCAGTCCTGTATTTTTTCTTTATTTGGTCGGGGTCGGTCTGACGGTAGTAATTTTCAGTTGGATTATGTATCCACTTCAACTCTAAGGGTAACTAACTCCTTTTTGAAATCGAAAACCTGCTAAGGCACTTGATTTAGATAATCCGAATATGCATTTTACCCTGCTTTTTGAAGTGGATACAAAAAAACCGTTTTGCAACATCTCCTTGAGTCTGGTCTGATAATTCAAATCATGCCCGATAAGCCATCCAGTCCCAAACAACGTTATATCGCAAGCAGTGAATATAAGGGGAATGAATAATGAACGAACTACACCTGCAAGATAAGTTATTAATTCTGTTTTTTAGAGATGACCCTGATTACCGCAAGGTAAAAGCCAATACGGTAACAAACCCTCTGATTACTGGCAATAGCAAGGAGGTATGACAGGATGAAATATGAAGATGACATTCGCTGGGTGCAGCGTTTTGACAATTACCAAAGAGCCCTGGCACAACTTACAAAATTTATTAATAAAGGCGAACTGAATGAACTGGAGGAGCAGGGCCTGATTCAAGCCTTTGAATACACCCATGAACTCGCATGGAATGTTCTGCGCGACTATTTACGCGAACAAGGAAACCCCAATATACATGGCTCGCGTGATGCGACGCGCGAAGCCTTTAAGCTGGAATTAATCCAGGATGGCGATAGCTGGATGGATATGATTATAGATCGCAATCGAACCAGCCATACCTATAACCAGGAGACTGCACAGGCGATTGCTACCAATATTACCGGGCGTTTCTTTACTTTGTTTGTTATACTTCAGGAAAAAATGCGGAGTTTACAGAATGCTTACTGAAATCGCTCCCCGTTTTGGTCTCAAGGAAACCACCATTAATCGCATCAATACGGTGTTTTCCAAGTACCCGGATATTGAACTGGTCGTGCTTTACGGTTCTCGCGCTAAGGGCAACTACCAAAATGGCTCGGATATTGATTTGACGCTGATTGGGGATGCGCTAAGCCATGCACAACTCACCAGCATTGAAACACAGATAGATGATCTGCTGCTGCCTTACTCCGTCGATCTTTCTCTTTTCAAGCAGATTGATAATGTGAACTTAATTGATCACATCCAGCGCATAGGTATTGTTTTTTATCAGCGTGATGAAAAATGAACGAACTACACCTGCAAGATAAGATTTTAATTCCGTTTTTCAGAGAAGGTCTTAGCTACCGCAAGGTAAAGGCCAATATAGTAACAAAATCCAGTTTCACAGTTGCTTATAAATCACTATGATGCGCCCGGTCAAGTTTATACACTAAAGCTAAAATATTCGAAAATTAGGCTTTTCCGACAATCTTTGAGGTTATAATTACGAGACTTTTTATTATTTTCTGGTTACTACATAAGTATTTCGCAAACTATATATAAGGATGATATATTCAGGATATATTAAAAAATCTCTGATATTTCATTATACAGTCTACTTATGGAAAAATTAATTTATGTGCAAGGCCGGTGCGTTGAGCAAGAATAACCAAATTCCTGCAGAATTGAATTGTGCAAAGTGATTGTCAAGATAGTCAGCAATGAATTCACCCTGTTTGAACAGTTCATTATTCTTTGGCAGCATGTCACCACCATTAATGACCACATTAGCCTGGAACTCTTTTGCTACTTCAAATAGCCGATCGTATTTCCATTTGCTTCCATGCAAATCCGTAACAAATAACAATCTCATCTATACTCAATCCTTCGGCAATGTGCCTCCATTGCCGCTCAACTTCAGATATTCGAAATGATTATGAATATTTTTCCAATCCTTTTGAAATTTCCTTTCCAAGATCAGTTAAAACATACTTTTTCCATGTAGTCTTCTCAGGAGTCAAACATTCTATCAATCCCTTCTCTTGAAGCTCCTTTAAAGCCCGGCTGATATTTTGTGTGGACCTGCTTGTTTCATGGGCAATATCGGAAGCTCTGACTACAGTGTGTCCTTTCATGGTCTCGATCAGTACAAAGCGGCGGTCAACGCTGATGACCCACTTGACTAGATCGTCGATATCGCTTTTTGTTCTTTTTTCCATCGTGATTTCCCTGTAATTGTTCAGTGGTCGAGATTGTCGGAAATGTACCTGAAAAGCGCCTAAATTGAAACTTTCAGAAATATTGTTAAAACTAAATCACTGTGCTGCGCCCGGTCAAGTTTAGACAGCAAAGCTGAAATATTCGAAAAATGGGCTTTTTCGACAATCTCTGGTCATATAATATTTAAATTCTAACTATTTTGCATACGTTTGAATAATTCAACATACGCCAGACCCAGGTCACCTTTGCCTTTTCGAAACACATCTTTATCAAGACTTTTAATAACACCCTTTTCAAATTCTTCATTGTCCCAGAAGCGGCATCCATCAGGTGTGCCTACTTCATCTGCAAGCAGTATTTCGCGATTTGTTTTCCTTCCATATTCTACCTTGAAGTCACCCAGTATTATCCCCGAATTACATAGCTCACGGCTCAAAATAGTATTGATCTTTTCAGTCAGGTTGGTAATATACTCAATCTCCTCTTCGTTCAACCATCCGTTGAATATTATTTCCTTCAGATCAACAGGCCGATCCACTACCTCAAATTTGGTAGTGAACTCAATCATCCCATCAGGTATCTGTGCACCTTCTTCCGGTTTTACACCTTTGGGAAGTCTGGCCTCGCCTGCTTCATACCGCTGCAGGAGTGAACCTGCCACATAATTCCTCCAGATGACTTCCACAGGGATTATATCCAATCGCTTGACAAGCATACTGGATGGTGTGGGACAGGAAATATAATGGGTGGGTATGCCTTCCTGTCTCATTATTCTGAACCAGTATTCTGCCAGGCGGCATGTAATCTCGCCTTTTTGCTGGTATTCGGCCTTTTTCTTTCCGTCAAAAGCAGTTACCCTGTCTGTAAATTCAAATATCAGGTTATTGCCGGAAGTTTCATAGATATCTTTGGCCTTTCCTGAAGAAATGTATACCATATCTTTTTTTTGCATAATAATTAAATCACTCCCGAGTTTTAGAAATCCAGCAGATTTTCAAGGAATCCTTTTTTCTTCTTACCCCGGTGCCCTTCCTTTTTATGGCTCCAATAATCCTCGTGGGGTCGCGGTTCTGCCTGGGCGATCTTTTCGATCTCGCCTCTATCCAGCCAGACGCCCTTGCATTCAGGGCATATATCTATATCCACACCATACCGTTCTATCTCTTTCATAGGTGATTCACATACCGGACAATCCATACTTGCACCTCTTTTTTTCTTAATGAATAGGTCAAAGTTTAAATAACTTATCATATATTCTCACATCACTGGATATTTGAGAGATTATACATGATGATTGACGTAGTAGTGTTACTTGGAAGCAAATCTGATCGGGATATTGCAGAAAAAGCCATCCAGATATTTCATAGATTCGGTATCGAATATACCATTGCAGTGGCATCGGCGCACAGGACACCTGCAAGGGTCGTTGAAATAATCAATACATCCCATGAATCCGGTGTAAAGGTCTTTATCGCCATTACAGGACTGGCTGCCCAGATAATTGCTACCGGTGATAAGGAACTGGGAAATAAGCTGGCAGAGCAGTCATTGCAGGATTCACAAAATTTATTTTAGAAGGCAGGCATTAACGGCACAGTTCTATTTTCCAGTGATTTTCAAGACACCGATTTACTTGAGTTTCAAAGATATGTGAAAAATCAATAGCCTAAACCTCTATCTACATAGTCCCCACCAAAACATTAAGCCCCTTAATGCCGATTTTGCTATCCTGTAATATATTTCCCGAGATTTAGATGAGAGAATAACCTCGCTTGTGTCGAATCCATTTCCTCAACTACCAACTCAAGCCCACGGCCACCACCACCACCACCATCACCATCACCATCACCATCACTATCATTCGCAAGCGCAATACGTATCTCCTCCAGCTCCCCCACAAGTTGTTCCAGACTTATATGAAAATGTTTACACCTGTGGGCTAAGTATCTGTATAAAAGAAGTCCTATAACGCAAAGGAATGTATGTACTCTGATGTTAACGTCCTTATGATGGTTAACAGGTCCTATCGGAACGAGGAATGCATCGCTTAGCAGTTTGAAGTCATCTTCCACAAGAGACTTCTGATTATATGTCTTCACTATCTTTTCAGAGTGCCATCTTTCCTTGTCAGTGAAAATTACCATTTTTCCAAACCCATCATAACGTTCTTTCTCCGCATCTTTGATCCAGTACGTAAGGGCGGGCTTTTTCTTACCCTCTGGTATCTCGCCGACCTTATATCCGATTATTGCTGTGAAATCCTTCTGGATGATCCCGTTTATTTCTCTCTCCACGCTACTTTTATCCCTTTCCTTACCTCTATTGCTTTCAAGCCTTCTTTTCAGA
>Ga0255431_1171_pt1 | contig 12720 bp, 9 predicted proteins | sample ANMaggSeSYBR02J5_FD_182633 | JGI IMG/M metagenome (GOLD analysis project Ga0255431, IMG submission 182633) | Sediment cell enrichment communities from methane seep in Santa Monica Basin, California, United Staets - ANME aggregate JGI... | ecosystem: Environmental > Aquatic > Marine > Cold seeps >... | reverse complement strand
AAAACTTATGTTGCATGTTTATTTTTTTTCTTATTTTTTTGTTTGTTTCGTGTGCTCTGACACCCGGAATAAAGGAAATCAGATATTCTAATGAAGGCCAAATTTTTGTTTATCTTTCTTCTTCTCAAGAGCCATCAACGGACATTACCTTTATCATTTCCGGCATGAGTTTTATGAACAGAGATGGGCTATGGATTGATGTTCCGATGAAACCACGCACGATCAATTCAGTAAAGCTTTCAGGAAACCAGATCAAACTCAGGGAATTTTATCTTCCTGAAAATAAATATAAAAGGTTAAAGTTGATTGTTACTGAAGCAAACTTGAAGCATGAGGATAAAAAGCATAGTTTGTCTCTTCCTGAGACAGTTAATAATCAAGGAGAAATTCATGGCGAGTTATTGGTTGATATAGATTTTAACGTTTTTTATCATGAAAGTTTATGCCTTTTTATAAATTGGGATATAAACAGCGCTATTGTTAATAAATATCTTTTCCAACCAAGACTTGTTGCAAAGCCGCAAGGTCTGGAAATAAAAAACATTCTTGTTTATGTTTCCAATGAAAGTTCTAATTGCGTTACGGTAATTGATAGACAGGAGGATTTCGTAGTAGGGACAATTGCTGTTGGAGAAGCGCCAAGGGGTATTACAGCGAACAATGACGGAACAAAAATTTACGTAGCCAACTCCGGATCAAACAGTATCTCCGTTATTGACACATCGGTGAACAGAGTAAGCGCTACAATTGATAATTGGGGGTATTCACCGGAAGAGCTTGCTTTATCCGGGGATGATAATACCCTTTTTGTTACCAACCCTGATTCGAATAATGTGTCTGTTATAGATCTTGCATCTAATATGGTAGTTGGTCGCATAAATGTTGGGGAAAAACCGATTGATATTGTGGCGGATACGGAAAGACGAAAGATTTATGTATCAAACTATTATTCGCTTTCAATATCTGTCGTTGATATGGTTACACACGTGGTTGAGAAAACCATCAGCCTTAGCTCAAATCCTAGATATCTGGCCTTGTGTGATGACCGTTTATATATAGCCAATGAAAGTGTTAACGATATATATATTGTTAATATTCCGTATAGTTCGTCAGCTTCAATCAATACGGTAAATATAGGTTCCAGGTCGGAACGTCTTATTTGCGGTTTTGCAAACAGGGTGTATGCCGGCAATATTGCTTTTGATGAAATTTGTTTTTTACATACCAAATCAGGTGTAATTACAAAAAATATTGCTGTAGGTAGTTCACCGGCAGGAATGGATATTGATGCTATGCGCAGGAAGCTTTATGTGGTAAATAAGTCGTCAGGGAATGTTTCTGTAATAGATATCAAAACAGAGAGAGTGGTAAAAACTGTTCCGGTCGGCAAAAAACCTCATGATATAGTTCTTGTTGCAGAATAGGAATGGCTTAGAATTAAAAAGGAATATATAAAATGGCAATATTCCTTCAACCCTGAACCCTATAAACCCTGAACCCTAAACCCTGAGTAGTTACATATGATTAAATACTGGCTGGTTGTTTTCCTGTTGATAGTGACTTTATTTCAAGATGTATATGCTGCTGATAGCATAAGCCTCAATTTTGATGGTACTATGAAATCAGCATCAAAAACAAATATGGAAGGCAAAAAAGATGTATCACACAGTCTAAACCAAGTATATCACCTTGATTTAAGAAAAGATATTACATCAAAAATTTATTTTACCACCTATGCCGGCGCAAATGCGATTGAGGAGACTGAGGAGACTGAGGAGACTGAGGAGGCTGATGGTAGGGAAACTACCCGGCTTTCTCCCCAATTTCGTCTTAACATAGCAAATGATTATTTTAATGCTAACGGAGGATACCTGTTAAATGAAACAGGCATTGATATGTTCGGCATACACCCGACGGAGCAATCCCGACTTACAACTAAAACATGGACATCTAACTTTTCTACAAAATCAGTAAAATATCCTAATATTAGATTTCGTTATGATGAACAAAAGGATTACGACCACCTTTCTGTTCATTTAAAAGATTCGCTTTCTAAGTATTATGAACTACTCGGTGATTATACTTATAAGTTTGTGGAATTTACACTAAGACACAGTAAAGATAAAATTTACGATTATGTTAAAGACACAGACGATACTACCACGGTAAACGAGGGAAGGATAAATTTCAGAGAGTCTTTTTGGGGAAGCAGGATAACAACTTCCGGCACTTATACTGTAACCGATACAGAAAAAGAAAACGTTACATCAACAGATACTACTTCTACTGATGAGACCAGAAAAGACCTTGTTTTTGATGCAGGATTAAAGCTAAGGCCATTTAAATGGTGTCGAATTTCATATAATTATGAACTGAATGACACAGGCGAGAAGGAAGACACAGACATAGATACAGACACAGGTACGGACGCAGATGAAATTACAAGCACAGATATTGACCAGACAGTACAAGCGCATAATATAAGCATTAGAGGGGATGCAAGGCTTCATAAATATTTAAATTCATGGGCTCAGTATCGGAAAAGGCGTGAATATAATTCTAAACAAGACGATACATCAACAGATACTTTTACACTCAATTTTAATTCAACACCAATTGAAACACTTAATGCAAACCTTATCTTTAACCATCTGATAAATAAGACAGAATCTGAAACCCAATCTGAGACTTCTTCTATGCTTCTCCATATTATTGCAAATATATGGGAAGGAGTTGACCTGAGTGTAGATGGTCAAATTAATTATACGGATAACATTGTTGGAGATACAAAGACACTGTCAAAAACCATTAATTCCGATCTTCGTTTAAAGCTTACCAAGACATTGACAACGGAAATTAATTATATTACAGAATGGACAGATACCAAAAATTCAGATGGAACGGAAATATCAACGTCCAATTATACTATAGGAACAGATATTTACTATCGTCCGGTTCAGAGTTTTTATTTTAAATTCAGTTGTGAATTACAAAAGAATGAAAATGCTGAAGATTTAACTTATTATATATCAGATATTAACTGGATCATGACTGAAAAGCTGAGGGCCAACTTGCAATATAAGATGGACAAAAATTCCAGGGATGATAGTAGATTCAGTTCTGATTTAGTATGGAATATGAGCAAAATTTTTGTATTAAGATTTAACTATGACTGGAGTAGAGAAAAGGAAAATAATATCCTTACTAAAAACGATATCTTTACAACCACTATATCTGCAAAATTTTAATGAACGTGAACTCTTGAGTTAATAAATTTTGGAAGGAAAAAGAAAAATATGGATATAAGGAAATATTTTACACTAAAAAAAATCAGCTTAACCGGCTTTCGATATCTAAGTTTTTTTTTAATTTTATTGTTTTTTCTTTTTTCTCAGGGTTGCAGTGGCCCTATGACTTACATAAATCCTTCCGTTGATTTCAGCTACATAAAAAGAGTTGCTGTTGCACCCATAATCAATCTTACAAATGATAAGTTTGCCGGCGAAAAAGTGATGAACGTCGTTGCAACTGAGATACTCAGGCGAGGCGTATTTGATGTTGTTGAATTCGGAGAAGTGTCAAAAGTTTTAAGAGAGGAAGGGCTGAAGCAAGATAATCTTATTGGCAAGCAGCTCGCGCTAAGAGCTGGGAAACGTCTTAATATAGAGGCAATTGTTATTGGCTCTGTCATGCAATACGGTGTTTCAAATATAGGGGGGAGTTCATTCCCGGAAGTTTCTATCTCTCTAAAATTGGTTGACGTCAACTCCCATACTATCCTTTGGGAAGCAAAGCATAATTTAAAAGGTGCGAATATCCTTGATCAATTATTCGGCATGCACAGGGATAGCCCTGAAGATCTTTGTAAAGAAGTTATCGAAGCGATGATTGATACGCTTTTCGGTTAAAAAGTTTCCAACTGTAAACTATTACCTTATGAAACGATATCTTATTATATTTATTACTCTTCTTTTTTTTCCCTTACAAACATCCTGGTCTGAGGATATTCGTAGTATAAAAACAATTGCAATTATCCCCTTTGATAATCTTTCAGGTGAAAATTATTCTATAAATTTTAATGATTTTCTCTATGATTATTTTAAGAGAGAAAAATTGAATCTAGTAAATAAAGATGAATTAGAACAATTTTTTATTAAAAGAAGGATTCGTAATATTCGCTCAATAAGTCGCTCAACGATTAGGGCGCTGGGAAAGGCACTAAGCGCAGATGCTATAATTATTGGTTCAATTAATGAACTGTCTGGCGATGAAAATCCCAATGTTGATCTGGACGTTCAGATGATTGACACTTTAGATTCGTCCATAATCTGGATGAATGCGGTTTCAATTTCAGGAGATGATTTTGCAACGTTCTTAGATATTGGCAAAATAAGCTCCATAGAAAAGCTTGTTAAAATCGCTGTCAAGGATCTATTCAAGGGATTGCCTGAAGACTTTGACGGAAAGAAAGAAAAAAACACAGACTTGCCCCCTTTTGAGATAGTGCAAACAAGATTTTATCCCAAGGTGGTAAAAGGAAGCAACGAGACAGGGTTGATGGTAGAATTCAGAGAGATTGCCTGTAAGCCGAGGCAAATATATGCTCTTGTCGATGATATGAAAATTCCTCTTATTTCAGATGGCGGCAACTGGTTTACCGGTTCTTTTCAATCACCGGGTGTTGAAGGAACTTATATTTTGAAACTACATGCATACGGAGAATCTGATACACCGTATATCTTTGATGCAATGGCAAGTCTTGTTGTTGATAATACTCCTCCACTCATTGATATTACATTGCATAATGCATTTATTTCTCCTGACAATGATGGAGTAAATGACCATGCTGTATTTTTTCCGGACTTGTTAGCAACAGATTTATTGAAAGCCTGGAGCTTTGAAATTACTGACAAGGATGGGAAAACTATACGTTCTGCCGAAGGTGGTGAGGAGCTTCCATGTAGATTGCTCTGGAGAGGCGAAAATAATGATTTTAAGCAAGTTAATAATGGAATATATCTGTGCCAATTGTTTGTTGAGGACAAAGCCGGCCATGAAGTCTCAACTGATAAAGTAATGGTTGTTGTAGATAGAAACACACCTGAAATTGAGATAGTCCTGGAAAAAATTGAGAAGGATATTATTTCGTTTGATGTAACATGTAATAATATCAGTAAAATTGTGGAATGGAGTATCTCAATATATAATCAAAACGATGAATGTTTGAGTACATTCGGTGGCAAACAGGATTTACCCTCGACCTTAAATTGTGCGCTTAATAATAGTATTGATGATAAAAAAGAAAAATTTTTCTATTCACTTGCAGTTCGGGATGTAGCAGGTAATATGTTGAATGTTGAGAGACAACTAACTAAACTATATGAGCCTGATGAAATCGTTGAAGAAAAAAAAGATTTAGAATGGGTTGATGATTTTTAATGAGCAATTACATGTATTTTTTATCAAATCAGAAAAAATATGGCCAGAAAAAATATGGTGTTTGGAATCTAAAATACTGCTGTAGTTGTATAGCGATATTTATATTATGTTTATCTTTCCTTTCCGGATGTTCCTTCCTGCATTCTCCAAATAACTTTCGGGCAAAAGATTTTGATGAATACAAAATTAAGCGCGTTGCGGTTTTTCCTTTCTATAACAGATCAAATACAATGAATGCGGGCGAAATTGTTACAAAAGCATTTATTGGAAAATTATATGATTCCGGAAAATTTGAAATAGAATTTCCAGGTAATGTAAAAAAATTCATCATAGGAGAAAGAATAATAATAAGGAAGGGGATTGGAGCCGATCATATTAAACTTATTGGAAAAAGACTGAATGTTGATGCAGTTATTATCGGATGTGTTAAAAAATATGAAAGTGAAGGAAAGAAGAAAAATGCCAGGATACCTGTGATTTCTGTTGATGTTAGAATGATTCATACAAATTCCTGTTCTATATTATGGATAGGACAGAACTACAGCAGAGGTGACGATTATGAGACGATTTTTGGTATCGGCAGAATAAGATCTCTGTCCGCTCTTTCTCGTAAGCTTGTTAACGAATTGATTGATACAATTCCCATAACGGATCAGGAGGTCAATTGAGCCCTAACGAGGAGCAGGGGGCAATTAAATTTAAGAATGGCTGAAACTCGCTCATAAGTGAGCGTAAAAAAATAACTTATAACAATCCTTTTATAAAAAGCCAGTTAAACCCCGCATTATCAGGCTTATAAAAAAAATGTATCCAGTCGTCGTTATTTCTTAACGCTCACTAATGCGCTCAAACAGTCAGCCATTTTAAATTTAACTGCCCCTTGCTCCTCGTTGTCAATATTGAGTTTTTAACTTTCTGAAACTTTAGGAATATGAACGACTACTAATTATTGAGATGAAATTTCTTTTCAAGAAACATACTATATTAATTATATTAATTGTTGTTGCTTCCGTGAATTCCGGATGTTTTCGTTACTCTGTTTTCCAAGAGAACTCGTCGATTATTGCGAAAGTCAATGGTTATAATATCAGTATGGATGAACTGGAGGAGAAACTTGTAACTATTCACAGAATTAAACAAATGACTAATCTTGATGGAAAGGCAGGCAGTATAGATATTGATAAAGTTATTGAAGAATTAATTAATGAACGTATTATAATTCAAGAAGCCTGCAACGTAAAACTTGATGAAGATCCGTTTTTTCAGGAAAAAGTTAATCATTATATAATAAGCCGTTCTGTAATTCGTTTAAGACAGGAAAATGTTCTAAATAAAATAAATATAACTGAAGATGAGCTATCCGGATATTTTAAAAAATATTATAAAGAGAAAAAACATGCTCCAGATGATATGTTTGAAAAGGTGAAAAATAGTATTAAAAAGAAGCTGATAAAAGAAAAAGAACAAAAAAGATCAAATGATTATATTGCTGAGTTGAAAAACAAGGCAAATATATGGATTAATACAGAGCTTCTTTATTCAATGAGTCCAAATCAGCGAGATTGTGATAATAATATTATAGCGAGAGTAAATGATAAGCAGATAGATGATTGTGATTTTATAAAGCAGGCAAGAGAACACCTGTCAAAGCTCAGGGGTGATATCCTAAATAAGGAAAAAATTAAAAAGATAAATTCAGAAATACTTGATAGTTTGATAATTTATGAATTGGTCGAACAGGAAGCTCTTGAAAAAAATTATTTGAATGATCCTTTATTTAAAAATAATATTGAAAAATATAAGGGGAAACAATTATTAAATTTGTTTAAACAAAAAATAATTTTTCCGAGATCAATTCCGTCGGAAGACGAGTTGGTTGAATATTATGAAACCCATAAAGATGATTTTAGAAAAGATTATGAGGTCTGGTTCAGTGAAATAGTATTGCAGACTTTAGAATCTGCGGAAGCGGTATTAAAAGAGTTAAAAGAAGGAGCGGATTTTGAATTTCTATCCTCAAAAAAATCAATAATGGCTCCGCGCACAGGAGTTAATGTATGGATACCGCTTGGGCGGTTATCGCCTGCTGTGAGGATGGCAATAATTGACCTTGGAAGTGGTCGAACTAGCGATATCGTTGAAGACTCAAAAAGATATAAGATAATTAAGTTAAAAGGAAAAAGAGGCGGAGAGCATGAAAATTTTTCTATCGTAAAAGACAGAATCAAACAAATTCTGATAAAAAGAAAGTTTAATAATTGGTTAAAAAAGTATGTAGATAAATTGCGTAATGTATCGCAAATTAATATTAATAAAAAAAAGGTTAATGAATTAAGTAAACGATATACAATAAAATGGGAACCATCATAGCAAGAAAACAAGGTAATAAGGTATATTATCTTTACCAGGAAACTTTCAGGGAAAAAATAAATCAAAAAGATTCCGGAAAGACATGTGGCTCAGGAAAAAGCAGGGTTTGCACTCAATCAATTTACCTCGGAACCGCTGAAAAAATTCTCGAATCCGTTAAAGGAAAAAAAGAGCCGGTTAAGAAACTGGGATGAAATAAAATTCATTTAAAAAACCTTAAAACCCTGAACCTTAAACCCTAAACCCTGAACCCTAAACCCTGAACCGTTCCTAAAGTGTGTTGGCATATGAAAAATATAAGACTACCGTTATGTTTTTTGCTTATCGCGGGAGTTGCCGCGCTGGCTGTTGTTTCCTGTGTTCATAAGCCGTTGAGATTTGCAAAAAAATGTGTGGAATGTCATCAGGAAAAGGTAGCGGGGTTTAAGGATAACAGGGTGGTACATTCTCCGGTTTCAAAAGGAGCTTGTGAATCATGCCACCGTCCTCATGGCATGATCGGCGGCATTTATCTTAAGGAAGATAAAAAAAAGCTTTGTTATAAGTGTCATAACAACAGCTTGAAGATGATGGAAAAAAAATACATTCATGCGCCGGTTAAGGATGAAGAATGTGTTAGCTGCCATAATCCCCATGCTTCCATGAATAAAAATTTATTAAAGGCAAAAGACTACGAGCTTTGTTTTACGTGTCACGACAAGGAAAGTTTTGAAAGAAAAACAAAGCATGAGCCTTTATTTAAAAAAGAATGTATTTTTTGCCATGAATCCCATTCCTCGGATTATGAGAATCTTTTATTTGATTCCGTTAACAATGTGTGCGCTGAATGCCACAATTTTAAAAATAAGGGCTTTATAAAAAAACATTCGGGTTATGATGTATCCGGTGCATCTTGTGTTTCCTGTCATGCAGCGCATTCAGCAAATAATGACAAATTGCTTCGTAACTTTATCCATAAACCGCTGGATAAAAATCAATGCAATGACTGTCATGGTGCACCGGGCGTTTCTCTGAAAATTAAAGAAAAAGGTGCTGAATTTTGTTATAAATGTCATACAGAAGAAGAAAAATCGTTTGTTAAAAACTATATGCATTCACCTGCAAGTAAAGGGAATTGCCTTGACTGTCACAGCCCCCATTCGACCGATTATAAAGGAATTACGCTGCTTCCGGATGGTGATATATGTTATAAATGCCATAAAGACACAAAAGATAATTTCGATAGAAAACATATACATAAGCCGATTAAGGAGAAGCAATGCACTTCCTGCCATAATCCTCATTCATCCGGGAATAAATATATATTAAAGAAAAAAGGTAAGACCCTTTGTTATGATTGTCATGATAATTCTGATTTTATCAGCTCCAATGTCCATGAGCCTGTTGAGGCAGGAATGTGTATAGTATGTCATAACCCCCATGCTTCTGATAACAAGTTTGAGCTTAACTACCCTGAAATCGAGCAATGCTATTCTTGTCACGAGAAAGAAAAGAAGCTTTTTGATCGTGTGAGCGTACATACGCCTGTAAGAAATGGGAGCTGTTCTGTATGCCATAACCCGCATTCATCTGCGGAAGAGAATTTATTGCTCCGGAAAGAGCGGGATTTATGCTTCAAGTGTCATCAGCAGATGTTGGATGAAGTAAAAAATGAAGTCGTGCACCGGCCTTTTGGAAAAGGAGAATGCCTGACTTGCCACAATGCACATGCCGGAAACAATCAATTTCATTTAATAAATGTCGGCGGCGAAAAATGTTATGGATGTCATAATAATCGTCTTAGCGTTGCCGGAAAAGGCAACATTTACCAGCATACGCCTTTTAAAGAGGAAGATTGTACTTCCTGCCATAATCCACACGGCAGCAAAATAAAAGGGCAATTAAACAGACCTGTTGGCAATCTTTGCCTGTCTTGTCATAATGATGTCGCTTCAAGACTTGATAAAGAAGAGTTAAAGCATGCTCCTGCGAAAGATGGAAAATGTTTAAAATGTCATACACCGCATTATGCTGAAATTGAATATTTGCTAATTGCGGATGGTGCCAGGCTGTGCAACGAATGCCATGTTGCAACGTTGCCTTCAATGATTCAGGCGCACAATGGAATTCCTGTTGCAAATGCTGATTGCAGTGGATGCCACGAATCGCATTCAGCTATAAACAAAGGACTGTTGCGGCCGATTATGCATACTCCTTTTGCGGATAAAAACTGTAAACGCTGTCATGAATAGGTTTTACAGTTCACGGTTGATTAAAACATAAAACTGTTAACTGTAAACCGACAACTGAGACTTGAATACTTATGTGGCAAAATAAAAGGCTTCTTTACATTTGCATTTTTTTACTATTGGCCCTAATTTATGCGGTTACAGGCGGAGTTTGCCCGGCAACTGCCGAGACATCCTTTAAAAAATGCCTTGAATGCCACAAAAGCCTGGAAAAAGAAATCAAGTTAAAAGGTGCGCATACGCCTTTTAAAAACTTTAATTGCGGTAGTTGTCACAATCCTCACGTATCTAAACACAAGTCTCTAATGAAAAAGGAAATCGGCAGTCTATGCAAAGGCTGTCATGAAGGAAAGGGAGTTAAACAAAAAAATTCACATGATCCGGTTGAAAAAAGCAATTGTTTAGAATGTCATGATCCCCATGCATCAAAGAATAGAAATTTGCTTGTCGCAAAAGGAAAAGGACTTTGTTTTAAGTGTCATAAAGCTGAAAACATTTTCTTCGGTAAAATAAAACACGAACCCGCAAGAAAAGGATTATGCCTTAAATGCCATAACCCTCATGGGTCTGATGATTTTTCGCTGCTTCGTAAGAATAAAGAGAAAATTTGCATATCATGTCATTCAATAGAAAGCGATAAAACAAAAAAAGCGCATGAATTTTATCCTGTATCCGGTACTGAATGTGTTTCATGCCATAATCCACATGGGGCAAAGAACAATAATTTAATAAAACAGAATAAACATCAACCTTTTGCTGAAGGCAAATGCCGGAAATGTCACAACTCTCCGAAATCTGAAAATCCTTTAGGCTTGAATAAAAAAGGAGCGCTGGTCTGTTTACAATGCCATAAAAAGGTGGATGAAGATTTTAACAAAATCAGCAATCATTTTTTTGATGGTGTTTTTTGCATCAACTGCCATAACCCACATGCTTCAGATCAATCCGGCATGAAAAAAGGTCTATTGAAAAAAATATGTTTTAACTGCCACCAGGATACAAAGTGGCGAATGTCTGATAAAAAAACAAAGTTTTTACACCCTGAGGTGAAAAAAGGAAATTGCAATGGCTGTCATGATCCTCATGGTTCAAATTCCAGGCTGCTATTAGTGAAGAATGAGTTTGTTTTATGCACATCATGCCACAAAAGGCATGCCACTTTTTCTCATCCAATAGGGGCCAATGCCATTGATCCAAGATCAAAAAGAGAAATTACCTGTATTACCTGTCATGTATTGATGGCCTCCAAACATGAATTTTCACTGCGATTTGATGGGAAAAAAGAATTGTGCATACAATGTCATTCATCATATTAAGGGCTCACTCAAAAATAACTTCACATTTTGATGCGCCGATCCATCCCGCATGACTGCGTTGCTCGTCGGTTAAATAGCCTTGCTATTCGCCCTCCTCGTGCCTTGCCATGCGGGCGACTCAACACCTGAAAATGTAAATTTATTTTTGAGCGAACCCTAAGAAACGGTGTGTAATGATCAAGAAATATATATTGATTTTTAATGTTTTTCTTCTTTTGATAGTACCCATAAAAGCCTATGGTAAGAAAGATGCTATCAATATAATTACTACATTAGGCAGCAACCGGGATGTTGGGATATTGGGGCTTATTGGAGGCGTATTTTTTGATGAAATTAAAAAGAGATTATATATTACAGATTCTTCAAACTGCCGCATTCTTTCCTATGATTCGGAATTTAATTATCTATCTGCATTACATCCCAAGGACGACCTGAAGAATCCCACCAGTATTTTAAGAGCTATTGATGGAAGATTTCTTGTTGTTGATCCGGCAAAAAGGAATATCGTTGTAATTGATGTGGCGCAGAAGTTAATTAATTTGTTAGATCTATCAGGAGTTCCTGATTCCGCCACCTTTAATCCCGGAAGAATGGCAATAGATTCTGACGGCAACATATATATTATAAACAGAGCTAATAACAGGATTCTTATTTTTAATTCAAATCTGAAGTTTAACAAAGCAGTAATTAAAGACAGTAAAATAAGATTTAACGACATTAAAGTTGACAGGCAGGGGTATATATATACTCTTAGCACAGTAGAAGGAATTGCAAGAAAATACGACAAGTCAGGCAAAAAAATTTTAGAGTTCGGGAGTCGAGGAAAAGGCAAGGATGAGTTCAATTTCCCTGTTAGTTTGGCAGTTGATAATCAGGGGCTGATTTATATCGTGGATCAGCATAAAAACAAGATCCTTGTATTTGACAGAAAAGGAAAATTCCTTTTTAATTTTTCAAGGCCAGGATGGATAGAAGGATGCCTGGCAACTCCGTCATATATATTTATTAACAGTTCAGACACTATATTCGTTGTTGATCGTGACAACTCAAGGGTAAGCATATTTAAGTAGTGAAAAACAGATTAAGCCAAAATGACTGCATATCTCACGTATCGTAGGCGTAATACCGAGTTTCTCCTGATACGAACGGATATAAAGTAGTACTTGTTCCTGCCTTTGCGTAAGCTTCAAAATATGACTTCCTCCTAAGGAAACAACATGTCTCCCGGACTCTTGACACCCTTGCCTCCACGATTGAGAACGTGGGTATAAATCATAGTAGTGCTGACATCCTTGTGACATAGCAACTCTTGGACAGTGCGGATATCATAGCCAGATTCCAGCAGATGTGTTGCGAAACTGTGTCTC
>Ga0255431_1169_pt1 | contig 12882 bp, 7 predicted proteins | sample ANMaggSeSYBR02J5_FD_182633 | JGI IMG/M metagenome (GOLD analysis project Ga0255431, IMG submission 182633) | Sediment cell enrichment communities from methane seep in Santa Monica Basin, California, United Staets - ANME aggregate JGI... | ecosystem: Environmental > Aquatic > Marine > Cold seeps >... | reverse complement strand
ATAAAATATTTAAAATCAAACCTTAGAAAAGAAGCAATAAACATTATTATTGATACTGACAGCCAGACCAGGCGGTTTAATAAAAAGACATGATTTACGGGAAGCCAGGCTGTATTGCGCTCCACCAGACTCATGTTGTCACTAATATTCACCACAATACTGTATCCAAAGGGATCAAGCAGTTGTGTGAAAAAAGGATAGGAGGATCTTTCCCGCAGAGCAACAGATGTTATGAATAACATCATAACGAAAAAAACTCCTATGTAGGCTGCTGCTGTTTTCTTGAAAAATACCACCAGAAAAATTGAAAAAGTCACAAGAAGAATCAGATTGGGGAGAGTTAAAATTATAAAACCATGAACCATCTGCCCCCAGGGCACAGGCCCGAACTGCTCGGGCATGCCAACTCCGGTATAAGGAAGCAGCAGCATACCGAGGGGATAGCCGAGCACAAGTATCAGATTTACCAGAAGAACTCCAAAATACTTGCCAATGAAAAATGTTTTTTCATTCAAAGAACTGGAGTAAATGGTTTCAGCGGTTTTAAATTCCAGGTCCCTGGCCAGGGCGCCGGCAGAAATAATAGCAACAATTATTATCAAAATCATACCCATTCCGGCTAAATTCTGATACATAAGAACAGGCGCATTCATCAGCGTATTACTCTCGCTGTAATAATCATTTATTCCTGCAGAATACCAGACACCCTGAGCAAGCAGCATCACAAAAAAAAGATATGTAAAGGGCCTTTTGAAATTATAGAAAAATTCAAATTTCATTATTTTTTTCATCATGCTTTTTCACCACCTCTTTTTTCACCCCCGGCAGGAGTTAAAGAATCTATTCCAGGGTGGATAACAGCAAAATAGGCATCTTCCATGTCCGGCTCTTTTGCCTTAAATGAGCTGTCAGGCAGATCATCACTGTAAACATCTACACTCATTTTACCCTGTTTTATGCGCGAAGAGTTTACAACAAACCGCTTCTCATACTCAGGCAATTCATTTCGATTAATTTCCTTTTCCCATATCTTTCCCTTTATTGATTCAATGAGCTGTGTCGGGGCGCCTCTGAACAATACTTCGCCACTACCTATAACTGCCATGTCATTGCAAAGTGTTGTTATATCCTCCACAATATGGGTTGAAAGTATTACAATGGCATCTTCTCCGAGCTCGCTTAAAATATTATAGAAGCGTTTTCGTTCCGCGGGATCCAGTCCCGCAGTGGGTTCGTCTACAATAATGAGTTCAGGATTGCCGATTATTGCCTGGGCAATGCCAAAGCGCTGTTTCATGCCCCCTGAATAAGTTTCCAGCTTATTTTTGCGGACCTCATATAAATTGACATTATGCAGAAGCGCTTCTACCAGTTCTTTTCGTTCTTTCTTTTTAACAATTCCTTTAATGTCTGCCACATAATCAAGCATTTCTTCGGCAGAAACAGTATCATAAACCCCGAATTCCTGGGGAAGATACCCCAGGGCTTTACGCGCCTGTTCCGGCTTTTTAAAAACATCAATTTTTTCAAGAAATATTTCACCTTCATCCGCGTCCTGCAGTGTGGCGATTGTACGCATAAGAGTGGATTTACCCGAGCCATTCTGGCCCAGCAAACCAAACATGCCTTTTCCAATAGTCAGGTTTACATTCTTGAGCGCCTGCACTCCATTGGGATAAGTCTTTGAAAGGTTATTTATTGTCAGTTCCATATTGTTTTCCTTGTTTTTGTTATGACTTTGGGGTCGAACCAAGTGTAACCTAAGGTAACATTTCTTTTCCTCCCCTGTTTATATTTGATGGCGGGCAAGGCCCTTATATGATTTTGTCAAAACCGTATCGAAGCAAGCATACCAAAGGTTTGCGGCTCACCGACATTTCCCGTCATTGCGACAGCAACTCGCCCGGAACCGAAGTATTCCTCATCAAAAAGGTTTTTCCCATAAAGATATACGTCCCAGTTTGAGCCTTCATATCCGATTTTTGCGTTATAGATTTCATAGGCTTTCTGGCTGACGGTATTTGCGTCATCAAAATAGTTCTGACCGTAACCCTGCATACCTGCCCTGGCAAAAAATCCAGAATCATGTCTGTATTGAACAGCCAGATTCAAGGTGTAATCAGGGGTACGTGGCATGAGTTTGCCTGAGCAATCGTTCCCGCCAGTATCTATATATTCATCAAATTCTGCATCAATCAGCCCAAATGCAGCCATAATGTCAAGACCTTTGATCGGTCTTGCCTTTGCTTCAATTTCAATCCCCTGGGAGTGTGCTTCACCTGCATTAGAGGTAAGGTAGGTTAAGGGGTCAGGCGCGTAATAGACATGCATATCCTTGATATCCATATAAAAAAGATTAGCATTCAAGATAAGCCTGTTGTCAAGCCATGAGGTTTTTGCTCCAAGCTCATAGTCAATGGAGCTTTGTTCATCAAATTTTGCCCGATCCTTTACATTTTCACAAAGATTGAAACCGCCTGCCAGATAACCTTTGGTCACACTTGCATAGATCATGGCGTCTTTGTTTATTGTCCAGGAGAGAACACCCTTGGGAAGAAAAGCATCCCAGTCGTCTTTGATATTGTATGTCACCTGTGTTGGATTCCCCGGCCGAAAAGGGTCGTTCGGCAATATCTCTCCGGTATCCGTACGGGTAACCTCATATCTGTAGTCCATCTCCTTGTCTATACGTTCGTATCTCAGACCCGCAGTAAATGCGAGTCTGCCGGGAAGGGGGAATGTCATTTGGCCAAAGGCTGCCATTGTATCCTCTTTTATATCATCAGGCCAATTGTAACAGATATTATATCCCAACATGCTTTCTGTATCGTAAACCATCCTCATATCATCCCATTTGGAATCATCCATTGAATAATAGATTCCGCCAAGCCATTTCATACCTTCTTTTTTATCAGGAGACTGAATGCGGAATTCCTGTGAAAATATGCGGTTATCATCATTACGGATACAAACAGGCCCGTTCGTCTCTACATAAAAATGTCTCCAGAGATCAAAATCACTGTAACTGTATGTAGTAATGGAACTGAAATCAAAAATTTCTCCGCCATAACCTATATTTAACGCTGTGTCGAAACTATCGGACTCTGTTTTGTCATTGGGAGTTCTATAAGCATGATATTCTACTTGCCCTGGAATTGCATCAATCCCTGGCCCGCTTCCATATCGTCCTTGAGACATTCCAGTATGAAAGTTTACCTCCAGACGATCTGACGGAATCCATCTGAGACGTGATTTTAAACTAAGTATCTCTTCATGATCAAAATTTCCTCCATCCGGGTAATCATTTTTCATATATCCATCTGTTTCATAATAGCTTCCTGATAATCCTAAAAAAAGCTTATCTTTTACTATTGGCCCATTTACAAAACCTTTAATCCTGTAAGTCTCATTTTCTGCGGCTTTGGTTGTAATTTTTGCCTCAAAATCGTTACCCGGTTTTTTTGAAATAATATTTATAACACCACCTATGGCATTCTTGCCGTACAAAGTGCCCTGGGAACCGCGAAGCACCTCAACCCTCTCAATATTGGTAATGTCTGTCCAATAATTTACGAGATGATCCTGAGCAATACCGTCGATGAAAATCACCACTGGATTCTTCTCGGTAAACTGGCTAAGCCTTATACCCCTGAAGTTGGTTTCAAAGCATCCCGGCTGGTAGGATTTATTGAAAGACATATTGGGAATAAATTCGACAAGATCATCCACATCCTCAATATCAGCATCCTCCAGGGTTATTTCTGTAAAGGCCGAGATAGCTGCAGGTACTTCCTGAATATCCTCTTTACGCTTTTCTGCCGTGACGGTCATTGTTTCCAGTTCAAGAGTATCCCGTGTTTGTACTTCCTTGCCTGCTTCTCCCCGGGTAGTTTCTTCCTGGGCCACTGCGGCAGAATTTGTAAATAAACTCACTGTGAGCGTAAACGCACAAACGGCGAACCCTGATAAAAAAACTCTTTTCAAATTTTTCATCTTGATCTTTCCCCTCCATAACAAAGTATTAAACTGCAATTTATAATCTTTTATCAAAATCCCGGAATAATGCTAACGGCAGGCGGATTTTTTTTGACGGCAGGCGGATTTTTTTTATGAGAAGAAAGAAGATGGAGATTTTTTTCAGGTGGTTAACAAAGAAGTGAACTGGGATTTGTGCTAAAGTGCTGGTGAAAAATCTTGGCAAAATGGCTTAAACTTGAATAGCCAACGGTGTAGGCCACTTCAGTGACATTCATTTTACCCACTTCAAGGAGCATTCTGGCCTGCTCCATACGGTGTTTCTGTAAATAACCAAAAACAGTTGTTCCAAATACATGACGAAATCCAATCTTGAGCTTGTAGTCATTGAGACCGGCCTGTTTGGCAAGTTCCAACAACGAAGGCGGGTTTTCCGCACTCGCGACCAGAATGTCCCTGGCGTAATGAATCTTTTCGATATCATTGGAGTTTAAAGCAGGACGGGGTTTAAGATGGATCTCCTTAGATACCAGCAACGCCAACTGATGAGCAATTAATTCCATGGACTTGCTTTCAAGGTATATTCGCTTGATATACCCATGATATGGGCAATCCAATATCTGATGAACGGCCATGTACATAGATGGCGTCATAGATCCGATATGACTAAAATAATTTTTGGACTCATCAATAATGCTGCGTATATCAGCAGGAATTCGGTCAAATTGGCCATCTATTAGTTCATTCAATACTCTACGTTCTATCCTGATATTGACATGGTTATAGGTTTGTCCTGAGTGATATTCCGTTGTGCACATTGACCTTGGAGTAAAACAGAGGATGTTTTGTCCATGACCAACAATAAAATCATCTTTTTGATCTCTAAAAGAAGTTCGCATTTTTCCTGAAAGGCAGAAGGAAATTGTTAACTGCGAGCCCTTTTCTTCAATATCTGCGATAAGGTTTTGTCTCTGGTTCACGCTTGAAATCATAAGTTCAAATCCGGAACGTAATTCAAACAACCGCATCGATACTTTCTCAATCCCCTCCGAAGCTTCCAGTACGGTTTCAAACCCTTCTGTATAATGTGACGCGCAGTAAAGTTCCGCTAAAGCTTCAATCGTCTCTTTTCTATCGGCCATTGACATTCTTATGTTCATGTCTCCCTCAGAAGATATTTGGTTAAATAGTCAAACCGTCAATCAACCATTTGTCCCCATGATTTTGTCAACTATTTGAATATCTAAATTCTCCGGCCTTTCCTCAAGCTCCATGTTTTCGTTACGCCTGATTGAAAAACAAAAAAAGGCGCAACCAGATTGATTTCACAATCCAAGTTAGGCCTTCACTTTTTTCCCTCTTGAAACGGAAAACCGTAAGACATCCCTTTAAAGTTTGATATAACTAAATAATTTAGATATCCCTAACAAAAAGAAGGGTTACTGTCAAGATTTTTTTGTTTGAAACCAGGGCAGCAGATTAAGATCGATGACGTGTGAATGTAAACAGTCTAAAAGCGAAAGTAGGCTGGAAGCTGCCCTTTGCCTGAATAATGGTGGTTTTAGAAACTATACCTCAGTCTGCCATAGGATCATATCATTATCGTTGAACTGGCCCAGGCGGGAATCTTTGGGGCCGTTGAAAAACATATATCCGGGGCAATCTGCCAGTTGTCGCCGATTTTGTATTCGGCGAATATCTCAAATGCGTTGGCCGATAGATCCAGCGCCTCTATGAGATTCCATTGAAGGGGTCAAGAGCAGACTTGCTACCTTTTCTGATTATTCTGGTTTCCTGCTCAAGTGTGTGGATAATGGAACGTCCTGTTTCGATAGAAAAGGAATAACTTGACCGTATGACAATTTTTGCTTATTTTGGCAAGAAAAAAAGCGCGAAACAAGGTTAATCCTATGCCAAAGAAAACAACCCGCAGTGGCCTCCGGCTCGGAGAGTCTACGTCCCGAAAAGCGGATCTTGGACGTACTGAACTCAATTGGGTTCAAAAAGCTATCAACCCTCAAGATATCGATCCCTCTCCTTATCAGCGCCGCAGATACTTTGATGAGGATAAACTAAAAGAACTCGCGGCGAGCATTCAACGAGATGGATTAATTGAACCGATTGTCGTGCGTCCTAAAAGTGGACGTTACGAACTGATTGTCGGAGAACGGCGATTGCGGGCCATCCGGGACTATACCGAGATGAATACCATTCAGGCTCAAGTTGTTCATGTAGGTGACCTCCAGGCACGGCGGATGTCGGCTGCTGAAAACATGCAACGTGAGGATCTGTCAGCGATTGAAGCCATTGAGGCCAGTGTGGAAATTGTGGATGCAGAGCTGATCGAAGATATTGAATATTCGTCCATGGGCAAACTGTCTATGGATCGTGTGAAAACATTATTAGGGAAGCTTGACTCTGTGAGGAGAAGTGAGGAAAGGAGATCCAAGATTATAGAGGAAGCTAAGGACCTGTCCCATAAATTTATGGGACAGGTGGAACAAATCTTCAAAAAGCTACCTAAGCCCTTGGAATGTCGATCTTTTTACAACAATGACCTTCCGTTACTGATGGACTTTTGCGAAGAAGTGCGGGAAATATCGATTAGACAGCATCTGAACAAATCCCAGACCAGGGCCTTAGAAAAACTCAAAGAAGCTTCCGAGGAAGAATTTAAGAAAATTGTCACTCCTGTCTGCTGTGCCGGGCACAGCACAGGCAGGCAAGATCAGACTCCCTTAGATCAAGAATCTGAGCGATCTGCCCGGACGGGCCTTGCAATGGGAGGCGAAATTGATAAAGATCCTGGCAAGATAAGCATCAGGGATCTGAGCGCAAGAGAGATTGAAGGAATCGCCGATAAAGCGGGCAAGAAAGAAATCCTGGAAGAACAAAATCGGCCTCGTATTAGCCCATCTCTGAACCTGAAGATAAAAATTCTTTTGATGAGTGGGTTGGGTATTCCTATCCACAGGGTTGTTCCACGATTGAGAATCAACCGAAAAACCGTGCTGAAGTATTATGACAACCCGAACCTTGTTCAATCCATCCGGTTGTTTTTGGAAAAAGGACTTTCTGTCCCTGAAATAGCGGAAAAACACGGGTATCCTGAGCCCTTGGTGAGGGAGACCTTGTTTTCGATCCAATGGCAGGTGGCGGAGTTGTACCTGACACCTGTCTGGCGTTTCATCGAAAATGCTGGTCTTTTGATTTAGACGATCATCCTGAAACACGCCCGGAAATCGAGCCTTACCAATGGAATCCCGAAAGTCTGCTGTGGCCTGTCAAGGGAAAAGAAAAACCCGACTTGATCTTCTTTGACCCGCCTTATTTCAACAAGATAGCAGACAAATACGCAAAAGAGAGTATCTCAAGTCTTTCTCGAAAAGATTATTTAAGATTCTTCAGGGAATTTTTTCCTCTGGCCAAAGAACACTCCAGGACCTCAGCACGTATTGCCTTCCTCAATGCTGACTGGAGAGACTTTCAAGGAGTGTCTGCTCTGGAAGAAGATCCGGGTCAGAGTATTCGCATCGATGATTACATTGACCTGCTGAAGCGTTCTGGGTGGGAGACCACCCATATTATCGATTGTCCCATGTCCACACAACGATTCCGGGCAAACATCGTGAGTCAGATGCAAAAGAACCGAACCCTGGGAGTTGTTCGACGTTCACTGATTATAGGAAAAAGGAAATGATCTTTGCAGCCATACACGGGTAAAGAAAAAGAAGGAGGTCTTCATTCGAATCAGGGGATAGGGACTTCGGGAGGAAGCTTGTGAAATGGTGATCGAGGCACTGGGAGAGCGATTCGGGATTGTGCAGGGAGAGATTATAGAGCCTGAATAAGGGTGGTTTTAAAAACTGTACCTCAATCTCAAATAGATCATATCGTTATCGTTGAGCTGGCCCAGGCGGGAGTCTTTGGGGCCGTTGAAGGTCATATATCCGGGGGCGATTTGCCAATTATCGCCAATTTTATATTCTGCGAATATCTCACAGTTTGATCCTTCATTACTGGTAAAATACATGCCTCGAAATCCAGCGGTTAAATCGTCGTCAAGAAACTTGTCGCTGATTTCAAATGTGATGCCGTGGGTTTTGCGTTTTGAAGCAAGGGCTTCTTGGCCGTTTTCTATGAGATCGATGAAAAACTGGAGGTTGACATAGAGGTTGGTAAAAAAGGTGCGGTCAATGCCTATCACGCCCTGGTACAGGTCCCTGCTGACAAGACCGTCACTGTCTTCTTTGTATGGCGGATCATTGGAATCAATCGAAAAAAGGAGTCCTGGTTTTACCGCAACCTCACCGCGAATTGTGACCCGCTCAAAACCTTTTGCAAAGTTGAATCCGTATGAACGGTAATGCTGATAGCGAGGGGTAAAACGCATTCTGCCATCGGTCAGGTAATCGCGGTGATAAGCAGGATCGTCTGTGTAGCCGTTGTAATAAAGAAGCGCAAGGTCAAAACCTTTCCATACGGTGGAAATCCTGAAGGCAAACTCGGCATCCTTAAACCATTTGTCCGGTTCTTCCTTTGGTGCAAGAACAATCTCACCTGATTTGGCCATTCTTCTCATCTCTTTCAGCCCCTTCGGCTCCCAGGGGCTATCAGGCAGAGGAAATTCGTTTACCTCTGGCATTGGGATCAATACCCCTTCCACGGTAACAGGCCCAAGCATAAATATTCCATTCGCCAACAAAATTGGAAGCCTGGCATCGGCCCTGGCGCTGGCAATGGGGTCACGATAATCCCTGGGATTGATCAGGTCCATGGGGTTGATCCCGTCACCTGTCCCCCAGCGCATCATCTTCTTGCCCAGAATCAAATCCAACCGTTCTGTATCGACCGTCAGATATGCCTCGTTCAGTTCAAGATAGTACAGCTCATTTTTATCATCCGTCCAGTCCCGAAGAGCAGGGTCATAATCGAAATAAGCGCTTGAAAAACCCCTGATCCAATCCTGCCCCAGATAACAATCCAGCCACAACCGCTGCCTTAGCGAGACAGATTCATCCACGTCCTTTACTCTGATCTGGTTGCGGCTTTCCAGGTAGCCATTTATTGAAAAAAAATGCGTTGTATCCTCAACAAGGGGTTCATCTACCAGGAAATTCAGATCCATATCATTTAAAGGGTCTTTCTCAAGGGCAAGGCTTATAGATGGAATGAAAACAAGGATGAATAAAAGAACAGACTGGATTATGATTTTTAGCATGTTCTATCTCTGATTCCTGATCACTGATAATTGATAACTGACCAATCCCTTAATCCCTTAATTCCATCCACAGACCCGCCTGCCATGCGTTATAATTGTGTTGACATAGTAAAAGCATGTTTGTAGACACCCGATTATGACACTTCGTTAAATCCATGCAAAGGCATAGCGGGCAGGTTACGCAGACCCGCCTGCCATAGCTTATGATAATTCAGTTAGTGATTGATGAACTTAGTGAACAACACCGTTGTGTCTGCTTTGATATGTAGTACAGGCATAGCGGGCAGGTTTTCGCAGATTGTGTAAACATTTTGTTCATCCAATCATCCAATCATCCCAGTATTATCTTTCTTTTTCCTTCCATCCAATCCCGCAGGGATCATCCTAATCATCCAACCATCCTAATAATCCAATCCCTCAATCCGTAATCTCTATCTCTTCAGATTACTCTGCTCAAAAAGCGAATCAGAAAGGCCGATATTGTAATCAACATTGTCATGCTGCATCAGGGTTTTTGATCCCTTACCGGGAGTCTCCGTCATTATCTTGGTGACCGTCCAGATTCCCTTGATTTCCTTGAAACCTCCATAGATTGCGGTCTTGAAATGTTTGCCCCTTTTGTTGTAGTATTCTATCTTCATCGGAAGCCATGTATCTTTTCGCACCCAAACGATCCGCTTTGAGTAGTTTGTGTCTTTCTGCTTTTTGGCTATCCGTTCCACCACATAACAATCCACGCCGGAGAACTCCTCAGATCTTAGAAGTCTGTGTTCATCATCGTCCACCTCTCTTTTTTCGATATCTTCATTGGCAAAATCACTCCTCATAAAGCTGCCCTTCTTGCCCCCACCGCTGATACGACGCACAAGGCTCTCAGCCGGAAGAAAGACCCACATGTCATCATCCCGGGCAATATCTTCGTAACTCCAGGTCAGATACATAATCCCTCTGACATCGGGCGGTTCTACAAACTTGATTAGTCCCCGCTCATCCGGGCCGTATTTTTTGTTACAGCTTTCCATCTTTCTCACCAGCTTCTGGCCCTTGCGGTTGATGACCATGATTGCGGTTCTTCTGGAATCGAGGCTCGTATCCACCGAATCCATTTTTAGGGCAATATCCCGGCCGGTTAGTTGCCATGCATCAATCGGCAGAGATACTGCGAAGACCAACATTAAAACAAGCAGGAAGATTGGAATTTTTTTCACGGTTGTCCTCCGATATCTGATTTTACTTTGAACGCGATAGTTCACGTATTAAAAAGATCTTTTGACAGGATTACAGTAAAATTTTTTTATCCTTTTTGCGCTTTTTGCTTGCCCAGTTAAATCGTCACTTCATTTATTTAACAGGGGTGACTTTTTGCGGCTATATGAAAGATGCCTATGCAAAGAGTTCCGTGCTGAAATATCTTTCCGCCCTGTCAGCCAGAATAGTAGCGATGATTTTATCCCTGCCGAACTTCTTTTGAACCTCCATAGCGCCCCAAACATTAGCGCCGGATGAAATTCCGACCAGAAGTCCTTTTTCTTTTGCCAGTCTTTTTGAGGTCAAAATAGCATCGTCATCGTCTACTTCTATTATTTCATCGACAAGGGTGGGCTCTACAGTAGCAGGGATAAAACCATCTCCGATCCCTTCGATTTTATGCAGTCCCGGTTCATGTCCCAGAAGTGCGGATGAATCTTTCGGTTCCACAGCAACGATCACTGCATCAGGGTTTTTCACTTTCAGGAACTTGCCCACACCCATTAAAGTCCCGCCACTTCCTAAGCCTGATACGAAGATATCTACACAATGATCCAGTCCCTCCCATATTTCAGGTCCGGTTGTAAGATAATGCGCCCTGCTGTTATCGGGATTGTTAAATTGATCCACGACAAAGATATTATTATCACTGTCCCTGATTTCGTTTAACTTTTCTACTGCGCCTGCAATATTTTTGTGCTGTGGCGTTAGAATCAACTCGGCATTTAAGGCTTTAATAATCTTTTTTCTCTCGTCACTCATGTTCTCAGGCATAACTATTTTTACCGCATAACCCTTTACCAGACCGGCCATGGCTACGGAAATACCCGTATTTCCGCTTGTTGCTTCCATAACTGTCATCCCCTTTTTGAGCATTCCTTTTTTCTCTGCCTCCTCAATAATAAAAAGGGCAACCCTGTCTTTAATAGATCCGCTTGGATTTAAGAATTCGGCTTTAGCGAATATATTTGTGCTTCTGTCTCCTTCAAGACCTGCACTAATTAGAGGTGTGGAACCGACCTTATCTAAGATATTTGCCGCACGCATTGTATTAACCCTTTTCTAAGTACAGGACATTTTTTTTGACAGGATTAACAGGATTAACTGGATAAATTTTGAATGAATCCAGTTCATCAATAAAATTAATAACCTGCAGGATTTTGACGCTATGGGAGACAGGTGTGGTTCAATCGCGTGTTCAGTAAAGCAACACTCTACGGAACCAGTCATGTCAAATTGTGACGATATCTAACTTGCTAAAATTAAAGATTAATGATGAACAGGAATTTAAAATAAAAATAATCTTGTTCATCCTGTCTGTCCTGTCTGATTTTTTTGTCCTGTACTTAGAACCCTTTTATAATATTGAAAGATGAAGGCCATTAACGTTCGACCACAAGGGCGCCTGCATATCCATGGGCAGGTGCGAGCTCCCGGAGGTGCCATCGAGACGCCTCCTTCAAATCACCTTCGATACTTAGAAGCCGAGCCGGTTCTCCCGGAGACAGAGAAACCTCAAACGAATCTAAAGATCGGCTCAATCCATCTCCGACAGCCTTGAGAAATGCTTCCTTGCGGGTCCAGCAGTTAAAAAACGCCTCAAGTTTCTTGCTCGCCGGAACTGTACGGAGCGCGGCATTTTCTCGAGGAGAAAAGTAATAGCTATTCTCTTGACAGGATATACAGGATGATCAGGATATGATGAAAGTAAAAAAATTGTAATAATTCACCGCAAAGCCGCAAAGGACTGCGAGGTTAAGTTTTTTTATTGCTTTCCGTTGACCAGCAGGCCTGGCCCCAGGGTCTTATGTACTTCAATAGCCGCACCTATAATCTTACTACTTAATTTATTGATATCCATAACGGTCCAATCGTTTGAATGTCCTGAAGGTATCAGACTTTTTTCCCTTTGCGTTCTTTGCGTTCTCTGCGTCTTTGCAGTGAACTGTTGCAAAAAATCATGTAAATCCTGTTAATCCTGTCAAAGAGAGTCCCGCCGAAGGCGGCTAATTTAATTTATATCATGTCTATCCTGTTATCCTGTCCAATATTTTTCATCTAAGGTGCTGTGCAAGAACCCGGGAAATTGAATGTAAGAGAAGTGATTGGGAGCTTTTGATGAAAAAATGGTCTCCCTGGAACATCTGAAGGGTGAAATACCCTATAGTGTGTTGACGCCAGGCATCAAGCTCCTGCCGGTTTGCTTCTTTATCCTCACTACCGGCAAAAGCTGAGATAGGACAGTCAAGGGGGTTATCTTCGTAATAAATATACGTTTCATCAATTGAAAAATCAGCGCGGAGAAGAGGCAGATACATCTCCATAAGCTCTCTACTCTGCAATACAACTTCTGGTGTGGCTGAATAACGGCGAAGTTCCTCAATGAAATCGTGTTCCGATAACTGGTGAAGAGGTCGTGGCTCCGGAACATGAGGAGG
>Ga0255431_1165_pt1 | contig 12971 bp, 13 predicted proteins | sample ANMaggSeSYBR02J5_FD_182633 | JGI IMG/M metagenome (GOLD analysis project Ga0255431, IMG submission 182633) | Sediment cell enrichment communities from methane seep in Santa Monica Basin, California, United Staets - ANME aggregate JGI... | ecosystem: Environmental > Aquatic > Marine > Cold seeps >... | reverse complement strand
GATGGTGGGGATTTACCTTCCACATTTGATAAGCCTTTCGTGCTTGCTGTTGCACATTGCGAGGAAGGCGCATATAAAACTTCCAGAATTTTGGAGCCGCCTGTGATTTCATGCTGGCGCGAGCCGACCGTCTTTAGTGATTGCTATGTCGGTTGTTCGTCCTGCACGATAGTCCTCAAGTGCCTCGTGCGCCATTTCACGCATGACATGCTTTGCTTCCGGCTTGACGAATAACTTGTCCCACTTTTCTTCGCTGGCACGGATTCCTTCTTTTGTCTCGGTTTCTTGTTTATCCAACCAGTCATCGCTGCTTTTTTGAACGATCTGAAATTCAAGAAACCGTGCAAAATCAATGAGTTGTAGAATACGTTCAGGCGGCAGTTTACGTATGATGTTGATTACCGTCTGCTCATATACTGAGGATTGAAAAGCTGTTTGCATTTCCATCGTGTTACCTCCAAAATTATGTGGTGTGCTTGACCGCATTTACTCTTGCGTACCCACGCATTCGATATTTTATGCAATACAGTGTAAAACTTCAAGCTATGTTCGTAACCTTCACCTATCTTTCTCTACAACAAGCCAAACCCTGTCTTGAGGTAATACACGTTTTAGGTCAGCGGCGCCGCAGCTTTTTGCGCCGTCCGCTGGACCGTGAAGTTAGGCGGGGTGCGATTAACGAGTCTGACTCTGAGGGATCTCCATTCCATTTTTGCTACTTCGTTTTCTGCCGCTTCTGCTTCATTAGAGATTTAACTTTGGCAAGTGTTTTAGGATCGTTTCCGTACGCTTCTAAAATTTTCACAAAGAGTTCGAAATAGAGAAGTCTCTTGTCCACATAATATTTATCCTCCCAATAGTGTTTATCCTTTCCCAACCAATTGTCGTGATCACTTTCTAATAATTTCCGTATTGTATGATCTGCTTTTTCTATGCTTCCTGTTGCATGATAAAGGGTCGCGAGCCAAAATTCTGGGCAGTCCTTTAGGCCCATTTGGGAGCGGCGTGACGCGCCTGTTGACATCAAGTATTCAAGTTCCTTTATCCGTTCATCAAGAGGCATGCCAAGCTTGGGAGTGAGGATATCTGCTTCTTTCATAGCATAACGATGAAATATACCCATTGAACTTTTCTGGGCACGGGTGCGAATTCGCTGCGACCAGATGTCGTCACCGGTTGCTAGATCTGTGGCCCGATGATACTCACGGATTGCTTCAGCGCATGCTTGCGCATCGTCAGCGCCACTATATTCAAGACCCCTATGAGGACACAGATAAGCTGTAGCCAGAGATCGGGCGAGATAGAAATGATAACATGCTTCATTAGGCCGGTTCTGGATTGCACGCCGAATAAGGGTTACGCCTTCACCAGCCCTCTGCGGTGATTTATGCGAAAGCACGGCAAGGAGAAGACCAAGTTCGGCAAGCAGCTCCGGATTCTCGGGAGCGAGCTTATGCGCTTTTTCTAGAACTTTAATCGCCTCTTTCGTGCGCGTTCCCCTAGTTTTTAGGATCAGGGCTTCTTCAAGAAGTAATTCAATATCATCTTGCAGAATTGGATTGAGCGCCTGGAGTTGGTAGATGCGTGTTAAAACGGCATTGATTTCCGAATCTGATACACGTGCAAATAGATTTGTAAAGAGAGCGCTATCGTAATCAGGCCTCAAGGCAAAATCATTTCCTGGATCCCCTGGTGGAAATGCTTTAAATGTCAGATGACGCCGCACTGTACTGATGATTCGAAGATGCACCTTGATATTGTTTTTGTCGACCTCGAAAACCTTCTCGTATTCCTTTATCGCTTGATCGTACCTCTGTTGTGTAGCTAAACGGTCGCCAGCAAATAAATGAATTTTCACCTTCTCGCGGATTTGCCGAGCTTCTTGGAGTTGGCTGATTATCATCCAACTTCCAAGGATGACCCCGATTGTTGCTCCGATTAGACCGACGACCGCTGAGGTTCTCTTGAACCAGCTAACGGGCTCAGAAGTTCTTTCGTTCGATGCCATGTTTAACCATCCTTGCCATGGATTTCCTTATGCTTATAGTTTCGGAGGCTGCACCGGATAGCCGGGGGCTGTTACCAGCTTAGAACCGTGCTTGAAAATTTCCCTTCACACGGCTCAAGCATCCAATAAGGCAAACCCTTGAGGGGTTGCCCGCTGATGAATAATTAAATACAAACTGACAGCCATAATCCATTCGGGGAAGGCGCATGCACTGATATAATAACTGCGTTCATTTGCTTTTCTTCCTTAATATGGTTCTCTCGGTATTTTCAGAATAGGACACAAGTCGGACGTCTGCCCCCTTTCAGGTCGGGCAAAGTTTGGACGAAGCCGCTATGCGGCGGAAAAAAAGAACAAAACGCCCTTCAGGCGAATTAATTTTATAATTTCCTAAACAATCAAAAATAGTGTATAGCTCCTATACTTGTGCAATTTCGAGCACTTTTAAGAAAGGAGTATACCATAAATCAAACAAAAGTAAATCAATTTAAGAAACTATATCAACGTCACCTGAGATTACTCAAACTTCAGGGTAAAAACCGGAAAACCATTGATGCATACTCTCGGGCTGTCCGATGAATCAGTGAACATTTTGATTGCTGCCCCGATCAATTGACCCCCGAACAATTAGAAATCTATTTTGCCAGACTGGTTGAGACCCACTCCTGGAGCACAGTCAAAGTGGATCGACTTGGACTGCAATTCTTTTGGCGGTATGTGCTTAAACTTGATTGGCAATGGGTTAATATTATAAAGCCTCCAATGTTAACACTGCGCGTCCTTGTATCATCACGGTTTCATGTTGTGCCGGAACAAAAGTTGTCCATTGGCAAACTAACAATTCAAGAGACCATGTGCTATACCGGAAAAAATGTAGAAAGGTTTTGTAGCCGCTCTCACCAAGTCCGAAAAAACGACAAAAGGAGGTCACGCCAACCATTTCAGATGTTCCGATAAAACCTATAATAATCATACAAAATATCAACCAGGTACTATGGCGTGAAACAACACTACGAAATGAATACAATGCGTTATAAAAACATGTGAGCATTCTAATCCCCTTATCTTTTTTTTATAAAAATGAGAACAATAAGGAGATTGATATCAATTAATGTTAAGTTTGTCTATAGCTAATAGCAAGTAATCGTAGATTTGTTTGCAGATTTTTCCAATTTTTCCAATGCTACTAAATTTTAAAAAGGTAAAAGTTCGCGCTATGATTAAACTATAAATCAAAATTTTGTTTATAGAAAAGATTTGCTATAATTTCAATAGATTATCCCATAGCTACGCAAAAGACATATTTAAGCAAAAAATGTGCTGAACGGTATTGGTGATGCATAGAAGGAAAGAGACTACAAAGAAATACATCCCATGAAAATATGTTGACACAATATAATCGTTACTTTATTCTTTGAATAAATATTTCTCATTACAAAAACTTTGAACGATTAATGACATCACAAAATAACCTCAAAAAACGTATTCAAAAAATCCTGGTTTTTCAGCAAAATGGCAGGGGAGAAAGCAAAATACATGGAATCATAAAATATGGAAAAAACCTTTTTGACTTGCAAATAATATCAATCAACCAACCCCTGCCCCCTGTAATTGACGATTCAATACAATATCTGCCCCATGACATCAATGCCGACCTGGTATTAGATTATCTTGCACATCCTGACCTTTCACATGATCTTGGAGTTATGTGCGTCAATAAAAAGATTCCTGTAATCGCAACAGGTAAAAAACCGCAAGTTAAAGGTGTCTTTACGCCTCCCACATGATGTGGTTTATCAAGGCAGGTCTGCCTTGGTCTTTATGGCGAGAAATTCGGCTTGCCGGAATTTTCTATTAAAATCGCTGCCGGAAGGATTGCCGATATCAAAATACTAAGGGGCGCTCCCTGCGGAGCCACGTGGAAAGCATCTGAGCGCATCTTAAACCTGTCCGTGCAAGATGCTGTTGAACATATAGGCCTGGAAACACAGTTCTTTTGTAAAGCTGACCCCTCAGGATGGGATCCGATCTATGGGAAAAGTCCTGTTCACTTAGCCGGCGAACTACACAAAGCAGCGCTCAACCGGGCCATGCGACACATCCCATGAAAATCATTGACATAAATGTTGGCTTGAATTATTCAGGCCATTACCCGTTGCTTCCCCAAAATTCGTTATAATCAGGAAATAAAAAGGATTTAAAAAAATACAGGGATGAAAAATAATGAAAAAATTGCATTAGTTGTCGGCGGAAGTCGAGGGATCGGAAAAGCAACAGCAATTCGGCTTGCCAAGTCTGGTTTTAATATTTGGCTTACCTATCGAAATAATCACGATGCTGCCGATAAAACAAAGGAAGAAATAGAAAAAGCAGGGAGATTCTGTCAAACTCTTTCATTTGATGTCTCTGATTATAAAGAAACAGAGGCAGCCTTAGAAAAAATTGCAGATGATAATCCACCTGATGTAGTGGTATATAATGCAGGCATAACCCGTGATAACCTTATGATGTGGATGACAAAGGAAGAATGGGATTCAGTTCTTTCTGTAAATCTTGATGGATTTTACAATGTCATGCATGCTATATTGTTTCCAATGCTTCGTGAGAAACAGGGACGAATCATTGTAGTTTCTTCCACTTCAGGCCAAATCGGTCAAGCCGGTCAGGTAAACTACTCTGCATCAAAAGCAGGGTTGATTGGTGCTGCAAAAGCATTGGCAAGGGAAGTTGGAAAGAGAAATATTATTGTTAATGTAGTTGCTCCGGGAGTGATTGAAACAGATATGACCGAAGATCTCTCAAAAAAGGACATTTTGCCTCTTATCCCGCTTAATCGTTTTGGAAGTTCCGCAGATGTTGCATCAGTCGTTAATTTTTTATGCAGCGAAGAAAATATGTATATCCACGGTCAGGTTATCGGCATTAACGGAGGGCTGGCCATATAAATTGAAAAAGTATGATAATATAGTTGTGGGAAGCGGTATTAGCGGATTGACGCTTGCTCTTTTGCTTGGCATGAACGGCCATTCTGTTCTGCTTCTTGAAAAAAATACACGTATCGGCGGATCACTCGCAAGATTTTACAGACAGGGAATTCCTTTTGATACAGGTTTTCATTTTACCGGTGGATTTTATAAGAACGGAATTCTTCACGATATGCTGACCGTCCTTGGGATCCATGATTATATCAGGCCGATTTATATTGCACAGGGTAAAAACAACCGTTTTGTTTTTGAAAAAGAACAGGCTGTATTTGACCTGCCGGTCGGTTACCAGGCAGTTATTTCAAAATTCAAGGATTATTTTCCATCAGAAACAACCGCTATTGACCGTTATTTTGATATGGTCAGGGATGTCTGTTCCAGAACCGTTTCAATGGATTTGCGCAACATCACTCTTTCTCCGAATGTTATAAATGAGGATTATATAAGCCTTGACAAAGTCCTAAACAGCTTAACTGACAATCGTTTGCTCAAAGGATTGCTGTCCGGTTTCTGCATGTGCCACGGAGTTAAGCCTGCAGAAATTTCGTTTGCAAATCACAGCCGTGTCAGTTACGACCTGTATAAGTCCATGTCTCGTGTTAAAGACGGCGGAGATGCCTTTATCAAAGCCTTTAAAGAACGTTTTGCGAAACTTGATATTGATATTATGTGCGGTAGCTTTATCAAGGAATGTATTGATATAAAGAATGATCATGTTGGACGCTTTGTTTTGAACAATGGAGATGAAATCTCCTGTAAGCACTGTGTTTTTACAATTCATCCTCAAGAAATCTTAAAGATCCTTCCACAGAAACATTTGAGCAAAGCTTTTATTGATCGAATAAAGTCTTTTGAAGCATCAGCAGGTTTTTTTTCTGTATACGGAATTGTGGAATCGGACAATGCTGTTGATACGCTTGAGCCAACAACTCTTTCTCTGTTTCCGACAGCCGACATTAACTTATTAATAGATCCATATAATCCTGGCCCGCCTGCCATGGTAATCATGAAAAACACAGAAACGGTCAATGCCAAATCATACAGCGTGTTGAATGCCCTTGAAGTTTCTTTCCCTGAAAATGTTGAGGACTGGAAAAATTCAAAAAAAGGAAAACGTCCTGACGGCTATATGAAGTACAAGCAAGAACGCATTAATAATATAAGTAAACGCGTTATCAATATTTATCCGGAATATAGTGATTCATTTAAAGTGGTCGATGCTGCATCTATATTAACATTCAAAGATTATCTGCATTCTCCTCATGGTTCGGCTTATGGAATCAAACAAAAAATTGGACAGTTTAATCTTTTTGGCAAGCTTCCCCTGCGAAATGTGTATGCTGCCGGTCAAAGTTCCGTATTGCCCGGTCTTGTAGGTGCAATGATGTCATCTTTTATTGTGGGACGTGCTGTAGTTGGCAAAGACGATTACAATCGTTTTATTGGGCGGGGATTAGAAAGTTGAAACGCGTAGTTATATCAGGTGTCGGCGCTGTGTCAGCTATGGGAAATGATGTTTCTTCGCTTGTCAAAGGAATTGAAGATGGAAGAAGTGCTGTCCAGTATATGGAAGAATGGAATCAATATATTGGCCTGCGCAGTCTTGTCGGCGCACCAGCGGAATTAATAAACGAAAAGGCCATACCGCGCAAAAACAGACGGTCAATGGGCAGAATGAGCATTTTTGCTGTGCAGGCGACAGAACAGGCTCTATCAGACGCTGGTATAGAACATGAAGAATTAACTTCAGGCCGGATTGGCTGTATTATCGGCTCAACAATGGGAAGCGCCAAAAGTCTTAATGAAACATTTGAAATCATGCTGCCGCAAAAAGATTTGACGCAGCTTTCATCGATGAAGTTTTTTCAGTGTGTTTCACATACAGCGGCCATGAATGTATCACAGTGTTTGGGCATTACAGGCTACGTTCTTGCGACCTCGGCAGCCTGCGCTTCAGCATTACAGGCAGTCAGTGTAGGATATGACTTAATAAGGCTTGGTAAGCAGGATGCTGTTCTTTGCGGTGGTGCGGAAGAACTTCATCCTACAGTAACCGGTTCTTTTGATGTTCTTTTTGCAGCGTCGTCAAGCTATAACGACAAACCACATAAAACGCCCCGGCCTTTTGACAGAGACCGCGACGGACTGGTATGCGGCGAAGGAAGCGGAATACTGGTAATTGAAGAATACAAACGCGCCTTAAAACGAAATGCAAAAATATACGCAGAAATCATAGGATATCATACTTGTGGAAGTGGTATGCATGTAAGCCAGCCTGACAAAAAATCAATAGCTTCTTGCCTCAGGCAAGCACTTGCAAGTGCAAACGTTTCTTCTAACGAAGTTGATTATATTAATGCCCATGCAACAGCAACCATACAGGGAGACAAGGAAGAAGCCGGCGCAATAAAAGAAGTTTTAGGAGATTTAACACCTGTAAGCAGCCTGAAGGGATATATAGGGCACACTCTGGGTGCATCCGGGGCGCTGGAATTAATTGTATCGCTTGCAATGATGGAGAAAGGCATAATATATCCTACCCTGAACTTAGATAACATTAGTCCTGACTGCCAGGGTATCAATCATGTAATGGAGCCTGTTTCTAAAGATATTTCAATTATGGTTAAAAACTGTTTTGCATTTGGTGGTATAAATTCTGTACTGGTATATAAAAAATTATGAAACACAAAATCACGGAAAACGAAATAATTAAAATGACAAACCAGGTTTTTGAAGAGTCGTTTGAGATAGAAACAGAAAAACTTCAGCCAAAAATGAATATATTTGAAGACCTGGGGCTGGACAGCCTGGATATTGTTGATCTAATTGTTGCTCTTCAGCAAAAGTTCGACGTTAAAATTCGTAACGATGAGCGAGTCAGGGATATTAGAACGCTGGAGGATGTTTACCGGTTTATTATTATACTGAAAAAAGAAGTGGCATCCTTAGGAACAGAATAAAATATGAACGTCGAACATCGAACGTCCAACATCGAACGTCGAATAATGATATCGCTTCGTTATTTATAATTTCCTATACAATAAAAGATTTGAAGCTGATCGTTTTCAATATTGCGTTTTATTTTGTATTTTGTTTGTACTCGGCTATTGCTATCCCTGTACTGACCCTGCTTATTGCATGTTTTTCATTAGTTATGTCTCATCGTAATACCATGAAGTGGTTTCGCCGCGCCATAAGATGGTACGGAATGTTAGTTATAAAAGTACTTCCTTTTCCGTTGATCAGGATCTACTATAAAGATTATGAAAAAATCGCTGAGCCGGGGCCTTATATTTTTGTTTGTAATCATAGATCTGCCACAGATCCTTTTTTAATGGCCTGCCTGCCATATGAATTTATTCAGGTTGTGAATATCTGGCCTTTTCGATTACCTGTTCTGGGTATTTATGCTCGCTGGGCAGGCTACTTAAGTATTAATGAGATGCCTTTTAAACAATTTTCAAAACAAGCGGTTAAATTGCTGAGACAGGGAGTTTCCATTATTGTATTTCCGGAAGGAACTCGATCAGGAGGCAAGTCAATGGGCCAGTTTCATGGTTCAATTTTTCGCGTTGCCATTGAAGCTCAATGCCAAATTGTGCCGGTATGTATTAGCGGTAATGAAAATATCCCTCCACGAGGTTCTTTTTTACTCAGACCCGGAAAGATAAAAATACATAAATTGCCGACAATAAAATATGAAAAATTTAAAGATCTTAAACCTTTTAAATTAAAAAACATGGTACGAAATATTATATCTGACGAGGTAGCTGTAATGGACAGGAAAGAATAATGGAATTAAGGCAATATATGGATATAGAGTTTTCCGAACCTCACATCATAAGAAAACTTCAAGAAAAAAGGCTTCGTGATCATCTTGTTTACTGCAGCAAGCATTCACCGTATTACCAGAGAATCCTGAAAAATTTATGTATCGACTTTGAACGTATAACACTTGAACAACTTTGTGAACTCCCATTTACTGAAAAATCCGATCTTGAAAAATACAATAATGATTTTTGTGCAGTTTCGCCTGTTAAGATTGTTGATATTGTTTTATCATCAGGAACAACAGGCTGTCCAACACGCATAATGTATACGGATTATGATTTAAACCGACTTGCCTATAATGAACAAAAGTCATTTGCCGGATGCGGAATTACTGCAGAAGATATAGTGCTGCTAACCTGCACTATTGACCGGTGTTTTGTTGCAGGGCTTGCTTATTTCCTTGGTGTGCGCAGTCTAGGCGCAACAGCAATAAGAAACGGTTTAAATACTCTGGAAAGCCAGAAGGATATTATTTTAAGAATGAAGCCCACTGTAATTGTCGGTGTGCCGACATTCTTGAAAAAATTGGGTTTATATCTGCAAAATAATAAAATAAATCCGGCAAAAACTACTGTTTCCAAGCTCGTATGTATAGGCGAACCCTTACGAAATCAAAATCTTAACCTACTGAAAATCGGCCTGGATTTAGAAGAAATATGGCAGGCAAAAGCATTTTCAACTTATGCATCAACAGAAACAGTCACAACATTCTGTGAATGTACTGCTCAACAAGGAGGACACCTCCATCTGGATTTGGCCGTTGTAGAAATTGTTGATAAAAATGGCAAAGTTCTTCCACCAAAACATATTGGTGAAGTCGTTGTTACTCCGTTAGCTGTTGAAGGGATGCCTCTTGTTCGTTTTAAAACCGGTGATATAAGCTTTTTAATCATTGATCAATGTCCCTGTGGACGGCATTCTCCAAGACTTGGCCCTATTCTGGGAAGAAAAAAACAAATGCTGAAAGTTCGCGGGACAACTCTCTATCCCCAGTCGATTTTTTCAGCACTTGAAGAGATTAATGACATTGACGATTATTATATTACAGTATCCAGTAAAACTGATTTGTCCGATAATATAAATATATATGTTAGCGTAAAAGAAAATTCTTGTGACAGCAAAATAATACAAAATAAACTTCAGACAAAACTAAGAGTTAAGCCGACTGTTGTAATTACCGGTAAAGAAAAAATAGCGCAGCAGGTATACACTTTGGAGTCGAGAAAACCCGTTCGTTTCATAGACAGGAGAAAACAAAATGCATAGCTGTCATAGCAGAATCTCAAATTTTGAATTTCCCCTTGCAGATATTGAAGACGCAGTAAAAAACGGTAATCTTCTTTCAATGGAGATTGAATTCAGTCTGCATTGCAACTTTCGATGTCCTTATTGTTATGTGCCGCATAATTCATATCCTGAGAATGAGCTTTCCAAAAAAGAAATATGCGATGTCATCCTTCAGGCAAAAGACATGGGAGCAAGAAAAATTATTATTCTTGGCGGTGAACCGACATTATATCCCAATCTTCTTGAAATGATAGAGTTTATCAAAAAACAGAAACTCGAAGTTGAAGTATTTACAAATGGGACTAAAATTACCGAAGATTTTGCAAAGCAATTATATGATAACAACGTAAGAGTTGTTTTAAAAATGAATTCATTTGATGAAAATCGTCAGGATATGCTTGCAGGAAAAAAAGGTTCGTTTAATTCTATAAAACAAGCCCTCCAAAATTTAAAAAAGGTGGGATATCCTTCGGAAGAAAAGTTCCTCGCTGTCAGTACAATTATTTGCCGGTATAATATTAATGAACTGGAAACAATGTGGCAGTGGCTTAGAGATCAGAAGATAGTCCCCTATTTCGAAATTATTACACCTCAAGAAAATGCTAAATATAACGAATGGTTATATGTTAACTCAAAAGAGCTCTATAATATTTTCACCAGAATTTCAGAGATTGATCGCACCAAGTATGGTCAAGACTGGGATCCCCAACCGCCACTGGTTGGGAACAGATGTCTGCGGCACCAGTTTTCCTGCCTTGTTACATCAACCGGTAATGTTATGCCCTGCGTTGGAGTTGGCATACCGATAGGCAATATACGTAAGCAACAGCTTAAAAATATTATAAAAGACAGCGAAGTTCTCTGTGATTTAAAAAATCATCTCAATACAATAAAGGGACCCTGCAGAACATGTGAAAAAGCTGAGTATTGTTATGGCTGCAGGGGAGCTGCATATCAATTAACCGGCGATTACCTTGCCTCAGATCCCTTGTGCTGGAAAAACATTGACCGGCAGGATGAAATTATTCATTTGCCTGTCGCAGTTGATGAAATTATCCCCCAAAAATCCCCGATGAAAGTTATTGATACACTGATCAGTGTATCCGAAAGATGTGCAGATGTATCGGTAATGATACAGAAAGACATGCTGTTTGTTGGAGAAGACGGCATTGTTGATGGTGCTGTTTATCTTGAAATGATGGCACAATCAATAGCGGCTCTCAACGGCTTTAAACAGATAGGCATATCAGAGCCAGCACCGGAAGGGTTCCTGCTGGGCGCAAAAAATTTCAAAATTCTAAAACAATCAAGGGTTGGAGACAAATTGACAATATCTGTTTACAAATATGCTCGCTACGGCGATTTTGGTGTAATAAAAGGAACAATTTCCAGAAACGACGACGTCCTTGCGCGTGGAGAAATAAAAGTTTGGCATAAGGGCTCGCACAAAAATAACTTCACATTTTAAGTGCCGATGCATCCCGTCTGGCTGCGTTGCGAAAGCTCGGAATATCCTGATATTCCTGCGCTTTCGCGCCTTGTCAAACGGGCGCCTCAATACTTAAAATTGTGAACTTATTTTTGTGCGAACCCTAATTCCAAACCTCTCATTGCGAGGGAAGCATGACCGAAGCAATCTTTATTAATCCTCCTATGGGGAAGTTAATTCGTCCACGTTCCTTATTGCTTAATATCAATTTTAACGGTATGTTCAATTTTGGTTACATTCAAAAAAGGGTAAAGAGTCAACGGCAGACTCGCCCAATTTTTTTAAAACAATTCATCAGGGAGAAAAAAATGAAAAAACGCACATGTTTTATCGGTTTAATTGCATTAGTCTATTTTTTATTGGGGCTGGGAACTCCTGCTTTTGCAGAAGGATCGGAACTTGTCGAACTGCTGGTGAAAAACATAGGCATTACAACTCAGCAGGCAGAAGGAGGTGCAGGCTCTATTTTTAATGCTGCAAAGCAGAATATGGGTGCTGAAGACTTTTTAAAAGTGACAACTGCCATGCCGGAAGTTGAATCGCTTATGGCTGCTGCTCCAAAAATTGAAAAAGGTTCAGGTACTCTGGGAGGAATTTCTTCCATGTTAAGTAAGAATACCGGATCAGTGGGAACAATGGCCGGTTTGTATGCTTCCTTTTCCAAGCTTGGGTTAAGTAAAGACATGGTAGGTCAATTCATTCCTCTTATTTGGGACTATGCGAAATCCAAGGGCGGGGAGACCGTATTCAACCTTCTTAAAACAGCATTATAGTAAAAAATACAAATGGTCAAAATGGTTTTGGAGGCTTGTCAAAATTTTATATTTAACGTTGGACAGCATATCTGAATCAGAATTATCAGGATTGTGTGCTTCTATAAAAGGGCTACCAACGTAAGGTGGAACAACTGCTTTGGTGGATTCGTCGCTTACGCTCCTTAATCCACCCAAAAAGCGGAAAGTGTCCCGCTTTAAGTTGGTAGCCATCAGTCATAATCAGCAGATACTATGCAGATCAATAGAAGCCGATATCATGGTTCCCGAATCGGAAGAAAAGGTCGAGCTTATAGAAGCGACAATTGGCGAACTATCTTCATTCCATGATACTTACGGTTATTATGCACAAGGTGTTGACTATACGACTTCAAAATTACCCGAAGGTTGGGTCGCCTTACGGAAATATGCAACAGAAATACAAACGGTCTATCCGGTCTATGCCTTGAAATTCATGATGTTATCATCTCCAAACTGTATGCGGGGCAAAAAAAGGGTTTTTCACAATGAATATGCGGAAACGCTCTGATGAAAGATCAAAGGCTCTTCACAGAGAGATTGCAAAAAAACTCAGAAATACCCCGAAACTTTGGGCTGTT
>Ga0255431_1129_pt2 | contig 13059 bp, 16 predicted proteins | sample ANMaggSeSYBR02J5_FD_182633 | JGI IMG/M metagenome (GOLD analysis project Ga0255431, IMG submission 182633) | Sediment cell enrichment communities from methane seep in Santa Monica Basin, California, United Staets - ANME aggregate JGI... | ecosystem: Environmental > Aquatic > Marine > Cold seeps >... | reverse complement strand
GAACCGTGGCCGGAACCGTGAAGTGATCTTTCATGACAAATATGATTACCGGATGTTTGTCGAACTGTTGAAAGAGACTTCAGAAATGTGGAATTTTCATATCTCTGCCTATTGTCTTATGCCCAATCACTATCATCTCTTAATACAGACACCGGATGCTAATTTATCCCGTGGGATGCGGCATATAAATGGTCTTTATACACAACGGTATAACAGAAAATATGGATGTGACGGTCCTTTATTTAAGGGTAGATACAAGTCTGTTTTGGTGGGAGGAGATGGTTATCTGTTGCAGGCATTGAGGTATATACATAAAAATCCTGTTAAGGCAGGGATTGTAGATGCTCCTGCTAAGTATACCTGGTCAAGTCATAAAGGATATCTTTCCGCTGCGGAAAAATGGAACTGGCTTTATAAAACAACACTGTTATCCATGCTGTCTCCGAAACGGAAAAACTGGTTAAAAATGTATAAAAATTTTATGCGGGATAAATCAGATGTTTTTTATTCAGAAATGATTGAAAAAAAAGATGGCCGGTATGCTATGGTATATCTGAATTTGTTGACTGGATTAAGGGATCTTATTATGCACGTAAAATTGATGACGATATACCGCAATCAAAAGAACTTGCACCAGATGAAACATTAATTATTAAATGTGTGTGTGAATATTATAAAGTAACCAATGATAGTTTGATGAAATCAAAAAGAGGTGAATTTAACGAGCCAAGAAATATTGCAATATATCTGTTTAGAACTTTGAAACATGATAGTCTGAAAATTATCGGTGAATCATTTAGTATCAGAAAATATTATACCGTCAGTAGCGTGATTTCACGATTGAAGCAGTTATTAAAAAAAGATAAAATAATTAAAAAAAGGATTGAATCTGTTAAGGATTTGATTAACAAGTATCAAGAACAGACTTGACCCTAAACCTAGACTTGACCCTAAACCTAATACACACTCCAAATATGATCTTTGTATGCAGTGCCCGAACGAAAACCAGAAAATTTTTTCAAGTACAAGAAAGGGGCAAATTTTAACCGCAGGAATACACAGTATTTCATCACTCGTCGCCAAAAGCACCACATTCGGTAGCCTTTACTCTTTCCTCCTGTGACATAGCAGATAAACGCTCCACTACCTTCATGTCCAGTCCAAGCCCTTCGGACACCCGGCGCCCGTAATCCGAATCGGCCAAGGTAAAAATCGCTGCCTGGCGGAGCTGGATACGTTTTTTTGCACCACATAGGTGGTCCACAATGTTATTGATCAGGTGATTCCGATCTTCGTCGTTCATCACCCTTCGATACAGTTCCCCAGCCTGAAAGAAATCATCATTCGGATGGGTGTAAGGTTTCCGGGCCACTTTTCCCGAAACATCAAAGGCCGGTTCACCCATGGTGTGATCAGGTGCCGAGCCGCTGAAGCTATTGGGATAATAGTTCGGGCTGCCTCCACCGTTGGCATCAAAGCGCATAGATCCGTCCCGCTGGTAGTTTTCCGTTGGCGCTGCCTTCGCCCGATTTACCGGCAACAGGTGATAGTTGGATCCCAATCGATGGCGATGGGTGTCGTGGTAACTGAACAAACGTCCCTGAAGCATCTTGTCCGGGGAAGCACTAATACCAGGAACAAAATTGGCCGGAGAAAAAGCCGCTTGTTCGACCTCTGCAAAGTAGTTTTCAGGGTTTTTGTTGAGTACAATACGGCCCACTGGAATGAGTGGGAAGTCACTATGAAACCAAACCTTTGTGATGTCAAAGGGATCGAATTGATATTCCTGTGCCTGTTGGGGTGTCATGATCTGAACATAGACTTTCCAGGACGGATAATTGCCTTTCTCAATGGAGTAGAACAGGTCACGCGTGGCATGGTCCGGATCTTCGGCCTTCAACCGCACAGCTTCCTCTCCTGTAAGATTTTTAATACCCTGATCCGTCTCAAGTTGATAATTTATCCAGAAGTGTTCTCCCTTGTCGTTATACCACTTAAAGGTATGGCTGCTGTAACCATTCATGTGACGGTAGGTCTTTGGAGTGCCGCGATCTGAAAAGAGAATGGTGACCTGGTGGATGGATTCCGGTGTCAGAGAGAGAAAATCCCAAAACATGTCAGGATCTTTCAGGTTGGTGGCTGGATTTCGCTTTTGCGTGTGTATAAAGTCAGAGAACTTCAGCGGGTCCCGAATAAAGAAAACAGGTGTGTTGTTCCCTACCATGTCGTAATTTCCCTCCTCAGTGTAAAACTTTATGGCAAATCCCCGTGGATCGCGTTCGGCATCTGCCGATCCCTTTTCGCCGCCAACAGTGGAAAAGCGAATGAAAAGTTCTGTCCGTTTTCCTGCCTCGGAGAGAAATTTGGCCTTGGTGTACCTGGTGACATCATGGGTCACTTCAAAGTAGCCATAGGCGCCTGCTCCCTTGGCATGAACAACGCGCTCGGGAATACGCTCTCGGTCGAAATGGGCCAACTTTTCAAGCAAATGAACATCCTGCATCAGGACAGGACCTGGATCGCCTGCATTTATACTATTCTGGTCGTCATCAACGGGTACGCCAAAATTGTTGGTTAAGGTGTTTTTTCTCTTCGCCATCCTCGTCCTCCTTTTTTTGAGTAAAACAGACAAATCTGTTGATAAATTGTTACAATCTATTGTCGCGCGCTATCCCCGTAATTCACTCATAATTTTCAGGTTTCTTTTCTTCGGCCTAATATCTGAGTTAAGCGGCAAGGGGAGTGACAAAACACTCCACTTAAATATGTTCAGGCTTTTTCATATTTTTTATTTGGTCAATATAGCGGTTAATGTTTTTTATTCCTTCTTCAATTAATGGACAATTTTGAGTAAAGAATTCGTCCTCTGTTTGGGGATTTGATGGTTGATCTTTTTTCCAGGTTTCAAGTAATTTATTACCATCATAGTCAACATAACTAACACGAACAGCAAATTCATCTTCTAATAGTAAAAGACTTTCTCCTGGTAAAAGTGCCGTATGTTCCACAGCAATTAAATGTTCACAAAAATCCGAACATGTTTTAAATCCAAGTTGTAAAAAATTATCACGATACTCGTTGAAATCAACAAACGAATAAAAGGCTCCCCGGGGTACTGTCGCTTTTACGCCTGGAATCTCCGACAATAAATCGGCCGTTTTCTGTCCTACTAAACTATGTATGTTGGCACAATCGTCCATATAAGACTCAATATCCTCATCCATTGAATAAGCGACTAAACCGGCATATTGAATGGGTGCTGCAACACATGAATACGTTGAACCGGCGATTTTAAGTATATCATCGACAAGGTTTTCAGATTTTTGGGGAAAGACACCGACACCTAAACGATATCCACCGCATGAGCGATCTTTAGATAAACCACCGGTGACAATTGTCTTTTCCGGATATATCGTTGCCATACTGCGGTATTCATCAAAATTAAAGCTTGTTCGCGCATATATTTCGTCAGAAATAACGATAACATTGTATTTTTTACAAACCTCTGCAAGGGCCTTTAGTTCGTCCTCGAAATAGACTGCACCTGTTGGATTGTTCGGATTATTCAGAATAAGGATGCGTTGATTGGTATGTGTATGCTCAATGCCATGTTTCAGATTAGAGGGTGTTAATTTATAGTTATCTTCCGGAGAGAGCTTGAGAGAAATAACCTCTTTTTTAAGTATTTTTGCTTGAGGAAGATAACTCACCCACGATGGGCTTGGGATTATGATTGAGCCCTGAAGAACGGCCAAAAGCATACTGAGCATTTCCTTACTGCCGGGACTAATAACAATTTGCCGGGCTGTACAATCCAAACCGAATTTCTTTTTATAATACAGAGCAATAACCTCCCGTAATTCGGGAAGACCTGCTGTTGGCAGGTAGTCATGTTTGTTTGCATGATCCTTTAATGCCTGAATAATTTTGGGCGGCGGGGAAAAGGGGGATTGTCCAAAAGCAAAATGATGATAGGGTCGGTGGCAGCCGTTTGCAGCACAATGTTTGCGATACTGGTTTATTTGATCATTGATCCTCAGATTCGCAGGTATAACAATTGAATTTAAATGTTCTTCTAATAATATACTCATTTTCTTATTCCTAACGTAGAATTGCTAACAGGGGTATCACACCTGAACACTTAATACCAGGTTGAATTCTTTGTTTCCGTAATTTTTCTTTGCCGCAATTGAATTTCACTTCCAAGTTATATATGGATTAACTATCTGAAAAATTGGAGCAAAACGTATCTTTTATATCTGGTTCACTGACGGGTTATGTGTATCATTTGAGGTATTCAAGTAATTCTTTTTGTTCTTTTTTTGTCAGGAATTCTGAATCGCCACTATAATCAATCATGCGGTTGACAGTACTTTCCCAATTATCTTTTACCTTCCGGGCTTGAATAATCCGATCCAATGCGTGGCAAGAAGTACATTTAGTTTCCATGATTGTCTTGCCAATAGCTTCGTTCAATTTACTTTCATCTTCACCTTTTAGCGATTTCTGGCGATTTATCAAAAAGTGGATTAACTGTTTTATATCAAATGAAGAGATATTCGGTGCATCCAATGATGCCATGCGGTTAATAGTTGAAGTCCAGCCGTCTTCACTTTTGAACGCTCGATAAACTCTTTCCAACGTATGACATTTATTACACTTTTGAATAACAACTTGTCGTCCGAGGTTTTCATCCAATATTTTGTCGTCAAATTTCGCCAATGAGATATACTTTAAATCAGACGAATGCATGAAATAATAACCAGCAGTGATCCCGGATAGAGCCATCGAAAGAACCAATACGGCCGGCCCAAAGGTAATCAGATTTTGGGAAAGGCGGGGATATCGTCGCGCAATAATGATCTTGATTGCAAGCAAAGGAATCAAAGCTAAAGATAATACAATATGAAATGATATCCGCGCTGATACTTCCTCTTTGTATCCGGAAACTTTTCCGATCATCACTATAACTAACAACAAGAAAATACTCGTGAATATCCATCCGAAAATTTTATGAAGTTTTATAAGAGTAGCATTAATCAATCTATCTTTAGGTGCACCGCGCAGCTCAAGCATAATAAATGTAGCTGCTATACCGCAAAGAAGAAACACTGCTGAAAGTGACGAATTAAATAACGGACTCATGATCAACCTCTATATCATTAAGCGAGATTAACACCAGTAATACGAGCCATCTCCGATGTCAGGGCGGCAAGATCATTCTTGTTAATCTCATGAATATCGCTTTTACCGCAAATGCGAGCAATTGCTTTAATTTCATTGGTTGAAGCACGAATAAAATTGGCGACACGCTCTGCTTTTTCATCAATATTAAGACGAGTTCGAAGCATTGGGTTCTGTGTAGCAATGCCAAAAGGGCAGGTCCCTTTATGACAATCCCTGATATACATACATCCAAGTGCGATTTTTAATGCACCTCCCATGTAAACGGCATCTGCCCCAAGAGCGATGGCTTTGGCAACATCAAGTCCATGTCGCAGACCACCTGTAGCAATCAAGGTAACTTGATTGCGCAAATTGTTTTTTTGTAAGAATCGGGCTGTCCTTGTTAAAGCATATAATAGAGGCAGCCCAACGTGGTCTTTGGTAAAGATTGGCGCAGCACCTGTCCCGCCTTCACCACCATCAATCACCAAAACATCCGGTATGTGTGGTTGGTCAAATACAGCAGTCAAATCTTTTTCAATATGCCCACCAACCATTTTTAATGCAATCGGTTTGCCTTCAGTCATTTCGCGTAGTTGGCCGATTTTATCAGAAAGCTCATCAGCCGAGGAGATATCAGGATGCCGTGCTGGTGATGTCGCGGTTTGTCCAGGTTTTATTTGCCGAATCAGAGCAATCTCATCAGTAACTTTAACCCCTGGTAGTTTTCCGCCCATCCCAGGCTTAGCTCCTTGAGATATTTTTATTTCTATCATGTCTGCCATCTTCAAACGGTCATCAGATATGCCAAACCTGCCAGTAGAATATTGTAATGTAATTTTATCTGATAGTTGTTTTTCTTCATCAAGCATTCCACCTTCACCTGTATTGGCAACACCACCCACCATGGCAGATCCTTTGGCTAAGGCCATCTTTGCTTCTCTTGATAGCGCCCCAAAAGACATGCCGGCATTAAGAATCGGCGTATTGGCAATAATCGGTTTTATGGCGCTTTTGCCTATAATTACTTTGCATTTTACTTCTTCACTTTCTAAAAGAGGTATTCGGGCGATTTGTGCCGGAAGAAAAACCAGATTATCCAGATTCAGGAAAGACCGTGTACTACCTTTGCCTTCCAAAGCGTAATGCCCTGTTCTGGCCATTTCCATAATCATCAAAATAGATTTTGTATCCCAGTTGCCTCTGGCTTCCAAAGTGGTGTCAGGTTTGAAAAGTTCAACCGGACTTTTACATACCGGACAATGATGAAAATCAATCTCATTTATGGTGGTGTACCCACAGATAGGACATCGCATCACGATTGTTGGCATAGGTTTTATTTTCCTTATGAATTAAAAAAGTTCGTAGTTCCGCCAGAAGGCTGAACTACGAACTTGAAATGCAAGTTGATAAGGAACGTGGATTGTTAATTAAACTCATGCACAAGGATAAAATTATTTTTTGCCCTTGTGCCATGGCATACAACACAACCCGCAGGTTTTCCGAATTTGTCAGCCTTACCATCAGGTGAATATTTGACCCAAAACCAATCACCAGCATAGGGGTTATATCCATTTGTTGACAGCCAATTCAACCGGGGTTGAAGAAATCAAGCAACACAGGCTTTTTCTCAAGACGAGCCCGGACAATGGCTGCATCCATTTCCGTTTCCCATTTAATGTTTTCCGCCATGACTACCCTCCTTTTTTTCACTTTGCGTTTCCAAAAGGCCATCATACCATCCTTTCCAAGAGAGACCTGGATTAGCTCCCACCCCTGGTTTCCCCGTTCGTTCAGAATTTGGCTGAGCATTTTTGTCTCTTCATCCGGCACCTCATCCAAAGTGCACGCCCCAGTCTCCGTGCAGAAATAGACCATCTGTTTGAAGGTGTCTGCCGAGTGGCGGGTGATCTCATATTCGAAACGTTTCATAAACTATCCTTTCTGATTCTGATTCTGATTCAGATGGAGATGGCCCAAAAGCCTTTCTCCATACGGAAATAATTCTTTTCAACCTCCCAGCTTCTCTATGTTGGCCCTCAGTTGTCCGATTTGCAGGCCAAGGGAAATGCATTGTTTGCCTTCCATACACTCATCGACTTCCTGGAGCTCCAGATGGGTCTTTAGCTCCTGCTCACCCTTTTTCAGGTCTACAACCCACGCCTTTTTTGCCTCATCATACTCTACATCCACATTGATACCGCATTCTCCTATGTCGGGATAGATCGACCTGATTTTCTCACACAATTCTTTTTTGTCGTGCATAATCCTGCCCTCCTCTGCTTGAAATGGTTTGGAAAATGAGATCTAAAGAGCTCTCATAAAATTTACGAGATCCTTCTTTTCTTTTTCCGTAAGCTTAAGTTCCTGAACCAGATTGAAAAACTCCACAGTGTCTTCCAGGGTCAACAGCCGGCCATCGTGGAGGTAAGGAGGCGAATCCTTAATACCGCGCAGGGGGAAAGTCTTGATGGGGCCATCAGATGCGGCCATCCGGCCATTGACCATGCGTGGTTTGAAAAAACGTTCTGTTTTCAGGTTATGCATTAGATTGTCCGTATAATAAGGAGCGGGATGGCATACAGCGCATTGGGCTTTACCAGAGAAGATTTCCTCTCCCCTCAGCTCAGACTCGGTAGCCTTTTTCGGACAAAGTTTGCCATAGATATTCAGCTTTGGCGCCGGCGGAAAGTCCAGCAATGCCTGAAACTCGGCCATAAAGTGTGCCTGACTACCCCGCTCTAGAACATTAACGCCTTTCTTGGTGGCAATCACAGGGTCGCCGTCGAAATAGGCGGCCCGCTGCTCAAACTCGGTGAAGTCTTCAATCGACTTGAGCGCGCGCTGCGAACCGAACAGGCGCTGGATGTTCACCCCGCGGAGTGTCGGAATGTCTAAACGATGTCTGAACTCTTGAGGACGGATATCGCCGACCAGGTGCGTAGCACCATTTGTATGCCCGTTCAGGTGGCAGTCGAAGCATGTGACACCCCTGCTGGGGAGCTCGGAACGGCGGTCTTCAGTCTGATTGAACTGCTGCTGAGGAAATGCCGTGACAAGCAGCCTGAGGCCCTCGAGCTGCTTGGGATTCAGGATTCCGTTAAACATTTCATAATAGTTCATCATAGTGACGATCTTTCCCTGAGAGACATCGCCAAGGTCAGGCCGGGTTGTCAAATAGATGGGCGAGGGAAACTCGGGCAATAAATGATCCGGCAGGTCGAGATCCAAATCAAAACGTGTGAGGTCCCGCCCCTCCTGCTTCTTGATTTCGTCAATATGAAACTGGGGGAAGACCATGCCCCCTTCAGGGTGGTTCGGATGGGGCAGAGGGAGGAACCCTATAGGCCAAAGGTCCTTTTTTCGCATCTCTTCGGGGGTCATCCTGGCAAGTTTTTCCCAGGTCATCCCTTTGGGGAGTTTGGCTCGGACCCCTTCCTGGACAGGCTTTTCCCCTCCGGACATCATCACGCCCTTGGCGGGCCGGTTGTCTAAGTCATATCGCTCATTGAGTAAATCCATCTGCCGTTTCATCACCTTGGGCTTGGCAGCCTTCATGCGAGCCATTGTATCTTCAAAGGGTTCTGTAATGACCACGCGGCTATAGCTGCTCTTAACCGCATCTCCGGCATAAGCCGCGCCCAGTGCGATAAGGCAAACGCAAAGCGCTCCCGGAATAACCCATCTGGTGTTGAATAGTTCTTTTAGCATCTCGTGTCTCCTTTTTTCCTTGAAGTTGTTAAAAATAAACCAAGAACCTACGGGAATCTTGCCCGGCAATTTCATAAAGTCATGGATCGCCAGCCCGGTTCTTCCATCATCGGTTGGAAAAACATTGTTTGATCCAAATCTCTTTTCCCACATGGGCGGCACGGCTGTTGTCTTATAGTCTCTATATATCTTGGTGGATATGAGGGAGCCAAAAAATATGCCCACCACGAACATCCACTGCCAGTCTATTCTGACCTTGGTCTTTACAAAGTAGTCCATCTTTGCCACACGGTCTGCTGAAAAGATTTTTTCAACCTGTCCTGCCGAGCGTACAAAGGTTGTGGATGCTCCGAAATACTTACCTGTTATCAGTACCGAGACGCACAAAAGAATACCTGCCAAACCTCCCGCAATGTAAGGGGACCGGCTTTTTTGTTTAAAAAAAATTCATAGGTCGTCTTCCTTGTTATTCCTCCTTTTCAAACTCGTCTTTTCCCGCCCCGCAGACAGGACATACCCAATCATCCGGCAGGTCCTCAAATTGGATTCCAGGGTCCAGCCCATTGTCAGGATCTCCCTCAGCCGGATCATACACATAGCCGCAAACACTACATACGTGCTTGTCCATAGTTTCTTCCTTCTTCGCCTTTCACAGGTTTCCGATAACCTTCCGTAATTTTTCCGAAACCTCCTCGGCAATCTTTCTTAATTTCTCACTTTCGATTATCCCGAGAGCAGAAACGGGATTGACGGCTGAAGCATATTCCTTCACTTTTTTCATGCCAACCTCCTCCTAAGAACGGTAATAACATTGGTAGATAGAGTGCCCGACCATACCAAATACATATTTAACACCCCAGTTCACCATCGTTTCAACCATTACATCCGTCTTCCTTCATCCCGCCCTCTCTATAAATCCATGTTTGCCGGCTCGTAATATTTCCTGGAATTCTTGCAGCCCGGACATCTCGGTGGTGGTTCAGTCCCCTCAACCGTATAGCCGCATATGCTGCATTTCCATTTTATCGGCTTATTTCTTTTAAACACTTTCCCAGACTCAACCATCTCCAGGAGTTTCTTGTACCTCTCTCTGTGATGTTTTTCTATCTTGCCGATCTGTGTGAATAGTATGGCAGCCTCCGTATTGCCTTCTTTTTCTGCCTCTTTGGCGAAGCTTGGATACATCTCAAGTGTTTCGTAATCCTCTCCGCCAATTGCTTCTTTCAGATTTGTGACTGTATCTCCTATCCCGTTCAGAAGTTTCAAGTGATCTTTTGCATGCTGCTTTTCATTTTCAGCAGTTTCTTCAAATATTTTTGCAATGTAGTGATAGCCTTCTTCTCTAGCGGCTTCCGCGAAGCATGTGTACTTGTTCCTCGCTTGAGATTCACCGGCAAATGCCGCTTTAATGTTCTCAATGGTTTTACTCATTCTTGTCCTCCTTAGATTCTCCGGAACCAGCTCCTTCATTCCCAAGTAAAAAATGATCAATCCCTTCTCAAGACCGATGGCTGCCCGAAGAATCTTTCGTATCCTATCTTGTTCAGGCAGGTCCCCGGACAGAATGAAATCCTTTTTTCCTTCCTGCCGAATACCTGGAGGTCCGCCAGCGCCCGTAGATATAGAGCCGATCCCATAATTCTCTTCTGCTTTTTGTCTTTTTTAACCGTGAACTGTATAACCGGCAACCGTGAACGGTTACTAATCTACATTCGAACCTATAGAAGCCGGTATGGATAAGCCCGTTTCGTCCATTCGCTTGATGGATATTCGGCTGTGAGCTGCTCGTATGCTGCCTTGAGGGGCTCGGGGTTCTGCGTGCTTTTGTAGCGACACACCCCGCGCAGATAGATGGCTTCCGGCGCAGACCCGCTCTCAGGATATTCTCCCAGCAGCCTTTCAAGGCTCCCAATGGCCTCGTCGAATTGATCCGTTTCAAAATAAGACTTCCCTATGCCCAGCAACAGCGAAGGAATCAACTCCTGGGGGGCAAGAAAGCCTACCGTTCTATGGTGTTCGTTGCCATCAGGATCAAGCGTAATAATGGCCGGAGTCCACTTGATATTAAAATCCGCAGACAAGGGCTGGGCGTCAAACGCAACGCGCAGCGGGATCATATTTTCAGTGATAAAGAGGATCACTCTATCATTCGGATACGTAACTGCATCCATTTGTTGACAGCCGATTCAACCGGGGTTGAAGAAATCAAGCAACACAGGCTTTTTCTCAAGACGAGCCCGGACCAGGGCCGCAGCTATTTCCGTTTCCCATTTAATGTTTTCTGCCATGACTATCCCTCCTTTTTTTTCACTTTTCGTTTCCAAAAGGCCATCATACCATTCTTGCCAAAAGAGAGCTGGATTAGCTCCCACCCCTGGTTTCCCCGTTCGTTCAGATCCCTGCCCCCTGTGAATGGTCAGCGTCCTAAAACGAACATCATATATACTCTCCAACCGGTCAAAACCTGAGTCAAAACGAAAATCAAAATAACGAGATTGCTCAGGCCATGAATCATTGGAAGTGCTGTTCGCTTCTTTTTGTTGTGGTTCATATATAAACCGGACGCAGCACTAAAAATGATAAATGGAGTCATTACGAGGGCGACCTTACCATGGATCCCTGTTATGAGAAACCCGTGCCAGTAAAGATACACCATGGTCATGCCTCCGATCATGCCGCCCAACAACGCCAACACAGCAATCTCTCCCAAGAGTACATGCCGTTTCCATCTGAAAAGTGTCTTCTGATGAAGATGACGGGACCGAAAGCGCTGAACCCCGAGGTAGAATACATACAGGGTCAACATTACAACCGAAAATTGAATGATCGGATGAATCACAAGCATGCCAGACCTCATTGGAGCCAAGGGAGCCAAGGCTTTCCCGTTAAGGGTTCACACAAAAATAGGTTCGCAATTTTAAGTGTTGAGGCGCCTGTCTGGCAAGGCGCGAAAGCGCAGGAATATCAGGATATTCCGAGCTTTTGCAACGCAGCCATACGGGATGCATCGGCGCTTAAAATGTGAAGTTGTTTTTGTGCGAGCCCTAATAGTTGAGTCTATTTAAATTCATGCAACAGGATAAAGTCATTATTGGCTCTGGTTCCGTGGCAGCCAATACAGCCCGCGGGTTTGCCAAAAGGCTTGGCCGCACCCTTGGGTGTGTACTTTGCCCAGAACCAGTCTCCGTCACTGGGATTATATCCGGGGATCTTGTACATCACGGTGATGGCCTTAAGCTCCCTGGCCTTGCTATAGTTTTCCTTTACAACAATGGCTCCATCCTGAACAGGTGGTTTTGGTGAATTCACTGCACGATCATTTACGTAAACCTTGTGTAACGGACCATGGGGGGCACGGCCTGGTTGCATCCCCTGATGGTCAGGCCAGAATGACCATTCCTTGTATAGCGAAGTCTTTGTGATATAATGCCACAGTGCGTCCGGATCTGCTTCGGGCATGCCCGCAAAGGCAACAGACCCTGACAGGAAACAAGCCGTAACGACTAACACACCGATAGTTATTGCCATTTTTTTCATTGTAAACCTCCTTTTTTGTTTTATAGCCTGTTTGAAACGTCTTAATTCCCCTTCATTTTCGCTACAGTTTCCGCTTTTCAAACAGGCTCTTAGAAAAACTGAATTGATCCCGACTGTGGGACGGACATCTATCCCTTTATCTTGCACGTGGATATCCCCAAAAGGGTATACAGTCCACACCGCCCTGTAGCAGATGTAACGATTGGCAACAGGCCAATAGCTCCCCACCAACTTTTCAAATAAATGCCAACTGCAATCACAATAAGTCCGATGGACGCTCTGACAATCCGATCGGTTTTTCCGATGTTGCATTTCATACGTATTCCCTCCTTTCATGTTCAGGTCATGTTTAGGCAACTGCTTTGAACTCAAGATCTTTGTCGCTCATACTACCCGTCACACCAGTATTCTTGATTTTGGTGCAGCTAAACTTAAAGGGCTCTTATTACGTTGATCCGGGAATGCTGTGACAACTTTCACAGCTTACCCCCTTCATTTGCCAGTGTACCTGCCTCTGGTTGCTTTGGGGATATGACTTAGCCCCTTGCGCGATAAAAGGGGAATTAAGACGTTTCAAACAGGCTATAAAACAAAAAAGGAGGTTTACAATGAAAAAAATGGCAATAACTATCGGTGTGTTAGTCG
>Ga0255431_1164_pt1 | contig 13130 bp, 16 predicted proteins | sample ANMaggSeSYBR02J5_FD_182633 | JGI IMG/M metagenome (GOLD analysis project Ga0255431, IMG submission 182633) | Sediment cell enrichment communities from methane seep in Santa Monica Basin, California, United Staets - ANME aggregate JGI... | ecosystem: Environmental > Aquatic > Marine > Cold seeps >... | reverse complement strand
GATGTGTCGTGATCATTTTTATTGTCACTTACTGATTGGTACGGCAATTTATCGTATCCACTTCAAATCTAAGGGTAAATTGGAAAAATGCAATCATACCAAATTGTCGATTACAACATCAGTAGCGATCATTGTCCAGTGATGTGTGTCGTTACACTGTGCATTTACCAACAAATTTGAAGTGGATACAATTTATCGATTATTTTACGAATATTTCCAGCGATTTCTTCTATTTTTAATGTAGAGTCTTCATCGCTACAATAAATCGGGGTAGACTCTCCATCGATCGTGATTATAGCTATCTTCCACGAATCAGAAGGGCTATTTACCGGCGAGTCGTGGTCTATATGACACTCGGTACAACACAATACCTCAACCGCTTTTATGCGTGAAAACGGAATATTTCTAACAGAATTGAAATATTTTATGATTGACGAATCTTTGATTGACACATCTTATAATTTTTTATCAATGATCACTTCTCTTGAATATAATCCATAACAGAGAATTAAAATCCCTATCACTGTAAGAGCGGGTGGTAGGATTGGAATTACAATACGTTCTAACAATCCTCCTACAATATCGAGACCCGTAATGAACATAGCATAACAAGACACTAAACCAAACACAGTCATGAGTAAAACAAAAAAGACGATATCCTCACGCTCACTGACCAGCACGATTCGATCCTCTGTTTCCTCTCTGACTCTGTCGGGTATCACCTCAAAGAATGTCACGCTTTATCACCTCATTGAAATAACCAATAACGATAATCGTCCAATACACAATAAAAGTATTGTGCACCTAACACCGGGTAACCTTATTATTAAGAGAAGTGCCCTCTACAGACCTATCAACTTACTTTCATGTGTATCGCCAATACCTACTGCCACTCCGCCCGCCTCACTCCCGCTATTGAAGTGCAATTATTGCAGAAATCATTTTAGCGACGTCAGTTCGATCGCCCCCGCCGGAGAAGGCTGTAATCTGCAAAGAGACCATGGAATTTGGTCTTGATGGTGCCATAAATAAGTGGCTCTGTAGGTACTACCAGAAACGAGAACTTGAACAAGCTGATGATCGGATACCAGTTGAAGCGAGCACTGATTACAGAGACGCAAAGCAAGCAAAGCTTCACTGAAGAAGTGAGTTGATTCTAGTGGGCAGGAGATGCGGAGTCTTCTACCTGCCGGAGGGGGTTTTATTGGGTATTTGTGGGGTTGTTTTAGCCAGCCGATGACGTTGAGTAGCTGTGTTTTTTATGAGATATCTGCTTCCCGGTTATATTGCGGATATTTTTACTCAGTTTCTCCACGGTCTCACAATTGCCATCATAAACCTTGGCAGTAGTTCCATCAATCATGATCAGCGCTACATCTCTATGACCGGTCGCTTTCCCATCGGCAATTTCGATCGTAATTTCGATATGTTTTATATCTGCAAAACTCATCTTTTCAATATAGTTTAAATCTTTTATAACTGAATCTCCTTCGATAATTACATTTTGAAGTATTCCATCAATAGTAACCGATTCTTTGACTAGTAAGTCATCCAGCACCTCTAAAATACTGGATCCTGCAAAATATATGAAAAATAATCCCCCAAACAGGCTTAAGATTCGGGGCACCCATCCCTCTGCTACACCTGTACTCCCTGGATAAGCTAAAAAAATAACCCCCAACCTCCAAAAGAACAATCCACAAACAATCAGGACTAAACCATATAAGACGCATCTTATCGTCAACACACTGTCAGTCAATACAATCCGATCTTTTGTCTCCTCCTTAATTTCCCGACGTCTCACATCCATTTAAATGACCTGCACCTACTTTTGTTTTTAGCGCAATATAATTATCTGACATAGAACCTGGGTGACTTTTTTTTATAATTCCGATCAAGTTAGTCGATTTTTAAGGTATTCTGGTATCGTTAACTTGCCATTTCTTCACTGCAATTCCTCAACGCGAGTGCTACAAAGAAACAGATCAGTAGGTATCATCGGAAACAACGCAAACCGGAACAAGCGGATGACCCGATACCGACTAAAGTGAGCGCTGATTCCGAAGACGTCAAGTGACGAAGTATCGCTGAGATAAGCGGGCAGGAATTTCCTACCTGTGGGGTTATTTTTTGTGGTTGGGTTCACTTTTATCAATCTTTCCGGGAGGTTTTATATGGGGTGAGTTATAATACGTATCGCATGGAGGCAAGAGAACTATGCCATAATCGGCACATGGTTTCGCTTTTGGTTGACCATACGGTCTTCTTGTCAAAGTATTGTGGGAATATTCCGTTCGGAAAGACGATTGCCCGTTGGGCTGGGATATAACTTAACAAACTGCGGGATGCCTCCATTTTAATCAAGTGAAGAGTGACTATGGCTTCAATAAAAGAGATAATATGAAAACAAATAAACTTATTATAAGGTGGCCGAATAGTAACCAAAAAAGACCTAAAATAATAATTTTGCTTATGATTGTTTTTTTATGGTCATTTGGAAAAGACTTGATAGTAATCGTCGGATATCCGACAACTTTAGGTTATTTTTTATACAGCCACATTGGCATGGAATATTTATTTTTTGTTTTCCTGATTTCTCTTGTCTTACTTGACGGGCTTACTGTATGGTTTTTAGGGAAACCAAAACCTATAGGATTCTGGATAGCAATTTCAAGTTTAATTGTATCATCTTTAGAAAATATCATTAGTTTCTCTATTCTGATGAAGAATATTGATGTCGCAAGAGATGCATATATCATAAGTAGGCAGGCAAGAGGACTGTTCATACGTGAAGAGGGGCTTGATTATGCATTTTCTCCCAATGTTATGTATATTTCTTTTGGAATGACAATTGGTTTGGCCTTATTCTGGGCGATTTTATTATTTTGGAAAAAATCTTATTTTTATGATAAAGTTGATGTTGAACGTAATGCGTCACCTGGCACAGAATAAAAGGTTCGCAGATGATGGATAAGATTTAGGTGTCGGTAGGGAAGGTAATAGAGATTGTCGGAAAAGCCTACTTTTCGAATATTTCAGCTTTGCTGTCTAAACTTGACCGGGCGCAGCATAGTGATTTAGTTTTAACAATATTTCTGGAAGTTTCAATTTAGGCGCTTTTTAGGTACTTTTCCGACAATCTCTAATACAGAATATAAGACTTATCAAACAGCAAAGAAGCTCCACAATCCAGAGGTTATCTTACAATTCAGATGATGATTTTTTTAAAAATATAGCCTATGTTATCGACTTTTCTAGTTCAATCTATTTATTGATTGGACATATGAACTATTATGTATAAATATTGTCATCTATAATCATAATTTATTAATAATTAATTATAATATTTTCACACATAGCGGTGATTATAATCACTCAATTAAATTTGAAATGCCAGATTACATTCTAATTTGGTATTTGTTTAGCTACTGAATTCGCTGTCAAGAGACCGAATTGATTAAATTCAGTGTGTCCTGATAATTTATTACAATGTTGCGCTTGTTACTGTTTTTGAATTCGATCGATTCAACCATTAGCAAATTTAGATGCAACCACAGAGCTTACTGATATTGATCTTCGTCGTTATACCCCGCAGCTCTGCTGCGATTGGGACAAAACAAGCATCAACTTCAACCGCAAGTACATATATTATATGTATGGCCGAGTTAAAACATGCATGCCACTGTGTTTATGCAATAGGTGAAACTTTTAGATTTCGAATAAAAACTGAGTTGTTAAGTGACGGCACGTCATGCCCCGCAGCTCTGCTGCGGTTGGGTGTGCCGGCGCAACGTTTGACTTAGTGAGCTAAACAAATACCTAATTTTATTGCTTCATCCTGCCATGATCATAAGAGGGATGAATTCGGTTTATTGAATAAACCTAATTTTATTCGGGCAGATTACATACGTACCTAATGACACATCATAGAATCATACCTATAAGGTCAATAGATCAAAAATAGAGAGATATGAAATGAAATCATTGAAAGATGTGGAGCCTGAAACTATGGTGGTTGTTAAGGAGATCAAAGGTGGTCTTGATGTTAAAGAGCACCTTGGGGAACTCGGTGTAAAGGAAGGAGTTGAACTCAATGTAGTGGCAACCGAGCCAGTGCATGTGCACTGGGGACCCATTTCCCTGGCAGTGGGAGATCAAGAAATAGTCATAGCCCGCGGATGGGCTGATAAGATCTATGTGGAGAAGGAGGGATCGATGCTTCCGCTGCTAAGACAGGAGGAAGGAGATAAGGGAACAGTCAGATCGATTGAGGGTGGAAAGGATTTCAAAGATTTTCTTTTTGAATATGGCATCATGGAAGGGAGCGAACTTACATTCCTGCGACATATCCCGGACCGCACCATGGTGTTTACAGTAGAGGGTACAGAGATGAGAATGGGTGAAGGCCAGGCATCGAAGGTGTTTGTGACCAGAGAGGGAAAATCCATCCAGGTCAACTACTTAAAAGAGGGCGAAAAGGCAGCGGTGGAAAAGATCGTCGGTGGGATCCATCTTAAAGAGAAGTTTGAGCAACTTGGGCTTAAAGAGGGTGCCGAAATCAGCCTGCTCAGAAAAGAAACGCCTGCACCGACCCCAAAAAGAGGCACATACATACTTACAAAGGTGAATGAGCAGTTGATCACCATCGGCCACGGTCTGGCTGAAAAGGTGTTGGTCGACTAGATAAATACGAGCCCGATGATGAATCGGGCTCAAATATCATTGGAGGTATGCTTTGTCAGAAAGAAAGATATGGGAATTCAGGAATCAAACAGTATGCGCAATCCTCGGATTAACTTTCGATGAGAATGAACTGTCTGATATTTTCAAGAAATTTAAACTGAGTCCTGACGGTATCGCGGCTTTTGAGATGCATGGCAGCCTTGTTCATGCATGTGGCACCCAGAATAAAACATCCAGACAACTGGAAAATATGCTTAAGGATCGATTTGAAGAATACAGGGAAGATGTTAAACGCATACCCCAAAAAGAAATTTATAAACATATCGAGGATAGAAACGGTACGGATATCCCTCTTCCTGCTCTTATCTGGTTTGCTGTGCGCAATCAGCATGAAGATATCGATAAGATCGAGGCAAGGGTTTATGGTGTCACACACATGTACGGGCATCGAGCTTTACGATTCCATGATGCACTCCACAGAGCACTGCCTGATAGCAGACCGGAAGATGTTGTGAAAGAACTGAATGATGCTCTGAGATCAAACGAAAAACTTCAAACTAAGTCTAAAAGATTAGAATGGAAAGTAGAGCAATTGAAATCTGATATCGAATCCGTTAAAGAAGATCGATCAGGAATTAATACTGTGATGGAGGAGCAGAAACAGTTGAACAGACGATTAGTAAGCAATCTTGAGAGGTTTGGTGGTGACAACGCACTCGGTCAGATGGAGGATATGAAGAAGGAGATCGATCTTTTGACTGAAGAGGTGGGGACATTGACCAGTAAACTGCTGGAACGGGATCGAATATGTGATATGATGTCCAGTGAATTAAGACCGATTGAACAGGTTTCAAAATATTGTACTGAAGATATAGGGAAGAGTGTTGATCTGAATGGCATGAAAGTGGCTTATGTTGGCGGAGTGGAATCGCTCACGCCGCACTACAGGGAAGTAATTGAATCCTTTGGTGGCACATTCTGCTACCACTGTGGGCGGTGCATACATGGAAAAAAGGAGATAGAAAACCTTGTGGATAGAACAGATATAATATTCTGTCCCATGGATATAAACAATCGTGCTGTTAATAGATACGTCAAAAAGGCATGTAAAACCAGAAATAAACCATGCCGTTTCCTTCGCAGTTCGGGACTCAGCATGCTTATCAGGGAACTGGAAGATCATGCTGGATAATATGATTATTGTAGCCATCAACAGGAATATCTGAGAACCCTTGAACTTACTTCGATCTGTGACCCTTTTCCTCACATGGATGCTTTCCAGTTATGCAAAATTTTTCAAAGTGCTCAAGCCATTGAGGATATTCCGGTGCGGATTTTACAAAAATAACCAGGTTTTTAACCTGTTTTGTTGTTATTGCATCCAGTTCATGCTCCATTGTACAAGCATCCTTCTCTGCAATTTTTTCAGGCACTTTTATGATCTCCAGAAAAGCCTTCAGGGTATCATGCCGATCCTTTATGATCAAAGCGATCTCTTTTCCTTTTTCAGTCAGTGTCAAGCCATCATATTTCCTATATACAACAAAACTCTTTTTATCAAGTTTCTTGACCATTTCAACAACACTTGGCGGCTTAACGTCCAGGGCAATCGCTATGTCCTTTATTCTGGCATATCCCTTATCTTCTGTGACATTGAGGATTGCTTCGAGATAGTCTTCAGCTTTTCGCGTTAGCATATTTACACTTGTACCTATGTAACCGATGGCTTTTAATGTTTCCATGTGATAAATTCAGGAGTTATGGAGCATTACAGGAAAGGAACTGTTCCCCCTTCATTGTCAACGCATACATCTTTGTTTGCGAACAACCTTGCGAACCGCAGTGGTTTTCGCACAGCTTCGAAGCCTGGCAAGAACATTGCAGACCTGTTATTTCCAGATATCCCGCATTCGCAAGGAAATCGATCATCGCCAGGAGGGTGGACATATTCATGTCCAGCTCCCTGGCGAGCGCATCGATGGTACCTCCTTTCACAGTTCCTGATAGTACCTTCTTCATTACGCTCATACTATTCTCTCACCTTTAGATCTCCTGTTCCCTTTTGCGGATGTAATATACCACCACAAGCGAGAATGGCAGCAAGAGCACAGCTGGGGAATAAGGCGGTGCGTACGCCGCAATAAAGTCCGAAAGCGTGTTGAACCATGGTCCTGTCTCTTCTTCCCAGCTCGGTATCGATTCAGTGATCATCGCAAAGATGTCACACCCTGCCATGATCCAGATCAGGATGCTGCCCATCACAATTTTTGAAAACTGATGGATCTCATCAAAGTTCCTTATGCCTGAAAGGTAGAAGAGTCCTGCAAAGAGTACAATGACCCCGCCCCAGCCGCCTCTGAATAGGTCACCAGGTATCTCAAGAATCCCGTACGCGAATTCACTCGCCCCTGCTGTTACCAGTATGTCAGCGATCCCGAATGCCGTTGTTACAATTCCAAGTATGGCAAAGTAGATTACTGCAACCGATGATTTCCCAGCCATTATGCCACCCCCAGGAGTATTCCTATCAGGTGTATCAGTCCACCATAAGCGAATACGACCACTGTAAGAACAGCCATTGCTCCAAGCAGTTCTTTCCAGCCTTCTTTCAGCATCATCGCAAACGTTGCAACGCACGGGAAGTAGATCGAGACTAGCACCACTGCTGTGATCATCTGGTACTTAGTCATCTCGATCACAGAAAGTTGCGCAACTGCAAGGTCTTTTCTGAGGAACGCAGCAATGAGCGGACCTGCAGTCTCTTTTGGTACGCCGAACCAGCCGACAAAGACCGGAGCGAGCGCATCACCCAGGAACCGGATGACTCCGAGCTGGTAGAGAACGCCCACCATAGCAGCACCAAGCAGTACGAAGGGGATTGCAACCTTGAAAAATCCTGTGATCCTTCCCCACACCTTCTTTACAATATTACTCAGCATCGGTCTCCGGTACGGCGGCACATCGATCAGAAACTCGGGAGCTTTTCCGGGAACGATCTTGTTTAAGATGTAACCGAAGATGAAGTACCCGATAATCAGGTAGAGCAAAATCCATCCCATAAGACCCGGGACTACATCCTGCATAATCCCGATCTGGGCGCCGCATGGGATGAATATGGCAAGGAGCGTCATCATGATGAAACGCTGCTTCTTTGTCTCAAGGATTCTTGTCGCAGTAACACCTGGCACATTGCACCCGAGCGAGAGGATCGTTGGCACGATCGCATACCCGTGCAGACCGATCTTGTGCAGCATAGTATCGATGAGGACAGCAAGCCGCGGCATGTACCCGATATCCTCGAGTAGTGCAAGCATCAGGTAGAATATGACTATCGCAGGCAGAACAACACCGATTGCAACGAATAAGCCCGATGTCAGCACACCGAACGATTCCAGACAGTTATCAGAAAGCACGAACTCACCGCCCTCAATGCCCCCGGCATCGACCATGATGGCATATAGCCATCCACCCTGCCCCGGGAATACTTCCTGGAGCCATGGCAGCCAGTACGCATCAAATAGTCTGACAAAGAATCCGTCAGTGAAAAATCCTGCAAACGAACCGAATATGCTCCAGAAAGCATACATGACTGCAATCGCAATAGGTAGACCTGTGAGCGGCTTGACAGTGAATTCACCGATCGCATCCTTTAGGGTATGCCTGTATTCTCCAAATGTTATGGTTTGTTTTGCGATCTTATCAATAAGATCCCAGCGCTGATCAATAGTCTGTTTCATGTCAGGCCTCCTGTGTTCTCGATGATGTCGTCGATTTCAACGGGTTTAGCCTCTTTCAGCCTTGATGTGAGTTCCTTTATCCCTTCGCCGCTGATCGCAACAGTCGAAACCACCGGAACGCCAAGGATACGCTGGAGGTTATTGATATCGATTTGGATATTCTTATCAACTGCAGCATCCCACATATTGAGTGCGATCACAATCGGGTATCCTTCCTCAAGTATTTCCAGTGCCAGATAGACACCGCGTTCTACTTTGGATGCATCGATAACGCAGATCACCTTTACATCCTTATTTTCGTGTAGCATTGCCACAGCAACTTCCTCTGCTTTATCCTTCGGATCAAGAGAGAACGTACCCGGCACATCTATCAGCTCAACGTCCTCACCATCAATCTTCATATATCCTTTCGTAAAGTCAACCGTAGTCCCGGGGTAGTTCGACTCGGTGACATTCGCCCCTGTCAAACGATTGAAGAATACGCTTTTACCCACATTCGGGTGTCCCATTAGCAAGACTTTCACGATTTCATCTCCACAATGATCTTTTCTGCAATATTCAGTCCAAGGGAGGTATTTGCCTCATCGACAACTACAACAACCGGACCCTTCACCGGCTGTTTTGTGATCATCTTCAGCTTCTTGCCAACCCTGATGCCCATTCCAGCCACTTTTTTTCGTAACGTTCCTTCAATGTCTGTTACGGTTCCTTCTTCTTCGTATTCCATCTCAGATAATTTCTTTTCCATTATTGTCACACTCTGGTAACCCTGATCTTTTGTGCCATCCCGCGCCCGATCGAAAGGACATTTCGATCGACTTCGATGGTGACCGGACCGTTGGTGGATATCACACGCACGATGCTGCCCTCGGAGATTCCTCTGAGGTTCAGTTTCTGTCTGATCCCGTGACCTCCATCAATATCCATAATTCTTACGGGTTCCCCTGTTTTCATCTGTGAAAGATTTGTATCGTTTAAACGCATCATGTTTCACCTTTTAAGATTGTTTTATGGTTGTGATCTGCACCATGTTTATAAAAATATATTACATTTTTATAAAAATGTTCGTTTAGGGTCATTATTTGCAGACCCGTTCATATTGCTTTTTCAGGCAATCTATTCTATAAATTATAATTATCATGCACGTACAGATCCGTATGTTTAGGTACCCCTAAAGTAGGCATTAGGTATGTTAATACCCTGCCCTACAAATGTTAGGTAATTGGCAAAAATCCTAATGTGGTCAAGCTGTAAAGTACAATATTAGTCTTAATCGTTATGCTCCGCAGCTCTGTTGCGGTTGGGACAAGCTATGGTCAATGCAACCTCAGTAAAGGCTGTCCAGTAATTCAAAATCCAAATAAAAAGGAGATGGATTGTAGATTTAAATCTAAAAGGAAGCAAGGGGTTTGCTATCGAAAGTAATTGTTGGACAGCTTCTATACTTGCGGAATATAAGGTTATGTGTTAACAGAAAACAGTTTATCAAATTCTGCTGATAATATTTCAGCCATCCGGGAACTTGGATTTTATTTGAATTTCAAAAGTTGGTCCAGTTGCTCATTATCCAATATTTGACCAAAGACCATACCTAGAATTTGGTCATTTGAAGTGGATACACAGGCAGGTTATTTTACACTATTATCTGGTAAAGTGGCCTTATGCAGGTATTTTCCTTTTAATTACCAGCTTCTTTTTTATTCAGGTAATCTTCAATGGCAGCATGCAGTCCGTCAGCAGCCAGGTTCGAGCAGTGCAATTTGACAGGCGGCAGCCCATCCAGTGCATCGGCCACACTGTCCCGTGTAATATCAAGAGCTTCCTCAATGGTCATACCCATAGCCATTTCCGTGATCATGCTGCTGGTGGCAATGGCCGCACCACAGCCAAATGTCTTGAATTTTATATCTGTCAGCTTACCATCTTCAACCTTGATGTAGATGGTCATCATATCACCACAAACAGGGTTACCCACTTCTCCCACGCCGTCGGCATCCTCTATCTCGCCAACATTCCTTGGATTGCTGAAATGATCCATTACTTTTTCGCTGTACATATTTTTATCACTTTTATATTAAAATAATATAATAATTTAATAGATTAATAAGTAAATTAGTTAACAATTAATTTTTAGGAACAATGGGTGACATGGCCCTTAGTTTTTTCACGATATCTATCAGTTTTTCTACAACGTAATCCACTTCATCCATTGTATTCTCGCGCCCCAGTGTGATCCTGAGATTTCCGTGTATCTCTTCCGGTATGATACCCAGGGCCGCAAGTACGTGTGACGGATCCAGCGATTTTGACGAACAGGCAGAACCTGTGGATACAGCCACTCCTTTCATATCAAGCATCATGAGCAGGGATTCGCCTTCCACATAACTGAACCTGACGTGCACGTTATTGCACAGACGTTTCGTTGGATGGCCGTTAAGGTATGATTCCGGGATTGAGTCCAGTATCTTTTTGATCATGGTATCCCTCAGGTTCTCCAGGTATTTTGTATCACCCTCCAACCTCTGTTTGGCCAGTTCGGCGGCTTTTGCCATGCCCACAATACCAGGGATGTTCTCAGTACCGGCACGTTTACTCATTTCGTGGCTTCCGCCTTGTGACAGGCCCTGGAGCCGGGTGCCTTTTCGCACATACAATGCGCCTACACCTTTTGGTCCGTATATCTTGTGGGCGGATATTGACAGCAAATCCACGCCCAGGTCATTTACATTAACCGGCATCTTACCAACGGACTGGACTGCATCAGTATGCACCAGTACCCCATGCTTACGGGCAATTGTACTGATCTCCTTAATGGGCTGGATGGTGCCAATTTCGTTGTTGGAATGCATGATGGAAATTAAAATTGTATCATCAATGATAGCATCTTCAACATCAACAGGGTCTACCAGTCCCTGGTTATCTACAGGTACAAAAGTTATTCCGTAGCCCAGATCACCGAGATATTTACATGTATTTAGAATGGCAGGATGTTCGATCACCGAGGTTATGATATGTTTTCCCTTATTCCTTTTCAGGTAAGCTATACCTTTAAGGGCAAGGTTATCTGATTCGGTCCCACCTGATGTGAATATGATCTCTTCAGGTTCGGCCCCTATAAAATCAGCGAGCGTTTTCCTTGAACTGACCAAAGCCTGTGCTGCCTCCTGCCCAAAAGAATGAAGACTGGATGCGTTCCCGAAGAATTCATGATAAAATGGCAGCATTGCATTTACAACTTCAGGATCGGGTCTGGTCGTAGCAGCATGATCCATATATATTTGCACCACTTCATTATCACCTCGATTTTAGGGGTACATATTTCCCAATATGCATATATTTTCCTGAATCGGCAAATGTAAAATATAATAATTAGTGTGTACAGGATTCACTATCCTATACGTCCTGTCTATTAAGATTTGAAAATTAAACTTTTATCTGTTCCGGGGAAAAACCCCTTTTTACAAGTACATCTTTCATTCGGTTTTTATGATTTCCCTGCAATTCAATTGCATCGCCCTTCACCGTGCCACCACAGGCGAATTTGGATTTAAGATAAGTTATTAGTTCGTGTAGATCTATTTCATGTGGATCAAGACCATCAACAACTGTCACTTCTTTTCCATATCTTCGCCGATTTATAGTCACCATAATTCGCTGTTGTTCCTTTGCGACCTCCTCACAGATACAAAGCTCTTTGGGAAGACCACAAACAGTACACATCTCAGAACTCATTTCTTGAATTGTTCCTCCATATTAGGGTTGATACAGCATTATTATATTTAATGCCTTTGTATTGGTTGATACTGATGGTATTAATATATAATGGTACGCCTATTGCTAATGAGATTTCATATGCGATAAATATTTTTAGCCAGATAATGGGATTAATCCTGTATAAGAGCATACCAGAGGATTTTGCCCTTATTTTTGTCCTTAAAAGACCTGGTAAGGTTGGGGTCCATATGTTGTTCATGCTCTTTTGGATCGATGTAATATTCCTGGATGCTGATAAAAAGATTATCGGGACAGCCACACTAAGACCATGGACCGGTCACAAGCGGATGAAAGGGGTCAAATATATTATTGAAATGAACCAGGGAACAGTAGAACGATTCAATCTGATAGCAGGTGAACAATTGACCTTTTCAATAAATGACCTTTCAAGCAGTTGACCCTTTAACAATTAACCTTCCGGGGATGAGGCAAAAATATCATAACTTTTATGAGATGTATCGGACAATAACTATTTAGGGTAATATATATGGGCATAACGATACTCTGGCTGAACCGCAAGGATATGGATGGATTGATAGACATACACAAGGTACTCCCGGCTGTGGAAAATGCGTTCCGGGAGCATGGTCTGGGCAGAGTCCAGATGCCGCCGAAAGTCTACCTGGATTTTAAGGCGCACAACGGCGACCTGCGTACTATGCCAGGTTACCTGGAAGACATGGATATCGCAGGCGTCAAACTGGTGAATGTACATCCGGACAACCCCAAGATCGGGCTGCCTACGGTTATGGCCTTGATGGTATTGAATTCCACAAAGACTGGTGCACCCCTGGCAATTATGGATGGAACCACACTGACCGACCTGCGTACCGGTGCTGCAGGTGGAGTTGCTGCAAAGTATCTATCAAGGGAGGATTCAAGGGTCGTGGGCCTGATAGGACTGGGCAGACAGGCAAGAACGCAGCTTCGTGCCAT
>Ga0255431_1163_pt1 | contig 13145 bp, 10 predicted proteins | sample ANMaggSeSYBR02J5_FD_182633 | JGI IMG/M metagenome (GOLD analysis project Ga0255431, IMG submission 182633) | Sediment cell enrichment communities from methane seep in Santa Monica Basin, California, United Staets - ANME aggregate JGI... | ecosystem: Environmental > Aquatic > Marine > Cold seeps >... | reverse complement strand
CTCACGCAAAGGACCAATCTTTTGACAACGAGCTTAGCACCGAAGAGGGTAAAAACCTTATAGATGATCTTTCCCTGTTCAAAGTGCCTGTGCTGTTACTTTCCGGTGGAGAGCCTACGATACGAAAAGATCTCCCCGAGCTTGCCGCATATGCCGTTGAAAAGGGCATGCGGGCTGTCATCTCAACAAACGGAACTTTGATAACACCGCAAATGGCTCGTGTACTAAAGGACATCGGCCTTTCCTATGTGGGCATAAGCCTTGACGGAATGGAAAAAATCAACGACCGTTTCAGGGGCGTTAAGGGCGCTTTCAGAGCAGCCATAAAAGGTATTGAAAACTGCCAGGATGCAGGAATAAAAGTAGGTCTTCGCTTTACCATCAACAAGTTCAATGTCGGTGAGATTGCGAACATATTTAACCTTCTTGAAGATATGGATATTCCAAGAGTATGTTTTTATCACCTTGTTTATGCCGGCAGAGGGTCAAAACTTGTGGAAGAAGATTTAACTCATGATGAAACCAGAAAAGCAGTTGACCTGATAATGGATCTGACAAAAAAACTCCATGATAAAGGAAAACCAAAAGAAGTATTAACTGTTGATAATCATGCTGATGGGCCATACCTCTATCTGAGGTTGCTTAAAGAAGATCCGAAACGTGCGGCAGAAGTCCTTGAGCTTCTCAAAATGAATGAAGGAAACAATTCCGGACGGGGCATTGGATGTATTAGCTGGGATGGAGAGGTTTACGCTGATCAGTTCTGGCGACATTACAGTTTTGGAAATGTTCGGAAAAGACCATTTTCCGAAATATGGACAGACACCTCAGAACCTTTAATGAAAAAGCTTAAAGAGAAAAAAAAGTATGTAAAGGGCAGATGTGCTACGTGCCGGTGGTTAGACATTTGTGCCGGAAATTTCAGGGTAAGAGCCGAAGCCACAACAGGCGATGTTTTTGCACCGGATCCGGCATGTTATCTTACAGATGAAGAGATAGCGTGATTGCGATAGAGGGAATAAGGGGATAAGAAGTTGAGAGGTTGAGAGGTTGAGAGGTTGAGAAGATAAGAGAATAGAGGAAAAAAGCTATTAGCTATGAGCTCTTCAGCTTCAATAACTGCAAGGGAGAAAATTGATGTTATTTCCGGAATACAGGCCAAGACGCTTGAGGCAAAATGAAGCCTTCCGGCGAATGATTCGTGAAACCACACTTTCTGTAGATGACTTAATTCTTCCACTTTTTGTTATAGGCGGCAAGGGAGTTAAAAATCCCATTGAGTCCATGACCGGACACTATCAATTATCCATCGACAATCTTGTTAAAACTGCAGAACAAGCCTTTAAGCTTGGCATACCTGCTGTTATGCTTTTTGGAATACCTGAGAATAAAGACCCACTTGCAACGAGTGCTTATGCAAAACATGGTATCGTTCAAAAGGCAATTGGTGCCCTGAAAAAAAAGATACCGGATCTTGTTGTGATAACTGATGTATGTTTATGCCAGTACACAGATCATGGACATTGCGGAATTGTGGAAGGGCAAACCATAAACAACGATGCATCCCTTGACCTTCTTGCCGGAACGGCTCTGTCGCATGCAAAAGCAGGAGCAGATATGGTAGCTCCATCCGACATGATGGACGGCCGTGTTGCTGAAATCCGCAATGCTCTTGATGAAAACGGCTTCAGCGATACTCCCATCATGTCATATGCAGCCAAGTATTGTTCGTCTTATTATGGACCGTTCCGCAATGCAGCTCAATCTTCTCCAAAATTCGGAGATAGAAGAACATACCAGATGGATCCTGCCAATTCACTTGAGGCGCTCAGAGAAGTTTCGCTGGATATAGAAGAAGGCGCTGACATAATTATGGTCAAGCCGGCTCTTCCTTATCTTGACATTATATATCGCATACGTAATGAAATAACTCTTCCCGTTGCCGCATACAATGTCAGCGGCGAATACGCAATGATTAAAGCCGCCGAAAAAATGGGATGGATAGACGGCAAAAAAGTAATGATGGAAACATTAATTTCAATCAAACGCTCCGGCGCAGACATGATCCTTACATATTTTGCTATTGATGCAGCTAAAGAGTTAATTAGCGGTTAGCGGCTAATAGCTGAACGCACAGGTAGAAAACCATATGACGCATAACAATCACACATTTCCACCGAAATCTCATCCGCATGCTGAAAACAAAGGATCGACAATTCGACTTATTGCATGGGAAACCACGCGCAACTGCAATCTTTCATGCGTACACTGCCGTGCCTCAGCCACAAAAGGTCCGTACACCGGCGAGCTTGACACAAAAACTTCTCTGCAGCTTCTTGATCAGATAGCAGAAGTTGGACAGCCCATAATCATACTTACAGGTGGAGAGCCTTTGCTAAGACCGGACATTTTTGAAATAGCGAGTTACGGTACGGATAAAGGCCTGAGAATGGTAATGGCTCCAAATGGAACGCTTATAACGGAACAATCTGCCAAAAAAATGGCGGATGCGGGCATAAAAAGAATAAGTATAAGCTTAGATGGTTCTACAAAAGAAAGCCATGACAGCTTCAGGGGTGTTGACGGTGCATTTGACAGCGCACTTCGAGGTATAAAACTAACTAAAGATGTTGGAATAGAATTTCAAATAAACACAACCATAACAAAAGCAAACCTGGATCAGATCCCTAAAATTCAGGAACTCGCTGTTAATCTTGGCGCGGTAGCTCATCATATTTTTCTTCTGGTACCGACAGGCCGCGGCAAATATATTCTGGATCAGGGAATATCGTCAGAAGAATATGAACGTACTCTTAACTGGTTTTATGATCAAAGGGAAAAAACACCCCTGCAATTAAAAGCCACATGTGCTCCGCATTACTACAGAATACTCAGGCAAAGAGCAAAAAACGAAGGAAAATCAGTTAGTTTTAAAACGCATGGTCTTGATGCAGTAACCAGAGGATGTCTTGGAGGAACAGGATTTTGTTTTATCTCGCACAGGGGTGTTGTGCAACCCTGCGGGTTTCTTCAAGTAAACTGCGGTGATGTTACAAAAACATCTTTTGCAGATATCTGGAACAATTCAGAAGTATTTTTGGCTTTACGCGATTTTAGTAAACTAAAGGGAAAATGCGGAAAATGCGAATTCAAAAAAGTTTGCGGCGGTTGCAGAGCAAGAGCTTATGAGGCGACCGGCGACTTTCTATCAGAAGAACCTCTGTGCAATTATCAGCCGAATTTGAGGAAAACTCCATGAAAATACATTCCTTAATGATTTCCGAGCCTATCACAATAACGGAAAATGCCTCCATAAGTGAGGCTATTGAGCTGATGAAAATCAACTCAATCCGTCATCTGCCTGTAGTTGCAAAGAAAAACTTGCTTGCAGGCCTGGTTACGCTTGCAGATTTGAAACAAGGACTTATACCCTCAATGGTCGCAGGCGTCACGCTCTCGGACTTGATTATAAAAAATCCTATTACAGTTGATCCTGATGATGATCTCGAAGTTGCAGCCCAGCTCATTTATAAGCACAAAATTGGCGGAATGCCAGTTGCAAAAAACGGCAAACTGGTTGGTATAATTACAGGAACGGATATCCTGAGAGCCTTTATTGAAATGATGGGAATGCTTACCGCAAGCTCGCGTATTGATGTAGTGATAGGAGAAAAACCCGGAGCATTCAAAAAAGTTCTTCACATTATAAATGATAATGAAGGGGATATAATTAATGTGGGCATGACAGCCCAACTTGCAAACAAAAGGACATATTATTTCCGGCTCTCTTCCTGTAAAACCGGTATCATAAAAAAAGCTCTTGAGAAGGAAGGGTTTGAAGTACTTGATACAATGGACTAGATAGCCGTCCCTCTTATATATTATACGACTGCGCCATCCAGTACCTCCCTAACCGCTTTTGCCAGATTTGATATCACCAAGGGTTTCATGATGAACTTTCGAATTCCAATGTCTCTGGCCCTGTTTTTCGAGATTTTTTCATTGAACCCTGTGTAAATGATAATCGGAATATCTGGCCGAATCTTTAGCAGTTCCTGCGCCAGCCGATCTCCCATCATTTCCGGCATAGTCATGTCAGTAATTACAATATCGAACTGATGCGCTTTGGAACGGAACAGCTCCAAGGCCTCGCGGCTGCTGGTTCGGGTTGTTACGTTATATCCCAGCAGTTCCAGCATCTGCTGTCCGAGTTCTGTCAGACTTGGCTCATCATCGACAAGAAGAACCCGCTCGTCACCGGTGGGTACGGGTTCCTTTTGTTTGAACTCAGCCGACTTTTGCTCCTCTTCAAACACAGGAAAATAGACGTGGAAGGTAGTTCCCTCTCCCGGCTTGCTGTAAACCATAATAACACCACCGTAGCTCTTGACGATACCGTGGACAACCGAAAGGCCCAAACCAGTGCCATGGTCTTTCTCCCTGGTGGTAAAATAAGGGTCAAAGATCCTGTCCATGGTAGCCCTGTCCATACCTTGACCCGTATCGCTTACGGTAAGCATGAAATACTGCCCCTGTTTCAGCTCAGCATGTTGAGCTGACGATTCGGCATCCAGATCAACTGCAGTCAGACTCACTTCCAGTATTCCACCTTCCTCCATCATAGCATGATAAGCGTTAGTACAAAGGTTCATAATTACCTGGTGGAGTTGCGTTGCATCGCCCAGAATGTTTCCTGTTGCGGTGACTTTTTCTCTGATTTCTATGGAGGCCGGAAGTGACGAACGAAGCAGCTTTATGACTTCCTTGACAATACTACCCGGCTGCACTGGCAAAAATGTTTTTTCCGTTTTACGGCTGAAGGATAAAATTTGCTTTACCAGGTCACAGGCGCGATCACTGGCTCTAAGTATTTCCTCAAGATTTTTCCGGATAGTGGAATTTTTAGGTACATCATAACTTGCCAGTTCGGTATAACCGATAATAGCCGCAAGAATATTGTTAAAATCATGGGCAATTCCGCTGGCCAGAGTGCCGATGGACTCCATTTTCTGGGATTGCCGGAGTTGGGCTTCGAGTCTCTTTTGTTTGCTGATTTCAATGCTTACACCCAAAGCAGCATACATCTCACCTCTTTCATCAAACAAGGGATATGTGGAAAAAAGTGCGGGAAATCTTTCTCCGGATTTCCGCACAAGGATGGTTTCACCGGAAAATCCCGATTCGTCGTTTTTCAATTGCCGGTAGGCAAACATGAATTTCGCGACTTCTTCGGGCTGGTACACTATGGAAACAGGATGTCCTATTATTTCAGCGCGTTTATAGCCAAATATCTTTTCTGCGCCCGGGCTGAACTCTATAATCGGATATTCAGGATCATGGGTATCAGCTATAATAAATGATACATCCCGGGTAGCCTCAAAAATGGCTCGAAGCTGTTGCTCGCTTTTCCTGAGCGCCTCTGTCTTTTTCTGCACCATGTTCTCCAGAAGATCTTTTTGCCCACGCAAAGCATCTTCCGCCTTTTTTATTCGCAAAGATGTGTTAACCTGGGCTGCCAGCACATACTCATCAATGGGCTTGGCCAGGTAAGCATCAGCGCCGATCTCAAGTCCCCGGATGAGATCGGAGGAGCCTGTTTTGATGGCTGTTAGCATAATAACAGGAATGTTTTTTGTACTTTCGTCGTGTTTGAGTCTTTTGCAGACCTCAAACCCGTGCATACCCGGCATCTTGATATCAAGCAGAATCGTATCCGGTGATTCTGCTATGGCTTTTTCTATGCCCTCATGACCCGACAGTGCGGTTATCACCTTGCAACCGGGAATTAACGCCTTTAATAAAGCTGAAACAGTAATCAGATTGTTCTGCTTGTCGTCTATTACTAATATTTTTGCCATGACCGCCCTCTAATCCCCTAATCTTCCAATTCCTCAATCATCCAATCTTCTAATCTTCTCTATTTCTCCAACGCCAACCACTTCTCAATCTTTTTCAATATCTTTTCAGGATCAACCGGCTTTGAAACATAGTCGTCACACCCCGCCCTGATAGTTTTTTCTCTATTGCCCTTCATTGCGCGCGCAGTCATTGCAATGACGGGGATATGTCCGGCTGTTTTGTCTTCCTTAATTTTTCCGACCACTGTAAAGCCATCCATCACGGGCAGGGCCATATCAAGAAGGACCAGGTCGGGTCGTTCTTTTAGCGTCATGCTCAGACCTTTTTCTCCATCTGTTGCCTCCAATACGTTGTATTTGTTTTGCAACACGGCTTTTATGGTAATAAGGTTGTCAGGGTTGTCTTCAACCACAAGGATAGTTTTTAATTTCTTTGCGCTTGTTGTTTGTTGTTGTTTCCGAGGTTCTGCTTCAAGCATTGATCTGATCACGGATAACAGATCTTCACTGTTTACATCTCCTTTTTGAATCATCTGCCGGATATTATTGGAGCTTAATTTATTGAGATCTTCTCGCGTCAGATCCCTCGCAGTCAGAATCAGAACCGGAATTCCCGTCGTGGCCTGGTTGCTGCTGAGCTTTTTCAGCACTTCAAAGCCATCCACCTCCGGCATCATCAGGTCGAGGATAATACCATCCGGAATCGCTCTTTTGATATAATCAAGCGCTTCCTGACCCCCACGCGCAACATCCACATGATAACCCCGACTTTCCAGAACTTGCCTGACCTGGATAACGGTCGCCTCATTGTCCTCAACTATAAGAATCTTGTTAGAAGCTTCCGGCTTTCCGGTTATGGTCTTGCCTTTTGGAACGATTTCTCCTGCTTTCATCAAAGCAAGGGGCTTGGATACTGAAGCTGTCCCAGGCCATTTAACCGGCATGCTCAAAGTAAATATAGAGCCCTTTCCCGCGCTGCTTTCCACAGTCAGTTCGCAGCCAAGTATTTTTGCGGCCTTATGAGCGATGGCAAGTCCGAGGCCTGTGCCTTCATAGTGCCTGGAAGCCGTGCCGTCAACCTGCCTGAATTCATCAAATATATGGGGTAAATATTTTTCAGAGATTCCAATACCGCTATCCTCCACCCGGATATAAACCTTTTTTGCATCGCTATTGGCGGAAACAGTTACGCCACCTTCCTTTGTAAACTTAACCGCATTCCCGATAACGTTCTGAAGTATCTGATGCGTGAGGATTTCATCACTTTCAATTTGAGGTAACTTATCTGCAAATTCCTGATGTATGTAGATGCCTTTTTCCGAAACGACCGGCTCAAGCCTTTCTATAATAATTTCAACTGTTGAACCAATCGGAAAGAGCTTTGGGTTAATATCCATTTTTCCGGCCTCTATCCTGGAAAGATCAAGAATATCATTAATCAGCGAAAGAAGATTTTGCCCGTTTCGTTCAATAATTTCAAGATAATTTACTTCCTCGTTGGAGAGTTTGTCCTTTGCCTGTATTATAAGGACCCTGGATAACGCCATGACTGAGTTAAGGGGAGTCCGGAGTTCATGGCTCATGTTGGACAAAAATTCGCTTTTCAGGCGATCGGCATCTTTCACTTGCTGCGCCTGAAGTTCCAGTTCAACATTCTGCGCTTGCAATTCATCTGATGTTTGCTGGAGTTCTTCAGACTGAGTTTCTAATTCTTCAGACTGAGCCTGTAATTCTTCAGACTGGGTCTGTAATATTTGATTTTTCTTTCTTAATTCCTTTGCAATTCGTCGGGTATTTTCAGTGGCAAAGATGTTTGAAAAACCGGTGTTTATCCCCTGCCAAACCTGGTTTAAGATTTTCAGGCTATCTTTCGGATAGGTATTGAGACTTGCAAGACAGATAACGGCCATTACCCTGTCATTAATGATAATGGGAATTGTAATAATCTCTTTTGGCAACGCTGTTCCGGTAAATGTCTTAAATTTAAAGACGGTATCCTCCGGAATATCCCTGATATGGGCTATTTTTTTTGTTGCCAGCGCCATTCCGAATTCACCTTCTAAAATAGATACATCAAAAGGCTCTAAAAGCTCCGGATTGACACCTAACGAAGTTAAGTGCTCAAATCTATTGCCCTCTTCGCTACGCAGATAAAAAGCGCCGAAAGCGGAACCGGTCTTTTTCACAAGTGCCTTGAGAACTTCAGAACTAAAATCATTCATTTTTTTAGCGCCTACCATGACCTGGCCAACTTGAGAAACACCCTGCTGAATGAAAATACGGGCAGCCATGGAATCAGCCATTTCGTCGAATGACCGTGCCAGGAAGCCGAATTCATCAACCATCTTGAAATGATTTCGAGCAGAAAGGTCTCCTTCTTTTAATCTCCCGGAAACCTTCACCATCTCACTGAGAGGTTTAACCATATTTCTTGCCAGTAAAAATGCAAAAATATAAACGACCGCTGCTGAAATCACAAGAAGCATTAAAATTTCCCGAAGTATTAATTGAATAGGCGCATAGATCTCTTCAATATCCTGTTTGGACACAAAACCCCATTCGGTTCCTGGAATATAGGTATATGCGGCAAGGACCTTTTCACCTCTGTAATCTGTTGCCTCAATAATTCCGGTCTTTCCCAGAGCGGCCTGGATTGCCGGTTCACCCCGTAGTTTTAACTTAAGGGACGTATTGTCATACCATCTCAATTTATTTAAGGCTATTACATCTTTATTGACAAGAAGCGTTTCTCCTGTATTTCCCATGCCGGTGCGATCAAGGAGCAGATCGTGGAGTGTAAGTTGCAGATCAACGCGAACAACCACTATGCCCGTGATATGTTTCCCGCCGTGAGCGCTGCAATAGATGGGGATAGAAAATGACATAAAAGGTTTATTGAGAGTTTTGGAATAATAGATGTCTTTAATGTAAACTTGTTTGGTCCGCATCGGTTCAGTGAAATATAAATTTTTTGACATGTCAATGTCTTCTTTTGACATGTCCGTTGAGACTTTAACCTTGCCGGAAAGCTGGTTAATAATAAAGATTTTTTGATAGTCCCGATAGTTTTTAAGATAGCTCCTCAAAGTTGTTCTGGTATTTCCTATTATTTTTATGTCATTTTGAGTACGTTCCGTTTTGTTGAATATTTTTTCAAGATCTCTTATTTTCAGGTCTTCAGAAACAGTGCGAAGGTCGCCAATTCTTTCGTCAAGCCAGGTGTTGACCTGTTTTACTTTGAGATCCCTGACAGCCCCGAGCTTGCTAAAAGCATTTTTCTTTATAGACTGCGTCCATTGATTATAAACGATAACAATAATAGTAATCATGGGCAAAAGAGCCACAATAAGAAACCAGAAGGTCAGACGGGTTTTAAAGCTTTTAAACTGCAATCCTGTCTTCATCTTTCCATCCTTGATTCGTTGAAACCAGTCATCCGACCATCTGACCTTTTTTGATAGATATGACAACAATTATTTACCCTTCTGAAACGACTTTTATAGTCTGCTGGAGGAATTTCCACTTTCCCCAGCACCAGGTAACCATCCACCGTCAATGAGCGATATAATTTATCGAATATCAAATTCTGGTATTTGGCATTAAAATAGATTAAAACGTTCCGGCAAAACACGATATCAAAACCACCAAAAACGCTTTCAGGAGGAGCGTAATTTCTTTTATCAAGCATGTCATAAACTATAAACGACACAAGGTTCCTTATCTCAGATATTAACTGAAATGATTGCTTTTTGGAAACAAAATATTTTTTCAATAATCGGTATTTAACATTTTCAATACTTTGAATCGGGTAAACTGCTTTTTACGCTTTTCGTAATGCCTTGCCATCAATATCCGTGGCAAAAATGTTGACATCAAAGTTCAGCTTCTCCTTCTTAAAAAGTTCATTGATCAGAATAGCAACAGAATAAGGCTCCTCACCCATTGAGCAACCGGCTGACCAGACGCGTAAAGAGTTATCAGAGCTCCGCTTTTTTTGTGAAATGATGGTTGGAAGGACTTTTTTAGCAATATATTCAAAGGCCAGTGTATCCCGAAAAAAACAGCTCACATTGATGGTCAGTACATCAATCAGATTTTCGAGCTCTTCGGGGTATTTTTTCAGGTAATGAAAGTATTCCCTGAAGTCTTTGCATTTTGTGAAAGAAACGCGTTGGTTGACCCGGCGCGCAATCATGGAAGTCCGGCACCCGGAAAAATCAAACCCTCTTGTCTGGTTCAAATAATTCACAATTATTTCATGATTTCCGGTTCTCATTCAGGCACTCCCCACCAGTTAATTCATTGCTTCGGCTACCAACTTAAAGCGAAACAACCGGATATTTCACATTTTTTAAGAAGGGCGTAAAAACGAGATCAGGACAGGCCTGAAGCTGTGATGCATAGTTTCTGATTTTATGGAATGGTTTTTAACTTTCCTATAGAAAGATCGTGCAGAGGGATAAGGATATCTGCTGTTTTCTTTAATTTCTGCATTGAATCATAAGCTTCCATGACATTTATGTGTACGCCCGGTGCAATGGCCGGGCCTGATGATGGAAAATTTTTATCATTACAGCACAAACCTGTGATAATAGCTTTCCCTTTTGATGTATTTACAGAGACAGATTGTCCTCCAACTGAATGGCCAGGAGTAAAAATCACATCAATTCCGTCTAATATATTTGCATCTCCCTCCAGTTCAATGACATTAACATCGTCAAGAACGTCAGGATAATATCTGTGATCAACAGGATGAGGATTTTTTAAAAATTCGTATTCTGCTTTTTGTACATAAACATCAGCATTTGAGCATTTATAATCATTTTCACAATGATCATTATGAAGATGAGTGTGAATAATTATATCTATATCTTTCGGCTTTAAATTTAATGTTGCAAGCGCGTCTTCAAACTCAAGTATATTAAGCCCGCAGTTTTTTCTTATTTTATCAGATACAACAAATTGTTCAAGTCCCGTGTCTACAAGTATGTTTTTATCTCCACCTTTTAAATAAAAAACATAAATAGGCAGCAAAATCCTTTTTCCGTAATCATGAAGATATGTCATGACGCCCTGATCAGTCTCATTAATACCGACAACGAGAGGATAAATTGTATATTCCTGCATGCTTTACTCCTTGTTTAAATTTCTATCAAAAAACAATTTAAAAGGGAATATCATCGCCAGTTGTACCGGAACCTGACGACTTGGGGGGAGTATCAGAAGCTTGAGTATTTAAAGGTGGCTCATCTGAAATTGCAGAATCTCTTCCACCGAGAAACTGCACATCATATGCGACAATTTCAGTAGTATATCTTGTAACACCGTCTTTTTCCCATGATCTTGTTTGTAAACGGCCTTCAACGTAAACCTGTTTTCCTTTTGAAAGATATTCGCCGCATATTTCTCCAAGTCTTCTAAAAGCTACGATACGATGCCATTCTGTGCGTTCTTTTTTTTCTTCGGTAGCTTTGTCCTTCCATTCTTCAGAAGTTGCTATGCTGAAATTGGCAACAGCAGCGCCATCCGGCGTATAGCGTACCTCGGGATCTCTACCCAAACGTCCGATCAGTATTACCTTGTTAATGCCTCCCATATTTACCCCCTAAAGCAATTTAGATTTCAATAACTTATTAAAATTATAGTGAAATTATAGTGAAATTATAGTGAAATTATAGTGAAATTATAGTGAAATTATAGTGAAAAAGTTTAATCCGCATTTCTTGCACACAATTTATAAAACAAAGCTGCTCATAATGTCAATCATACAGCAAACAATTTTATGAAGAGGACTGTCAGGATACCTGCTGCCAAGGGTGTCATAAACCAACCTATAGTAATTTTAGTGACTACTTTGGCGCTTACGGTACGCAATCCTCCTACGATACCAACTCCTACTACAGCACCTACTATCGCCTGAGATGAAGAGACAGGTACGCCAATTTGAGTAAAGATATGAAGGGTAAATGCTTCTGCCAGGATGGTAACAAAGGCAGAGAATGGATCTAATGAAGCAATCCCTTTGCCGACGGTCATCATTACCTTTTTACCATAGGTTAAACTTCCGAAGGCAATGCTAATGCCCCCAATCAGTGAGGCCATACCAGCCGACAGTAATCCTGACCCGACATAAACGCCGGTCACATTAGCTACATTGTTTGAGCCTAAGGAATATGCCCCATAACAGCCCGCCACAAAAATTCCAGTAGAATAAATGTAGTTCAGGTGGGTAATGTTTGTAATGGTCTTATCCAAAACATATCTTAAAGACCGGTGAAAAAAATATCCAAAGACAATGCCGCTCACAGGGGTAATTATCCAGCAGATGATAATTTTATAAAGCTTGGAGAAATCAGCAGCTCCTGATAAAATTCCAGCACCTATAACAGCGCCGATAATAGCTTGAGAAGCTGAGGCTGGAATAGCAAGAAAAGTGAGAACAGCCATGGTAATGGCTGCCGCCAGTGAGCAATAAAAGGCCTCTATAGTAAGAAGAGTGGAGAGTTCACCAACAATTTTCATGCATTTGGGGCCTTCAAGGAGAGCGCCCAATAACACAAAGATCGCTGTTAGAAATATAGCTGTCCTGTATTTTATAGTACCTGTTGCGACACCTGTCCCAAAAATATTTGCAGAATCATTGGCACCAAGGCTCCAGCCCAGAAGGACACTGCTCAAGATCTTCCACATAATTTATTTCATGCTCACATTTATAATTTGGAGAGAATCACTGGCATCTTCAATGATATCACTTATACTGGTAAGGCCTGATATAAAATCAGATAAGATTTTTCCCTCCCAGAAATTGTTTATAGGTATGTTACGAATGTCCTTAATTAAACTGAATTTAATATCATCAATTTTTTTTTCATAAATTCTGATAGCCAGTGTTTTCTCTCTCAGGTCATTTCCTTTCAACATTGCCTCAAATGTTATTAAAAACATTTCGCAGCATTTTAAATTAAGATACGCGACTCTAATACATTCATTTTTTATCTGTTCGGGGATTTTTCCATCTAAGTAGTAAAGAACTATATCTTCAAGTACATCAAAAACATGATCGACAATCTCAACAAATCTGCACAGGTCCGGTCTGAGATATGGTAAAAAAGCACCTTCATATATTTTTGAGATAATTTCTCTCCGGATAGAATCACTTTCACGTTCGAGATCAATTAAACTCCGCATAAGATTTCGGTCGTCTTTTTCTAAAGCTTTTCTGAACAGGTCACAAGTAGAGCAGAGGAGTTTGATGAGCTTCCTCATATTGTTTGTAACTACCTGTTC
>Ga0255431_1162_pt1 | contig 13185 bp, 11 predicted proteins | sample ANMaggSeSYBR02J5_FD_182633 | JGI IMG/M metagenome (GOLD analysis project Ga0255431, IMG submission 182633) | Sediment cell enrichment communities from methane seep in Santa Monica Basin, California, United Staets - ANME aggregate JGI... | ecosystem: Environmental > Aquatic > Marine > Cold seeps >... | reverse complement strand
TGATAGTATTGTTCGACACGGCGGGCATTTGTAATGGCGTTATCCAGCTTATCTTGTATTTTGTTAAAAACATCCTGATCTCCCTTTTGGTATGCAGGAAGGTATTTCTTCAATTCTTCGATAAGCTTGGCACAGATAGAATCACCGGCAGGAACATCAAACGGTTTGGTGGTATATGTAAAATGCAGCAACAGCCAAAACTCGAAACAGGGAACTGAAGGAATAGCGAAAATTTTACTTCGGTAAAATAATTTGGTTCGGTTTTTGCCCCTTCGCAGACAATAAGTATGACATCGTATGAAGCCTTCATTGCCCGTCGGCGACGCAACGATTCAGCCTTTCTCTTCTTTTTCTTATGAAACAGGTTATCGGTACCCATCAAAACCTCAATTTATCCGGAAACGGTAAAGCTCCATATCTGCCATACAAATAGCCTTTTTGCAGGGCTTCACCCTTGCGTGGTTTATAGTCTGATAGCGGATAGAGGCATGTGGCATTTTCCGCATCCTTTTCAACAAACCATACCTGATCCCGGCGCATGAGAGTTTGATCCAGGACAGTAGTGTCATGGGTAGTAAAAACCAACTGGGCGTTGTGTCGATTTGTTTCGGAGTTATGTAACAAATTCAAAAGGAATCGGACAAGGAGAGGATGCAGACTTGCATCCAGTTCATCTACAAAGAGAACAAGCCCATTGCCCAAGACATCCAGCCATGGGCCTGCCAGGACAAAAAGCTTGCGGGTACCGGCGGACTCTTCATCGAATTCAAGAACCACATCTTCCCCTGTATCGGAAGATGGATGCGTAAAAAATAGACTGGTCAGTTTCTTGCCATCAAGCTCTTTGCTGATTTCTTCTTTAACGTTTTGCGGCATTTCGTCGGGTAAACCCTTCGTAGAAAATTCTTTTTTCTTCAAAAAGATATCTGTAATTGATAAATCTGCCGCATTCATAAACTTGAGAATTTTCTTTTTTTTCTCTTCCTCTTCACATTCGTTGGCACTGAATCCTGGAGAGATGTTTTCCCCCTGATCGATAACATGCAACTTATGATCAAACCAGTTGAATACGGGCTTAAGCTGTTCATTGTTCAGTTGAATAGCGGTTGAAAGGAAAAGAGCGTTGCTTCGGGTGGCTTCCTGCCAGACCTTGCGGCGGCCGGTGAACTTAGGACCAAAATACCAGATATTCTTTTGGGCATCGGGATCGAAATTTCGTTCAACCCACTTTTGCGCCCTGCCTTCAGGGTAAACAAACAGCCATTCCCCTGTTACCCTTTCGGAATTTACAGCAAAACCATACTGGTAACGGATACCGTCCTGAATAAACAGGACTTCAAACTCGGAAGATTTCCGGCTGCTTTGCCGGTTAAACAGAAATGGCGCTGCATCAATTTTCTCTCCTTCCTGGCTTTCTTTGGCTGAAGATAAAACAAATCTCTTCATAAAAGCAATGGCCTGAATCAGATTGCTTTTGCCTGCGGCATTTGGGCCGTAAACAACGGATGAGCGAAGAAGGCGTGGTAAATTTGATACAGGTGAGACAAAACTGTTTTCTTCTTGTAATTCGGTAGCGGTGTTTGCCGTTAGTATTAGTGACTGGGTTGTCAGGAAAGATTGATAATTGGTGACGCTAAATTCAATAAGCATGATAAACCCCTTTTAATTAATTTAGCACCCATTATTGCATGAAAAATGCAATAATCAAGATAAAACTGCATAGTATTAATCCGCATCATTCAACTGCAAATGACTTTCTCAAAAATCTATCCAAAACATCCGTCTTTAAACTCCTGATGGCGAAAAATCAGGTGTTTACAAAGCAAAACAGAACGGTATTTCCAAATCTGCATTGCTTTGTAAGGAGTACCAAATATTCAATGATCTCTGGCAATAACAATAGAGGCATTATTTCCGCCGAAAGCCAGGGATGTGGATACGGCAAAACTGCCATTTATTTGTGTTTGCTCTGTAATCGGTTTAACAGCTATATCATCATCCTGTTGAATAAAACCTGCACTGGCAGGTATCCAGCCTTCTCTCAGTGCAGCGGCTGCAAATGCTGCTTCCAGACCTCCTGCGGCGCCAAGAGTATGGCCGGTATAACCTTTTGTTGAAAGAAATTTTATTTCCGGTCCAAAAACTTTTTCAAGCACGATTCCTTCAACCTTATCATTATCATGAGTCGCAGTGCCATGAGCATTTATAAAACATATATCTTGTGGAGTAATTTTTGCATCTGCGAGAGATTTGCGCAATGCTGACTCCAGTCCTGAACCGTCAGGACGAGGAGCTGTGAGATGGTATGCATCTGCCGCTGCTCCATATCCTGCAAGACGCAATAAAGATTTTTTATCTCTACTGCGTGAGAATTTTTCTGTTTCAAGGATAAGAATGCCTGCACCTTCCCCTAAATTCAGACCCGTTCGGTCTCTGTCAAAAGGTCTGCATAAAGATTTGCTTAAAATCCCAAGTGCTCCAAAACCACATAAAGGGACTCTGTTCAATTCGTCTGCTCCACCGGCAATTGCTATATCGCATACACCGGTTCTTAGCCATGACAGAGCTGTTCCTATTGCGTCAGCACCGGACGAACAGGCGTTAACTACAGTGACTGATGGTCCGTTTGCTTTTATTGATTTAGCTACAGCTTCGGCAAGATTACCCTTTAGAAAACGGTCAACAGAGGCCATGTCTGCCGCTCCTGTATTCCGGTATGTTTGATAAAAATCAATGTCATTCAACTGGCTTGCCACGCTGGTTCCAAGACATACCCCGGTTTTAATGCCGGAAAAGTCCTTTTGCAGGCCGGCATCATGTAAAGCTTCTTCTATTGCAGACATAGCGAGAGATAGTGTGCGCATTTCATTCTTTTGCTTATTAATTTGTTTATTAATTTGTTTACTAGCTTGTTTACTAATCAGGGGACTTTTTACCTCAAAAACCGGATAGGGTAGAGAAGTGTCGAACAAACTAACCGGGCCTGCGTTTCTTTTCATGAGCCTGAATGATTCCAGGTGCTCTGTTATATTTTTTCCGGCAGCAGAGATTCCGCCAATTCCTGTGATGAATATTTTCATTTCTCTTTAACCCTGAACCCATAAACGCTTACATATTTTCATATACATAATTCGCCAGCGTATCAATTGAATAGAATATTTTTTGACCTTCCTTCATATCTTTGATTTCTATACCGAAGTTGCGCTGAAGAAGCACAACAATTTCAACTGCATCAAGAGAATCCAGCCCCAGACCTTCTCCAAACAAAATCTCATCATCTTTAATTTCTTCCGGTTTTATATCTTCTAATGAAAGATTTTCTACCAATAGCTCTTTTAACTTTTTTCGTATTTCAGGCAATTCCATTTCTTTTTGCTCTTCCATCTATAGCTCCTTATATTATTTAGTGCCTGAACGAAAACTGCTAATTTTCCCAATTTCTGCGTCAGGTTTAAATTTTAATCCTCAAAATACGCCATGTATTCCTGCTTGCCCCGTAGGTTCAGAAAATCGTACTGGGGCGGTTAAAATTTAATCCTTCCTTGAACTTGAAAAAATTTGCTAGTTTTCGTTCGGGTACTATTCACTCCAGACGTCATGAAACAGGAAACATTGGTATGGATATTTTTTAACAAATGCTTCAATTATTTCTACGTAATTCTGAACCCACTGATGGAGTTGTTGGCGCTTATTATATTTTCCATCATAGCGTGGATATATTATATTGGATACATCAACAATATACTTACAGGCTGAAACTTTATTTGACAGCAAAACCACTACAGGAGATTCAACTGCGGCGGCAACGGCAAAACCGCTGAAAGGGAACCATGCTTTTTTATCTAAAAATGAAACTTCAACGGATTTAGCCCCGTATGTTCTGTCTCCCATGATAGATACAATATGGCCTTTTTTCAAAACATCCATTATTTCTACTATACCACCAAGATATTGATCCGGAGAAATAATTTTTATATTATCCTGTTCTCTATCAATATTCAGCGAGCTTTGTACTGCCTTATTGTCTTCAGAGCGCATAAGAAGATATACTGTTCTTCCTGCTTTTTTTAAGGCAGTTAAGGCGATTTGCCAGCTACCCACATGTGATGTTAACAAAATTATTCCTTGTTTATTATTTTGAAGCAGGGCTATCAATTCATTATATCCATTAAGTTGAATATCAAATCTTGTATGCCCGGAAACAGACGCATATCTGTCAATAAGCTGCTTCCCCTGACTAATAAACAGACGATAACCATGCAATAGCCTTATTAAATAGCTGCAATTCGGAAATCTTTTATTTATATATGACATGGCAGCAGAAACCGCAGGCCGATCAAAAACCAAATAATAAAGGCATACGATATACAAAAAACCATATGTTTTGCGTAGCCCGAATAATTTCAGGAGAGCTTTAAAAAACCAGAAGCCGAATTTGTTTCCTCTTTTCCGGATATTTATATTTTGTGACTGTTTATTCGGCTTCATAATTACTAATTCTCTTGCGAAACATTTGCGCAGTACTAAATACAATTATACCTGTTAATAATGCTGCTATCGGTGCAACAATCAAGGAACCAAGCAACCACTCTATAAGTCTTGCCGGAAGCTGGCCGAAAACTGTATTCAGGTTAATATCTGTCAGCCATTGGCCGTTTCGCATATAATAACCAAGCTCAATGCAAATTAGTGGAACAAAAGGAGGCATGCATAAGTGTTGTATATTCAGCGCCATTATTTTATTCAGATGCAGGCGCGTTGCAACATAGGCAATTACTAAGGTATGTATTGATATAAGAGGCAATACTGCAAAAAAGGTCCCAACTGCGGCTGACATGGCCAATCCGCCGGGGCTTGCATTTTCTTTCAGCAATTTTTTTAACAATTTTACAGGATGACGCATTAAACTGAAGTCAACCTGCTTTCTATGGGCTGCAACAAGTTTTCGATGCGGAAACGGTAAAAGGTGTCTTCCAACCAGCCTGGTATGCATACACGAGATACGGAAATTATCTACAAATGGTCTAAAACTCGAAATTCGCATATGAGGTTCGGGATACCAGACGTCAATTTCAACAGTTTTTAAATACAGCCCGGCCCAAACCGCTCTGGCCAGAACTTCAGCCTCAAAATCGTAATGTGAACCTTTCATATTCAACTGTAAAAGATGTGTTGCAGGGTAAGCTCGAAATCCACTCTGGCAATCATCAATGGATACACCTGTTTCTACTTTGAGCCAGAAATTTGCGAATTTTCTTCCAAATCGGCTTGAATTTGGAATGTTTTTTCCATTAAATTTTCTACACCCGATAATTACGGATGTTTCATCATCCTGAAGCAAAGGTATGAATTTTTTTAAATCCCGGGGATAATGCTGGCCATCTGCATCAATGGTAATCATAAAACGACCGCCATTGGCTTTAACATGCCTTAAAGCAGTGAGAATAGCCTGTCCCTTTCCTTTGTTTTTATTATGCGTCAGCACCTCAATATCGCTACCGGAAAATAATGCTGAAATATCCGTATCAGTACTGGCATCATCAACAACAACCACTTTTTGCAAATATGAACGGCAACCCAAAACAACATCTTTAACAGTATCCTTATTATTAAATACCGGAATAACGCACCAGATATGTTCAGTTGAGAATGAGTTGTTCTGTTTCATATTGCTTTCTTGTTTGCCGTTTTATCATCCTCTGGGATAAGCATATCCCACAAGGATCCGGAGTACCCAAGTTTATGAAGAAATTGTAAGCTTCTATCCAGAACATCAGGCGGGAAAATACAATGCCTTATGCCTTTAAAAGCATTATTTAATGTATTTTCAAGCCACTCTTTATCTATTCCAGGCGCAATATAATATACCGGCTCAAGTAATTCCCGGTCAGGCGAAATAATGCCTTGCTTAATTGCAGTCCTGGCAAGAGCGGTATCAGGAAGAATACGTATACCCATAAAAATAAATGAAACGGTTTTTTTCAGGTTTATTATATTATGTATTCCTTCTATAACAGTTTCTCGTGTTTCACCCGGGCAGCCAAACATGTAATAATGCGCTGTAGCGACACCGTTGCGGATAAAAAGGTCGTTACATTTGATAATATCATTGAATCGAAATGATTTGCCCAGTTTTTTCAGTGTGATGTTTGATGCAGCATCAGCTCCAATTTCCGCAGCTTTAAGGCCGGTTTGTTTCATGAGCTTTACATGTTCGTCATCAAGGCCTTCGGGCTTGAAAAAGGCTGTCCATGGAATAAATATGCCGCGCCTTTTCATCTCATTGACCACATCAAGATAGCGGCCATTGTCATCATTAAATACGGAATCGGTAAAGAATATATATTTGACCTTGTGTTCATTCATAAGGGTATGAATATCATTAACAACCTCTATGGGGTTCCTGCAGCGAATACTTGAACCTTCAAGAACAGGATAAGAACAATACACGCATTTATGAGTACAGCCGCGTTTTGTCTGGACAGAAGCTATATTGCCGCTTTTCAGATAAAATTTCATAATGCCGGAATCATAAAATGCAGAAGGGATTTCATTCCCGCTCAGCTTTAATGAGGTTTTGATACACCTGTGCTCCGGATATTTTCCCTGCCTGGCATTATTAACAAACTCAACCATTAATTCTTCGCCTTCTCCTACAATTCCGTAGTCAGCGCCAACTTCTCGCAGAATTATCTCCGGCATAATAGAAAACCCTGAACCACCCATAACAACTTTGGCATTTGTTGTTTGCCGAATTTTCTTTATTATATTTTCTGCTGCATCAATATATCTCTGTTCATTTAGTAGATTGACGTTATCAATATTTCGTATTGATATGCCGATAATTTTCGGATTGATTTGTTTAATCTCATTTCCAAGCTTATCCAATGAGCAGTTATTTTGAAGGAAATCAAATTGGTATACATCATAACCTGCATTTTTCAGTGCTGAGGCAACCATACTTAACCCAAGTGGATATGTAGGATAAGGAGTGCTTGCGATATTGGAAGAAATTAAAAGGATTTTCATATTTCTCTATCCTTTTTGCCGGGTACCGGCCATAAGCGATTTGAACTCAGGCTGATATTTTTATATGTTCCGTCATTTTTTTCTTTTTCAATAACTTCAAGATACAGTTTCGCCATTTTTATTTCTTTACAGCAATCAGAATAGAATGCTTCCCATGCGTATTCATACATTTTTTGCAGTGAGTCCACGCTCATTTTTTTTGGTTTAAAAACAACTTCACCAGCAGTATAATGTTCCCAGTTATTATGAATTATTCTGTTCTCCTTCTCCAATTGTTTTCTGACAGGAGAATGGGGAAAAGGCGTAAGAATAGTAAACTCTGCAAGATCCAGATCTATTTCCAGCAAAAAATCCACCAGTCGTTTAATATAATCTTCGTCATGATCATCTAATCCCAGAAGAATAGTGCCCTCAACTCCAATGCCGCGTTCTTTTAACCGCTTTATCTTGTTGCGGATATGATCAGAAGTGTCCACAATAGCCTGATATACATACCAGCATCCGGCCTCTACAGCGAGATCAAGTATTTCATCATCATCTTTTATCGGATGAGATATCCATTTTTTTTTAAGAGGCGCAATAGATTTAAACAAGAGCTTTTCCCATTCATCGTTTTGAGCCAGGGAATTATCAACAAAAAACAGACGATTGTTATTAATACTTTCCAGTTCTTTTATTACTGCTTTAATAGGACGCGGTCTGAACTTTCGTCCTCCAAGAAATGGGGTGCAGCAGGGAAAGCAGTTAAAACGGCATCCACGGGATGCATGAACAAGATCAACCATTTGAACGCCACGAAAGTTATACAGTTCGCGTTTTAAAATACTTCTCCTGGCAGTTCCAACCAATGATATTTCAGGAAAATTTTGATGATAGTTGTAAATCTTTTTTAACTGACCTTTCTTAAAATCTTCAATAACAGCATCAAAACGTCCTTCCGGTTCGCCAATGAACACAGAATCAGCGTGTTGCATGGTTTCTTCTGCATGCAGCATTGTTGCAATCCCGCCGAATATAACCATTTTCCCGTGAGATCTGTACCAGTCAGAAATTTCCCATGCACGTGGTATCTGGCAGGTCAGCAGAACTGAAATGGCAATTAAATCAGCTTGTTCATATAAGTCGAGTTTTTCTACGTTTTCATCGCAAAAAGAAATTTCAACATCATCTTCTATTGTCGCAGCAAAAACAACCGGGCCGTGAGGCGGCAAATTAAATTCAGGCTGATTTTTTAATTTTGGCCATTTCGGGTATATTAGCTTAATTTTCACATAGCACCTTTTCTTTGTAACATTATTACTATTTCATCAAAATCAGATATTTTTTTAATAGTATCAATTATGTCTTCAAGGGACAGCGTTTTCATAGTTGAAGTATTATCTTGTTTGCCAAGAACAAAGCAGACAGATTTTTCTTCACTTGCCTCAACTGCAATCATTTTTGATGTTTCTCTACGAAGGATCATTTTGCCGGCATAATGCAGCATTGATGGTATTTGATTATGCTGGAATTTAATATATAGCAGAGGCCCCTGGAATCCAAAATAAATTGCGGGTTCAGCCATAGGAGTTGAGGGCAGGGTATAGATAAAAAGATTTCCTCTTGCGATTGTGCGACCACATGACACATAGTCCTTAAAATAAGCCAGGTTAGACTCAAAGCATCCATTATTGTTTGTGCCGAGAATTCCAATGTCATGTTTCATATGCTCAGAATAAGTTATCCCGGCATCATTCAGGGCAAGGGCTATGGAGCAGCAAGTCATCTTTGAAGCAGCATCAAATCTCCCAAAATTTTTAATCGCATATTTTAACACTGATTCATGCTGTAAATGAGAATGTAACGATTTTAAATCATTATAATTACCTTGCAGCTTTTTTATAATACTGCCGTATTCGGTTTTTGTAATCCAGCCTATTCCTTTAATGACAATCATAATTCAGGGTTTAGGGTTCAGGGTTTAGGGTTAATATTTTTTTAGCACTACAGCACAGTTCACTCCACCAAATCCGGAGTTTGTCGAAATTGTTACCGAACCATTGACCGTTAAAGGCTCAGAAGAAACCCATCCTGAAGCTTCATTATCAATATTACACAGGTTCACGGTAGGCGGAACAATTTTTTTATTTAATGACTCAAATGCTATGATTATTTCCAAGAGGCCGGCTGCTCCCAGAGTATGACCAGTTCCACCTTTGATAGAATATACAGGGACTTTATGGTTTCCAAAAACAGTTTTCAATGCTTTAATTTCCATAGAATCGTTATATATGGTTCCTGTACCATGGGCCGAAAAGCAGCCGATATCTTTTTCTGAGACATCCGCGGATTTAAGCGCTTTGCGTATAGCCATGGCAAGTCCGCTTCCATCCCGTGATGGGCCTGTCATATGATTCGCGTCATTTGTTAATCCCCATCCCGCGATTTCTCCAATTACAGATCTGTTTTCTCTTGATGCCCTTAATTCGCTCATCAATAATAAAAATCCGGATGCTTCACCAAGGCTCAATCCGTTTCTGTCTCTGTCAAAGGGTTTGGCCATATCTTTATCAAGAGCCATTAACGAAGAAAATCCCGCAAAAACGAATTCGCTTACACTATCACAGGCAACAACTATCACACAGTCGTTTTCACCGCTGATAATCATTCCGGCAGCATGAGCCACTGCAATACTTGATGAGGCGCATGCTGCGGAAACAACAATGCCTGAGCTGCCGAGTCCGCACAAAAGCAATATTTTTTCAAGCAATTTATCGGGGCGGCTGCTTGCAGCATCAGTAGTCTCATTCAGAACATGTCTTTCAAGTTTATCAATTTCACCAGTCGTGGTCGCCAAAATTAGAAATGTATCTTCAGGAATTGAAGAAATATTTTTTTGCAGCAATGGTTTTAGCATTTTTATGACGATTGACTTATCCTGTCCGTACGTCAGGCCGGGAACAACAGCAGCATTTTGCGTAAGAAAAGACTCTGTGGGAAATCGATCAAAGCGCCCTATTGCTGTTTTCTTTGATAACAATCCATTCCAGCAGGAATCTATCCCCCAGCCATAAGGAGTTACAATATCACATGCAACAACAACCGCTTTTGTTCCTGTCATGAAAATTCTCCGGAGTTCCATCTCAGACGACATTTTTCCAGAATTTTTGGAGAGGCGATCAGCACATCGCCGCTAATTTCGTCAATAAGCATCTGTACGATATAACCGGAGGCAGCTATATCACCGCCTTCTTTAATCAGCGAATATTCAGTATTTAGCCTTGCGCCTTCATTCCATATTATTGATGCCTTTATGGTAAACTCTTCATCCAAAAAAAGAGGTTTAAAATGGTCTATGTGGAGCTGTACAATCGGTGCCCTCAGTTGAGCTTCATAAAAGTCTTTATACGAAAGACCGTAACGTCTTCCGAGTTCAGCAGACCCTTCTTCAAAATATTCGGGATATCTGCCATGCCAGACTATACCCATTACATCTGCTTCACTGAATTTTACCCGCCGTTTAATACAAACTGTCAGAGGTTCCGGCATTCCTGCAATGCTTTTAAAATAGGCGTCCTTTTTACGTCGCATATTCATTTATTCATTTGTTCTACTCAGGTTGTTAGGTTCACGGTTCACCGAAATCTGAACCGTTCTACGAGCAAAGTTAACGAAAAAAATGAGGATTGACAGCTTATATTTTGCTCATATTACTTTGTTTTCAGTATTGAAAAAAGGGGTTTAAATGGTATGTAACTAATTGTATTAGTTGTAAATATCCATAAAGGGTGCCCTTTAGTTATGACTACCACAAATTGCGGAACGTTTAAAGGAGAAATTGAAAATTAGGAACGTGGACGAAATAACTTCCCAAATATAGGCTCAGATCACAAAAGTTGATGGAATAGCGAGCTATTTCAATATGTTTGGGATTTGAGACTGGATTTAAGACTGGGCAAAGGCGGCCTGAATCTGTGATGCATAGTGATGGAAGTTGTTTCGTCCACGTTCCTAAGCATATGCCCGGGTCTGACTTTGTTATTTGAGTTAAACAAAGTGTCAAGGTTGGGGGGCATAACCAAAGGTCTCTGGAAATTGAGAGTTGGAGATTACCGTTAAAAAGTATAAATACCAATTGGTTGAATAAGTTATTTACTTATGGTTGTCCCGCATTCCTGAAGACATCTTTTCTGTTTCCTTCTACTTATACCCATTCCCTGCCTTTGTTACACCGGCCAGTTCTTAAATATCCGCGGCATTTCTTCCACTAAATAGAGTGGAAGTGATAGTAAATCAAACTCAACACTTGCTGTATGATCGGCCTGCCTGATGGAATGGCTTACATGTTGAAATCCGGGCGGGTTGAGGTCAAAACGAATTGCTCTGGTGGTCTGTTTCTGATAGGCGAATTGCTGAAGGGATCTCAGTGTCCCGCTTTTTCCGGATTTTACTTCAACCGGAACAATCCACTGATCTAATTGCACAATAAAATCAACTTCAGCGTTCTTCGAACGTGATTCACGCAACCAGTATGTCAGGCAGGGTCTTGTATTGCTTTTGCCGAGAAAGGCAATGTGTTGTGCAATAAATTGTTCAGCGAGCTTGCCTTCGTTAATAAATTCTCTTTTCTTCAGGTCCCTTAGTGGTATCTCATGAACACCGCAGATGAAGTTCATCAGGCCGCAATCAAGAAAAAACGGCTTGAAAACGCGCTTATCCATGGTTGCCCGCAGCGGCGCTCCAGATGCATTTGTATGAATGGCTTTCATGATAACTTGCGCCTTTGAAAGTAAATCAACGGCTTTGGATAGAGACTTTGCCTGATCTTGAGAGTCCACACGAACATATTTGAATTTTTCTCCTGTTGCAAAAGGAACGTAGTCAAATACCTTGTGTAAACGAAGCAAATCGGCATGCCGTGCATATTTTGCAAAATCATCGCGGTAAGTTTCGACAATGGATGCATGGACATCAAATACTCTGCGGAGATCACGGGTCTGAATATATTGTTTCACAGCTTCAGGCATGCCGCCTATCAAAAGGAACAGACGCTGGAGATCCAGCAACCGTTCATGCGCTGACATTGGAAACAGTTCCTGCGGCTTGAAGTCGCGAAGCAAGTCCAGAAGCTGTTTTTCTTTTATTGCCTCAAGAAATTCCTCAAATGTCATGGGACAGAGAAAAAGGTATTCGATCCGGCCGACAGGCATGGAAAAAGAACTCTCTGAAAGTGCAAATTCCAGCAGAGATCCAGCCGCAATAACAGGTAAATCAGGCAAGTCCTCGTAGAAATACCTCAAAGTCTGTATGGCCGCAGGAATAGCTTGAATTTCGTCAAGAAAAAACAGGTTGCCCGGACCTGTTACAGGGCCTTTTCCGCAAATAAATTCAATTTCCCCCAGTATTTTGGTTGTGTCGTGTGTCTTAAATAGATCGGTGAGCTTTAAGTGTCTTTCAAGATTGATTTCATGAAGCTTTAGCCCCTGTTTCCGCGCAAACTGTCGGACCAGTGTGGATTTGCCAACTTGCCTGGCTCCTCTGATAACCAGTGGTTTGCGGTGCTTGTTTAGTATCCAGTCCTTCAATATAGTTTCTTTAAAACGGTTCATTTCTACTTTTATCTTATTAAATAGGGGTCTTCTTTGTTCAAAGACATAATACAATCTACACCAATTGTCTTTATATGTCAAGAAATATCCGGCATTCTTTATCCTTTATTTTTCAAGAACATTTGGGACGTATAGGGGCAATGGCATTCGCTTTTATTGCAGCAAAAATCTATCTTTTCGAATCAGTAGTATAACCATATGAATTCATTGGCTTATTTTAAAAAAAGAACTTGTTTGTTATTTTTTTACTTGACTTCTGCAAGAGCTTCGAGTATGTTAAAAATACAATGAATGACATAAACACATTACCCAAGACCACGTTCAGCGGACGTAGGTTCACCAGAAAGCAATTGGAGCAGGTTCAGGAAACGGTTCAAAGGTTTAAGAATCTCAGTCGCAAGGAGTTGGCATTAACTGTGTGTGAGCACCTCAACTGGACAACTCCCAACGGCAAGCTCAAAGTCAATTCCGCTTTGACTTTGTTAGAAAAATTGGAATTCTACGGGATTGTTACTCTTCCGGATAAAAAAAAAGTCAGGGCACAGGTTCGACGCATACCTGCTTTCGT
>Ga0255431_1161_pt1 | contig 13301 bp, 15 predicted proteins | sample ANMaggSeSYBR02J5_FD_182633 | JGI IMG/M metagenome (GOLD analysis project Ga0255431, IMG submission 182633) | Sediment cell enrichment communities from methane seep in Santa Monica Basin, California, United Staets - ANME aggregate JGI... | ecosystem: Environmental > Aquatic > Marine > Cold seeps >... | reverse complement strand
GATGAAGCAGCGCTATGGACGCATAGTAAATATAGCGTCTGTTGTGGGCGTCAGCGGCAACCCGGGACAGGCGAATTATTCAGCTTCAAAGGCAGGATTAATTGGGCTGACAAAAACAGCGGCCAAAGAATTTGCCGCTCGAAATGTTACTGTAAATGCAGTTGCTCCCGGTTTTATAGAGACAGACATGACGGCAGTGCTTTCTGAAAAGGCCAGGACGGCTATGCTGGATCAGGTACCGATGGGTCGGGGGGGACAGCCAAAAGATGTTGCTGCTGCTGTTAAATTTTTGGCCTCAGATGATGCAGCATACATTACAGGTCAGGTAATCCATGTAAATGGTGGAATGTATATGTGAAACCTTTTTCAAAGGTCTCTTATGTGAAAGGAGAAAGTTTTAATGTCAGTTGAGGATAAAGTAAAAAATATTATTGCAGAAAAGTTAAGTGTTGATTTGGATGAGGTTGCGCCAGATGCATCGTTTGTGGATGATTTAGGGGCAGATTCGCTTGATCTGGTTGAGCTTATAATGTCAATGGAAGAAGAATTTGATATAGATATTCCTGATGATGATGCCGAGAAAATTCTTACTGTACAAGATGCTATCGAATATACTCGTAAGCGTTCGTAAATAATTTTATTATTTTAAGGAACAAAAACGAAATGACTTGCCTGTGTAGTGCATGGATTTGGGCAAGTTATTTCGTTTCCCTTTTAAAGGAGGTTTTGCTTGGATAGGCGGGTAGTTGTTACAGGCGTAGGACTAATAACGCCTCTTGGTATAGGTGTTAAAAAAACCTGGCAGGCACTATGTGCCGGAAAGTCAGGGATAGCTAAGATAACCGGATTTGATACTAAAGATTTTCATACAAAGATTGCAGGTGAGATAAAGGGTTTTAATCCTGAGGATTATCTCCAGAAAAAAGATGCAAAACGTACAGAGCTATTTATTGCTTATGCTGTTGCGGCTGCTCGTATGGCGCTTGAAGATTCGGGCCTGGTAATTGACAGTTCTAATGCAAACAGGATTGGAGTTCTGACAGGATGCGGTTTGGGTGGACTTGCAATAATGGAGCAAACACAGAGGGTTATAGAAACAAAAGGCCCCAAGAGGGTAACTCCATTTTTTATTCCTATGATGATTGGGAATATGGCTCCTGGAATGGTTTCTATTTATTTGGGTGCTAAAGGGCCAAATGCTTCGGTTGCAACAGCATGCGCGGCAGGCACACATGCTGTCGGAGATTCATTCGAAATCATAAAAAGAGGCGCAGCAGATGTTATGGTAACAGGTGGTGTTGAGTCTGTTATTACACCAACATGCATTGCTGGTTTTAATGCTATGAAAGCCCTGTCAACTCGTAATGACGAGCCTGAAAAAGCATCCCGCCCCTTTGACCGTGATCGTGATGGTTTTATTGTAGGTGAAGGAAGCGGCATTCTTATTCTTGAAGTTCTCGAAGGAGCATTGGAAAGAGGGGCTCATATTTATGCTGAAGTTTGTGGATATGGTATGAGCGGAGACGGATATCATATGAGCGCGCCTTCTCCCGGTGGAGAAGGCGCTGCAAGGTGTATGCAGGCTGCTCTTGATGATGCCGGCATTTCCTGCAAAGAGGTTAATTACATTAATGCCCATGGTACGTCAACTCAGCTTAACGACCTTTATGAGACAATGGCGATCAAGCAGGTATTTAAAGACAAGGCTTATTCAGTAGCGATCAGTTCCACTAAATCAATGACCGGACACCTGCTTGGTGCAGCCGGCGGGATTGAGGCGGTTTTCACAAGTCTTGCAATCCATAAAGATATTATTCCGCCAACTATAAATCTTGATAATCCTTCCGAAGAGTGCGATCTTGATTATGTTCCCAACACTGCACGTAAGAAAAAAGTTGAGATTGCGATGTCCAATTCTTTTGGTTTTGGAGGGACAAATGCGTCGCTTGTTTTTAGAAAATACCATAATGAATAGTTGCCCCGAATTTTATATTCCCGATTAAATTAGCGCCCTTCGGGCGGACTTTTCTGACAGGATTAACGGGATTTACATGATTTCTTTATTTTTTTATATCCTGATACATCCTGTATATCCTGTCAAAAAAAAGGAAATTCCTATAAATTAACACGCTTCGGGGCTAACTTTCAGGCTGTGATTATATTGTTTTTTCCCTTGCGGATATATTGATAGACTGAAGGTGGAGGTGGGTTAAGGATAAGGTATTAAAAATATGTATAAAAACAAAACACCTGTCATTATAGGCTGTGATCATGCTGCCTATCATTTGAAAGAAAAGATCAAGGCTTGTATTATTGAAAGCGGCATTGATATTGAAGATGTAGGCACTGATAGTGAGGATTCAGTAGATTATACGGATTTTGGAATCAAGGTTGCCTCAGCCGTTTCAGAGGGAAAATATGAACGAGGAATACTGCTTTGCGGAACCGGAATAGGAATGTCTATGGTTGCAAATAGATTCCAGCATGTGAGAGCCGCGCTTTGCAGCGGTCTTTTTGCAGCTATTATGAGTAGGCGGCACAATGATTCCAATATATTGGTAATAGGGGGGCGTGTTACAGGAGAAGCTCTTGCCTTTGCAATGCTTGAAGCATGGATTGAAACACCATTTGAAGGCGGACGACATCAACTCAGAATAGAAAAGTTTGACCGGATAGAACAAATTAAAAGATGAACGTCCAACATCGAATGTCGAACGTCGAATAATGATGTCGCTTCGCTATTTAAATTACTTTAAAATCGAATAAAAAACATTAATTTGTCCACCAATTACACGAATTAGCACTAACCATTAGTTTCTATTTAGTGTAAATTCGTGTAATTAGTGGACGAATTAATAAGGAATAATAATTGGATTTAAAAGATGTTGCAAATATAGATCCTGATATTGCAGATGCAATTGCAAAGGAGATTGACAGGCAGAACAACACGTTGGAACTTATAGCCTCAGAGAATATTGCAAGCCGGGCGGTTATGGCTGTTCAGGGCAGTGTGCTAACAAATAAATATGCTGAAGGATATCCGGATAAGCGCTATTATGGAGGTTGTGAATACGTTGATGTCGTCGAGAGACTGGCCGTCAAAAGAGCAAAAAAACTTTTTAACGCGGCGTATGCAAATGTCCAGCCCCATTCAGGTTCCCAGGCCAATATGGCGGTATACTTTGCACTTTTAAATACAGGTGATACCGTTCTTGGTATGGCTCTTTCTCATGGCGGCCATCTTACTCACGGAAGTCCGGTAAGTTTTTCAGGCAGACTTTATAATTTTGTTCACTATGGAGTAAAAAAAAATACCGGAAGAATTGACTATGAAGAAATAGCTTTGTTGGCAAAAAAACATAAACCCAGGATGATTGTTGCCGGAGCAAGTGCCTATCCGCGTATAATAGATTTTGAAAAATTTGCTGAAATTTCCGAATCAGTTGGCGCTTATCTTGTTGTAGATATGGCTCATATAGCCGGATTGATAGCAGCTGGTGTTCATCCATCTCCTGTCCCATTTGCAGATGTTGTAACTTCCACAACCCACAAAACTCTCAGAGGACCCAGAGGCGGGTTAATATTAGCCAAGTCGGATTACAGCACTAAGTTGGACAAACAAATTTTTCCGGGAATACAAGGTGGACCACTGATGCATGTCATTGCGGCCAAAGCAGTTGCTTTCAAGGAAGCCATTGCCGAATCTTTCAGGACGTATCAGATTAATGTAGTAAACAATGCAAAAACCCTTGCAGAAAATTTGATAAAAAGCGGTGTAAAGCTTATATCTGACGGCACAGATAACCACATGATGCTTGCAGATTTGAGAAATCTTGATATCACTGGAAAAGATGCTGAAGCAGTTTTAGGCCGGGCGGGTATTACAGTTAACAAAAATTCCATACCTTTTGAAAAGTTAAGTCCTTTTGTAACAAGTGGTATAAGAATAGGCACACCTGTTATAACTACAAGAGGCATGAAAGAACCTGAGATGGAAATTATTGCGAAAATCATTGTTGATGTACTCAAAAATCATAATAATGACAAGGTTATTAGTGCCGCCAGGCAGAAGAGCCGCGAACTTTGTAATAACTTTCCGATTAACCACTATTAGAGGTAGTAGTTTAAGCTGATTACTAAAATGTCAGATAATTATACGCGGCCTTCATGGGAAACCTATTTTATGGATATTGCCCACCTTGTGGCAAAACGTTCAACATGTCGCAGACGAGCAGTTGGCGCTTTGCTCGTTAAGAATAAAAGAATACTGACAACTGGATATAATGGCGCTCCAACCGGTATTAAACATTGTCTTGACATTGGTTGTCTTCGTGAAGAATTGAATATCGCATCCGGTGAAAGGCATGAGCTGTGTCGAGGCATCCACGCGGAGCAGAATGCTATTATTCAGGCTGCACTCCATGGCGTTTCTATAAAGGATGCATCGCTTTTCTGTACAAATCAGCCTTGTTCTATATGCGCTAAAATGATTATCAATGCCGGCATTAGAGCTATCTATTATGGTTCGGGATATGCGGATTCTTTAGCCATGGATCTATTGGGTGAAGCAGGTATTAAAATCAAGAAACTTTGTGTCACCTTAGATGAAAGTAATTACAGGGAAAATTCATGAAGTGTCCATTTTGTAGAAAAATTAACAACAAGGTCATAGATTCCAGATTAAGCGGAAATGAAAATGTAATACGAAGACGCAGAGAGTGTATTGAATGTGGCAGGCGTTTTACTACTTACGAACATATTGAAGAAATCCCTATTATGATTATCAAGAAGGATGGACGTCGAGAGGCCTTCAATTGGGATAAGATAACTGCCGGCATAAAAAGAGCCTGCGAAAAACGTAACATCAGCATTAATGTCATTGAAGAATTTATAGATAATCTGGAGCGCGATCTCAGAGAAACAGAAAAAAAAGAAATCCCTTCATCAATTATCGGCGAAAGGATCATGGCAAAGCTTCACGAGATAGATGGTGTCGCATATGTCAGGTTTGCATCAGTTTACAGAGAATTCAAGGATGTAAATGATTTTGTTTTTGAACTGAAGAACCTTGCTAAGTGAACAGCAGGGGATCAGGGATAATAAGGAACGTGGATAATAATTATTTTATGAAAATGGCGCTTGGCCTTGCCGAAAAGGGATTGGGCTTTACATCACCGAATCCCATGGTCGGAGCTGTTATTGTTAAAGACGGCACGGTTGTTGGTAAGGGATACCATAAAGCTGTTGGCGAAGCCCATGCAGAAATCAATGCCATTGATGATGCAGAAAGTTCGGCAGCAGGTGGGACCCTTTATGTTACACTTGAGCCATGCAATCATACAGGCCGTACATTACCATGCACTTTAAAAAATTGCAGAGGCCGGTATAAAAAGAGTCGTTGTTGCAATGAAAGATCCCAATCCCAATGTTAAAGGCGGCGGCATAGATTATTTAAAAAGCAAAGATATAGATGTTACTCTTGGAATTTGTGAGAATGAAGCAAAAAAACTAAATGAGGCTTTTATAAAATTCGTCGAAACAGGCCGTCCCTTTGTAACTTTAAAATGTGCCGCCACTTTGGATGGACGTATTGCAAGCAGAACAGGTGACGCCAGATGGGTCTCAGGTAAAGAATCAAGAAAATTTGTCCATAAGCTTCGTCATGCCGCGGATGCAATTATGGTCGGTGTTAATACTGTTAAAATTGATAATCCCAGCCTGACCACCCGTTTGGACGATATGAATGGTTTGGACCCTGTTAGAATAATACTTGATACCAATCTTTCTATATCTGAAGAAGCCGGAGTATTGCAGCTTAATTCTGATTCCGATACAATTATAATAAGCTGCGATTCTGTTTCAGAGGATAAAAAAAAGAGAATAGAACAAAAAGGCGCTAAAGTTATTGAAGCTCCGCTGAAGGACGGCGTTATAGATCTTGCTTCACTTATGGTGCATCTCGGGAGGTTGGATATAACAAGTCTGCTGATTGAAGGTGGAAGCAGGGTTAATGCATCTGCGCTTTCAGCAGGAATAGTTGATAAGGTGATATTTTTTTATGCTCCAAAAATTCTTGGAGGCGATGATGGTATTCCCATGTGCAAGGGGCATGGACCTGATTTAATGAAGCATTGCATTTCAGTTAAGAATATAAATGTTTGCCGTTTCGGGGATGATGTAATGATCGAAGGATATGTTGGGTCAGGGATCGGGGGTCAGGGATCAGGAATCAGGGTTAGCTGAATTGACAATTGTTAATGAGGTCTGTATGTTTACAGGGATAATAGAAGGGCTTGGCACTATTACAACGATTCGTTCTTCAGGACAGGGTAAGCGCTTAACCGTTAATGCTGATTACTCTCTTGACCAAACTAAAACAGGAGACAGCATTGCAGTTAACGGTGCCTGTCTAACGGCTGTTGTGATTGACGGAAAAAGTTTTGAGGCTGATGTGTCACCTGAAACCCTTTCCAAAACAACATTCGGAAGAGCAAAGATTGGAGATCGGGTTAATCTTGAGCGCGCGCTCCGCCTTTCCGATCGTATAGACGGACACCTTGTTTCAGGACATATAGATGGAATAGGCTCAATAAAAAACATAACGACATCAGGGAATGCTGTAATAATTACGCTTGAGGTGACTGAATCCTTATCTATCTATATGATCAGAAAGGGATCAATCTCAGTAGATGGTATCAGCCTTACCATAAATAATTGCGATAAGACAAGTTTTGAGGTGAGTATAATCCCTCATAGTGCAAAGCTGACTAACTTAGGCTTTAAAAAGATTGGAGATTATGTTAATCTTGAAACGGATCTGATAGGAAAATATGTTGAACGTTTTATAATAAATGATGATTATGAAGAACAAAAATCGAAAAAATCATCTAAGAAATCATTGATTGATAAGCAATTTCTGGCAAAATCCGGTTTTCTATAACCTAAGTTGAGCGATTTTGGGGGAAGAAATGCGCAAGAGATCAGTGCAGATTGAGCCAAAAATCGCTCAACTTAGGTATAACCGTGAACAGGAGATATTAGAAAAATGTCAATTATTAGTATTGAAGAAGCTATTCAGGAGATAAAGGCAGGTCGAATGGTTATCCTTGTTGATGATGAAGACCGTGAGAATGAGGGTGATCTGACTATGGCTGCTGAAGCAGTTACTCCTGAAGCCATTAATTTTATGGCGAGATATGGACGGGGACTGATTTGTCTCTCTATGAAAGGTGAAATGCTTGATGCCCTTGATCTTCCGCCAATGGTTGACAACAATACATCTTCCTTTAAAACAGGTTTTACCGTATCAATAGAAGCAAGACGCGGTGTAACAACAGGAATTTCTGCTGCAGACCGTGCTGTTACAATTCTTACGGCTGTTGCGGATGACGCCAAAGCTAATGATCTTGTCAGGCCGGGACATATATTCCCCTTAAGAGCAAAAAAAGGTGGTGTTATGGTCAGGACAGGACAAACAGAAGGGTCTGTTGATCTTGCATCCCTTGCAGGTTTAAAGCCGGCCGGTGTTATTTGCGAAATAATGGACGAAGATGGTACTATGGCCAGAATGCCGTCTCTTGAGAAATTCAGTGAAAAACATGGTCTGGGAATATGTACGATTGCAGATCTGGTGAAATACCGTATGCGTACGGAATCTTTTGTACGTAATGTAGCGGAAACAACTATACCTACCGCATATGCAGGGGAGTTTAAAGCCATTGTATATGAGAATGATGTTGATGATCTGCTTCATATTGCCCTCGTTAAGGGAGAAATTGATCCGAAAAAACCGGTACTTGTTCGAGTGCATTCGGAATGCCTGACTGGTGATATATTTGGTTCTCTTCGATGTGACTGCGGAGATCAGCTTCATAAAGCAATGGAGCAAATAGAAAAAGAAGGCGCAGGTGTGCTTCTTTATATCAGGCAGGAGGGCAGGGGAATTGGTCTTGTGAACAAATTAAAAGCTTACGCGCTTCAGGATCAGGGCCTTGATACAGTTGAGGCGAACGAAAAGCTCGGATTCAAGCCTGATATGAGAGATTACGGCATGGGCGCTCAGATTCTGGTTGATCTTGGGGTCAGAAAGATGAGGCTGCTTACAAACAATCCTAAAAAAATGGTTGGACTTGATGGATATGGTCTGAGTATTGTTGAACAGGTGCCTATTGAAATAAGGCCTAATGAGTACAACAAGGATTATCTTGAGTGTAAAAAACTTAAGATGGGACATCTGCTTAATGTTGATGCAAGACTATAAATCAGGAGGAACATAAATGCCGAAAGTTATAGAAGGTAAACTTCTTGCCAAAGGGAAAAAATTTGCCATAGTGGTTAGCCGTTTTAATGATTTTGTTACCGGCAAGCTAACAGAAGGTGCAGTTGATGCATTGCTGCGTTCCGGTGCTGATACAAAAGATATTGAAATAATAAAGGTGCCCGGTGCTTTTGAGATACCGCTGATTGCGAAAAAATTAGCAGAAAAAAATCGTTATAATGCCGTTATATGTCTTGGTGCCGTGATTCGTGGAGCGACCTCGCATTTTGATTATGTAAGTGCCGAAGTAACTAAAGGCGTTGCAATGGTCAGCCTGGAATACGGAATTCCTGTAATATTCGGAGTTATAACTACAGATACAATCGAACAGGCCATAGAACGTTCCGGCATGAAATCCGGCAACAAAGGATGGAGTGCGGCATTAAGTGCCATAGAAATGGCTAATCTGATTGAAGCGGTTGATAACGCATAAAATATGATAAACCGACGCAAGGCAAGGGAACTTGCCTTACAGGCTCTCTTTTATATGGATATGAGTCAGAATGACTCAAAAGAAGCAGTTAAACTTTTTTGTGAGAATTTTGTGACCTCAAAAAAAGATTTATCCTTCTTTTTTAGACTGGTCAATGGTGTTGTTAAGGCCAGGCCTGAAATTGACTCGGTAGTTGAGCGCTTTTCCAGTAATTGGAAAATCAGCCGCATGGCCATTGTTGACAAAAATATTATAAGAATTGCTGTATATGAGATGTTTTTCTGCAGTGATATTCCATCAAAGGTATCTATTAATGAGGCTATTGATATAGGAAAAAAATTTGGTACCGAAGAATCAGGTGCTTTTATAAATGGAATTCTTGACAGCATGCGCATTGCACTAAAAGAAGAAAAAATTACCAAACCGCAAGCTATGACAAACAAGGAGGCATTTTGATTATTAAAGAACTAACTGTTGGGGCGCTTATGGCAAACTGCATAATATTAGGGTGTGAAAAAACAAGAGAAGCTGCAGTAATAGATCCCGGAGATGAGACAGAAAAAATTCTTTTGTCCCTTGCAGACTCAAAGCTGAAATTAAAATATATAATAAATACGCATGGCCATTTTGACCATGTTGGCGGCAACAAAGAAATGAAAGAAGCAACAGGTGCTGATATTCTTATTCATCTTCTTGATGCACCAATGCTGAGCCGGCTTTCGTCTGATGCAACTTTATTTGGATTTTCAGCAGAGAACTCACCGCCACCTGATAGAACATTGGAGGATAACGATACTATAAGCTTTGGCGAAATCAGATTAAAGGTTATACATACTCCCGGGCATTCACCTGGAGGAATTTCGCTTTATACTGATAGCAAACTTTTTGTCGGAGATACGCTTTTTGCCGGTTCGATTGGACGTAGTGACTTGCCTGGAGGAAATTTTAACACATTGATATCAAGCATAAAAAACAGGCTGTTTAAGCTGGATGATGATGTAAATGTCTTCCCGGGACATGGGCCTAACACCACCATAGGAAGAGAAAAACTATCCAATCCATTTGTTGGATGTTCGTGTTAAGAAAATCAGATAGTTACAAAGGGACGAGTTTGCCTCGTCCTTATATTCTATTCCCTGACGCTTCAAAATATCATAATACATCATAATCTTGTTTATATATTCTATAGGTTCTGTTCCCCTGCAATATCCGTATCTGGCCTTTTTATAATATTTCTCGTGGGTTAAAAGAGGCAGAGTTCTTGAGAGTGATGACCATTTATCCGGGTCAAGATTCATTTCACGAGCAATATCCCGAGCATCAAAAAGATGTCCCTGGCCAACATTGTAAGCAGCGAGAGCTATAAATAACCTGTTTGAATCTTTCGCATTTTTAAAATAAGTATAAAGATCCTTCAAATGCTGAACACCGGCATTAATATTTTGTTTTGGATCTAAAATATTTTTTACCCCGAGGCTTCTCGCTGTAGAGCGGGTGAGCTGCATAAGGCCTCTTGCCCCTGATCTGCTTCGCGCCCTTGGGTTAAAATGAGACTCCTGATACATCTGCGCTGCAATTAATCTCCAGTCGAGCCCATGGTAATCTGCCGCTTTCATGATAATTTTTTTATATTTTGGAAGCCTGCTTTTAAGCCTCCTGTGATATGCTCTAAGATCAACAAAATCGAAATCATCAATATTTACATAATACTTGTTGTATATTTCATTGAATTTACCATTTTCTTTAATGAGTTTGAAAAAGCAATTTATTCGAGAAAGAAGATTTTGTGCATTTCGATTTACAGCCCATCCCAGGAATTCCTGCTCGTTTATCGGACATGCCAATACAGCATTGTGATAGTACTTCTGATTAAGTAACGCGATATTGCTGTCAGCTATTGTAATTTCTATCTTTCCTTCAGCAACCTGGCGTATAAGTTCCTCAGTAGGCAAATCATTGTACAGCTTAATTTCAAGGTCAATTCCTTTCTTTTTTAGTAACTTAAGCCTTTCCTCGTAGGAAGTGCCTGCTCTAACATGAACAATTTTTCCCGCTAGATCATCAGTGCATCTAATTGATCTGTTTGTTCGATGTGTAATTATATATTGCTGGATTGGCATATATCCATTTGAAAAGGAGATCCACTTTTCCCTTTCAGGCATAATTGTCATACTGGCAGCAATAAATGAACCTGTATCCTTCATCAGGGCAGGAATCATACCCTCCCATTTTTCAGCAATTCTAACCTTTAATTTAACTCCGAGATAATCAGCAAAAGCTTTTGCAAGATCATACTCGAAACCCATTGCCTGTCCCCTGTACAGGTAGTAACAGTTGGCATTATTACGTGTAACAACAGTAATTTCACCGGCTTTAAGAATGTCCTCAAGCATATTATCAGAACTCTGTTCCTTTCCACATCCAGAATAACAGACTGAAAAAATAAACAATACAACCATTATTGCCAAAATTTGGCATGCTGATTTTTTATTGAAAAGTATTTTATTAGAGTAATACAAGCTAGAATGCTCCGAGTTGGCATTTATTAATTTTAATATTCATGCCTTCACATATACCACTGACTGTCATTTTATTGACTTTAAAGCAGAATGCGATATTCCATGCAATTTTGCAAGCGAGTTTTCCTTCAACAAGATTGTCGGTAATTGTATTTTTAAGATTTTGGTCCGTTGTCTTTACAGGTATTACAATTTTTTTATCAGGTCTATGCCCAAACAACCCCATCCGGCATTTTACCAACCTGCAATTAATTAAATCTGCGATCATTCCAACCTTGCAGGGAGAGACATTGCACTTCTTTGCTATCAAAAATGCAGATGCACACGAGAGTTCACTGTTTAATGAATGTTTTAAAATCTCACATGTAATTGAGCTGTCAGGTTTTGCGTTGTGCCTGTGTTGATCGACCAATTTTTTATCGCTGTCTTCGGAAATCATTGTCATCTTTCCGGGTTACCCACGTAACTTATCATTCCAATTTCCTCCTCCCACATAAAATTTTTTATATTTTTATCATTCTTGCTGAATTCTATCCCGACAAGATAGATTTTCTTTCCTTTTTGCTGATATTTTTCAGAATACTTTTTCTTTTTTATCTGTTCAAGGGCAGACCCTTTTGTTTTATCAACCTCAATCACCTTGAACTCAATGATATAAATTTTATCATCAAGCTTTACAGTTAAATCAATTCTTCCCTGATTAGTTGTGTCTTCGGCAGTTACATCAAGACCTGCGGCTGTAAAATATGAGTAAAAAATTGACGCATAATAGCCTTCATACTCTGATATTTTGTTCTTTCTATACCAGTCATGGGGAATAGATGAAAAAAAAGAAAGAAATATTTCTTTCAGATCATCTAATCTTGCTTCAAACAAAGCTCTGTAAACTGCTGTCAGGCGTTTTTCTTTTTTTGCAGGGGGGCAGGAATAATGATTCAGAATAACATCGGTAAAACTCATTCGAACTTCAAGGTTGGGAAATCCAAGCAAATAGCTCTTTCTTGAGCCAAGGCTTATTTCTTCTTTAATAGTCAGATAACCCGTCTGAAACAGCAGGGTTTCAGGTTCAAGATGCTCAATCTCGAAACTTCCAAGAAGTCCTTCTCCTGCCTCAAAAAGTTCAAGCAAAGGAATATAATATTGATTCTCTTTCAGCAGTTTTATCAAAAAAGATGGCGTGCCTGTTTCAAACCAGTAGTTTCGAAATTCACCTGATTTCAAATAAAGCAGAACATCAAATGGATTGTAAACAGGTTCTCCAAGAAAATTATAACCATTATACCATTTTTTGATTGCATTCAGATCAGCGCATTTAAGAGGTTCCTTAAATACGCATTCAAGTTCGTTCTGGGTATAACCACAAATTGCTGAATAGCGGCGGCCAAGGCTGATATCTTCAAGATTATTCAGGCCGCTGAAAATACTTACCTTACTGAACCTTGAGACTCCGGTGATGAATACAAATTCAAGATAGCTGTCCAGATCCTTGACAACGGAATAGAAATTTTTCAATTCTTCTCTGATTTCAATGGCTGTTTCAAGTTTATCTATATTATCAAGGATTGGTTTGTCGTATTCATCTATAAGGATTACAACTTTTTGATTCTGTTTTTCAGATATTTTTCTGACAAGCTCATCAAACCTGTCACTTATATTTTTTCCTTTTAACTTAACTTTATATTCTTCTGCAAATCGTGAAAGAAGATAATTAAAACGCAAATTCAAACTATCAGTATCCTTGAAGATGCCGGCTCCAAAACTGATGTGCAGCACGGGAAGTTGTTCATCCCAGTTCCAGTTGTTTTCAAGAAACAAACCTTTAAAATATTCTTTCCTGCCTGCAAATGCCTGGTGCAATGTATCCAGAAAAAGACTTTTCCCGAATCTTCTGGGACGGGAGAGAAAATAATAACCGGATTCTTCTTCAACCAGATTATAAACAAACTCGGTTTTATCCACGTAATAAAAATTACCGGATCTTATTTTTTCAAAACTCTGGATTCCAATGGGATATTTTTTCATTGACCGGTTC
>Ga0255431_1160_pt1 | contig 13335 bp, 16 predicted proteins | sample ANMaggSeSYBR02J5_FD_182633 | JGI IMG/M metagenome (GOLD analysis project Ga0255431, IMG submission 182633) | Sediment cell enrichment communities from methane seep in Santa Monica Basin, California, United Staets - ANME aggregate JGI... | ecosystem: Environmental > Aquatic > Marine > Cold seeps >... | reverse complement strand
ACTATATCGAAAGTTTAAAGATCATTGGTAGATTGTCCCGATACTATGAATGTTTTAGATTTATTGGACCCAACAAAGGTGGTGAATGAGGTGGTGATTGGTTTAATCTTGGCTTTTGTTGGGTTTATTCTTGGAATTATTGTGGCGATTGTGGGTGGAATTTTTGTTTTAAACTATAAATTGAAAAGAGCAGATGAAAGTAAACAAAAAGAAAAATTAGAACAAGAACGTGATAAAGAGCGAATATACAATTGGTTATACAATGAAACGAGATACTCTCAAGAAATTTCCGTTGGCGGATATACTAACGTTAATGGGCATATAGTTGATACACTAATTGATCCAAGATGGCGTTCTACCGAGGAGATAGCAAGTTCTAATAACTTAACTGTTGAGCGGGTCGAGGAACTGTGTTATATTAATAAAGAAATTGAATTGATGACTAAAAAATATATTTTGCCTAATGAACCTTTAGAAAAAAAATGGGCAATAAAAGAATTCGTGAGATGAAATAATAACCGTGCCTATGATTCAAGATTTAAAGGTTGTATTGATTCAAATTAGCCTATAGATGCATGGTATTAGCCGTATTGCAGTCACCTATACCCCAGACTTAAGTCCAAGTCCAGTAAATAACTCACTTTCCGCACGTCTCTCATCAAACATAATATTTTTCGCATTCTTTTCCCATCAGACTCAAAATATCCCACAATTCATCAGTCATATTTGCCACTCTTTTCTCAACAATTCCATCAAGTAAAATTGTTAATTCTGTAATCCCCCTAAACAAGAAAAACACCCACCTCATTGTTGGACTCTGTGTAGGCTTCTTAACCTGATTCCGGACAAATTTATTCGTCTCTTTTAATCTACTCCTTAACTTCCATTGAGCAATTGAATAAAGGTATTTGTTTAGCTACCGGATTCGCCATCAATAAGCTGGATTGATTAAATCTGGTATCACTCATGGATTTATTATAATGTTGCACACATTATCGTTTTTGATTTTGAAGGATTCAAACATTAACAATTTTAAATGTAAACACACTGCTTAATGATAGTGATTTAGTAAGCTAAACAAATACGAATAAAGAAACAAACATAGTACCATAATCATTGACAATGCTTCAATCCTACTTTCCTTCTTCAAATACACCTCTGAAACATGAAAGCTCTTATTTTTCAGAAACATGAACCCACGCTCAACATTACCCTGACTTTTATAATATGATAGTATTTCATCAACTGTAAGATCAAGATCATTTGTTGCCAAAACAAATCTCCCAAATCTTTTACGTTCCTGATCTATTGCCTGTTTATCAACTTTGATTTTTGCCTTAATCAAATAAAAAGTTTCAAGTACTTCCCCCTTTTTTGGTCTTCCCCTTTTACCACCTATCCGACGTGACTTTGATTCAACTGATAGTTGTTTGAACAGATACATTTGGTGTTCTTTAAGCCATTTTTCTGTAGCCCGATTTGCATCTTTTTCACATGCATACTCCACCCTTTTCAATTTATTAAGAGATTTCTGCGCGGTTTTCATTTTTTTCTCAATATTTCTGTTAAATGTCTTCTCCTTTCGCTTTTTCGTCGCTTTAGATTGAAATAATACCCACTTTTGATTTATTCCACCATATGATGATGCAATTTCATAATACGAGTATCACATGTCTGTGCAAACTTCTAATTCAACATCTGTATTCTGAAGATCTTTTACCTCAGTTATTGTTGCAGGCACTCTTGTGATCCAAAGAGTATGCGCTCCTAACTCTGTGATGTTATCATCACTATAAATCGCACTATCTGCAATGTGGTACACTTTGTCGTCCAATTCAAGATTCTTCTGAATTTTCTTTACGGTTTTCACTAATGTGGTTTTGTCAGATGCATTTCCTGAAAGAGTTTCTACAAAAAGCGGTATACCTTCCTGATTGCATACCATGCTCAACACAAAACGTTTTAGATCCCATCGCATGTCTTTAGGGTGGCCGTAAGTAATCTCAATAGTATTGAGTTCAGGATCACGATTATCGTAATTTCCATATAAACTGAAATTGGTTGTGTCGGTGTGTAGAATATGGTTACCGAATTGAACGTTTTTCATAGCTTTGAGGACTATCTGATTGAAAAGTTCAGTACAACCGTGTTCATAGATTTTATCAAGTGTTCTTCCAAGAACGTCGTCGTTTATATGTTCTGGAAGGATACCTTCTCCTAATAATCGTTCTGTTGGAAGGTTTTCAAAATAGTCGGAATAAAGGTACAGTCGGCTTTCGTTGAATCCCAAACCGTTCAAACACATAGCTTTGATCACTGCGGAATGGGATAAATTGTGATTTCGGTTTTTTGGTATGGTGGTGTCTATTAAGTCTGCAATACCAAGTTCATCAAACGTTCCGCTAACTAATCCTAAATGTGATAGTGCTGTAGTTGTTATATTCATGCAGTAGTTCATCCCCTCAGATGAATTTACTGTATCCACTTCAAATCTAAGGGTAACTGACTCTCTATTGAAATCGAAAATCTGTAAAGGCACTCGATTTAGATAATCCAAATATGCATTTTGCCATGCTCTTTGAAGTGGATACAGTTTACTGATGAAATGGAAGAAGTAATATTAAAAAGATTCACTTTTGGAATTTACCTGCGGAATATAAGCAATAATTTATTGAGTAGTACTACATATATCCTATTATGTACGATACCGGATATAATCTTATAATGATCACATGGTTTACAATCATTCTACTTTCAATCTTTTTGGCACTGAAACTTTTTTCATTATTCGGTGTTAAAATTAATGATTCTTTTATAATTGCTATTACACCATACATTATTTTCACTTCCATCTTAAGAGTGTTAAAGGATACTGGTACCATACACCCCCCATTAAATTATCTGCTACTCACTCCCATTTTCTATGAAGTGACGCTATTTATAATCGTATTTTCCGTTCTGCTTACAAAAGGAATTGCCCCAAGGTTGAAAATACCTGATTGGTATGTATTGTTTGGAAGTATGGGCATTATTTTATCCATGGCCAGCCTTGCCCTGCTTTTTAGAGTTTTGGATATGGTTCACCCTGAATTTTTTTTGTGGATTTTAGGGCTTGGTACAGTCTTAGCACTTATCATCTATGGTATCTGTAGCTTTTTTGATTTCTCCTTTATGACCAATAGGCTTAATGCGCTTATTATATGGGCGCATCTTTTGAATTCGTTGTCTATATATATATGGCTGGATTATATTTTTCATAAGGCTACTATATTTCATCAGGAATACAAATGGACTTATATTGTTCTACCTCTTCTGTGGACTATGGACAACAAATTCAAAAATAAAGAATCCTTGCGTAATATTGTAAAACTCAGTATACTCTTTATTGGGTTAGCGGCCGCAACGAGAAATACACTTAGGTTAATTTTTGGTATCTAAAACAAGTCAATTCGAATTCCGAATTTATTGCTTCTGATTTATACAATGTAAACTGAACAAGACAAGAAAATAACTCCTGAACATCAGCTGGGGCTTGGAATTTATATTATGTGATCATTGACTACCGTCATATCATGAGTGTGGATATCCAACATAAGGTTGGGGATGCCCCGGAATTTATTCCGACGGTGGTGCGGTCAGGGCTTTACAATACGAAAATAAATTATCTGGGAATCAAAAATTGCGACCGACCCGGAAGTTAATAAGAAGGGAATAGACCTGTGGAACGCAGGTGAAAAACGCCCGATCGAGACCCTTATCAGGCGGCGAGTCATTCCTGGTCAGCCTGTCGCTGGCCCTGGCACTATCAGAACTTAGCAGCGGGCGCAAAAGGCTGGAATCCCTGTTTTTAGACGAGGGCTTTGGCACACTGGACAGCGAGACCCTGGATGCTGCCTTAAACGCTCTGGAAAGCCTGCAGTTATCTGGCAGGACCATTGGTGTGATCATCCATATCGAAGCGCTTACCCGGCGCATACCTGTGAGGATAGATGTGAAAAGGACAGGGGTCGGAACATCAACTATACATGTGAAGGGGTAGGATGAAAAAGACTATATGCAGGCGGCGGCTCTGTTTTCACTCCGGGACGGGAATTGAAACATTCTTCAGATTAAGATCTGCTGGCTACCGGGGCGACCTGGAAAAAAGGAGTAGGGGACGTGAACTATGACCTAGGAGAATGGTGTGGAATATGACTGGATTAGTATGCAAGGGCCACCAGCATTAATGGAACGAAAATAATTTCATGTTTTACAAGTTCTCTGACAAATAACCATTAAACAGGATTCAAAGCAACAAACCGTTTTATTTAGGTATGCGAAGACCCTGTACTGTCAGTACGGGGATAGTTATTTCGGAAGTATATCCTCATGCTTAAATTTTTTTTTCAAACATGTTATATTTATACTTTTAAAAAAATGTTATTATAAATATAAATATAAATACATATATATGTTATTGTTGAATATTTATGGGGGGTTCTGAAATTTGTCAATTATTAAAAATTGTTGGTTTTTTTCAGAATTGTGAAATCGGGAATAAATTCAATTACTTGCTATAGATTCGACACGTTAGTCGGATGTATCACATGGATGCCCCGGATTTCAAATCCATCTGGTCCGTGACTCGCGTAATATTGTGAACATGGATATCCAACATAAGGTTGGGGATGCCTCAGACTTGCAGTGGAACGGCTAGGGCTTTATATATAATAAAACAAAAATAAAATAAAAAAAAGAGGTGAAATTAGGATGCAATGGAAAAAAGGATTGATATCGGGAATTATAGCTGGAATAGTGATGCTGATAATTGGTTCGGCATTCATGATGATTCCTGGAGTAACAGAGTGGTATACTGAAAAATTTCCTGAAATGATGGCACCCACGGCAATGTCAATAATGACGGTCGGTGTAGTACTGGGTGGCATATTCATGGGACTGGTTTATTCGGTAATAAACTCAGCGATTCCCGGAGAAGGAGCAAGAAAGGGGCTATACTATGGCATCATGGTATGGCTGTTAGCAGGATTAACGTGGCCGATCATGATAATGGGTTTTGCTCCAGCTTACCTGTGGATTGCAGAGCTGATAAATGGATTAATCACTTATTCAATAGTAGGTGCAGTACTTGCCATTATCTATGGAAAATTATAAAATAATCCCTTTCGTTTTCACTATCGTCTGATAGCGGATAAAAAGGGAATCAAAGATTTCTCCAGATTGTTTTCGGCAACTTATTTTATCCGCAAAATTCAGACGAAATGCGAATAAAACTAACAAAGGAGGATTGGAAGATGTCTGAACATACAACTCCCTCAAAGTCAGGAAAGCCATCTCATGAAAATGGAGGCACCGTCAAGTCCGTCTCTGTCATCAGCACGGGCACAGGCGAAGCACATCGGGAACACATCTATGGGACTCGTAAGTCTGCCCACGATCCGGAAGCAGCCGGAGCGCTTCACAAAGCCACTTCCACAAGCTCGGGCGTAAGTCCAGACAGCCAGAAGCAGCATCGTGAGGGAAAATCATGAGAACTCTACGCGATGACAATATTCTCAAGTTACCCGATGGCCGCCAGCTTTGCTACGCGGAATACGGTGATCCAAAGGGATTCCCAATATTTTTTTTCCATGGCCAAGCCAGTTCCCGGCTTTTATGCGGACTCATACCGGGTTCTCCCTTCCTTCCCGGCGTGTGGCTGATAGCACCAGACCGGCCTGGATATGGCCAAACCGAATTCAAAAAAGGTGTGACTACACTTGAGAACTGGCCTAACGATGTTGTCGCGCTGGCTAACGCGCTGGGTATTGATAAGTTTGCCGTGCTCGGTGCTTCAGGAGGTGGCCCCTATGCCTTGGCTTGCGCCTGGAAGATTCCGGAATGTCTGACCGGCGTGGGCGTTTGTAGCAGCCTGGGCCCATTATTACCTGAAACTATGGTAAATGCAGTCTCCTATACCCGGATTATGTGGAAGTATGTTCCCCATTTGCCCAGATTCTTTCGCGCAGAGATGATGTTTTTTGCCTGGCTGGCACGTAATTTCCCCAATCTATATGTCAGGCTGATACTCGCTGAATTTTCCGAAACCGACCAAAAGGATTACGCCCGTCTAAAAGTAGCCGACTTCCTTCTACTTGACCGAACAGAAGGGTATCGCCAGGGTGGTATCGGCACCTGGTATGACACACATATACCTGCCACCTGGCCGCTCCCGCTCAAGGAAATAAAAGTAAAAGTCTTTTATTGGCATGGAGAAGAAGACATCACCGTGCCCGTTGCCATGGGGCGTTACATTGCCGAACAAATACCAGATTGCGAGGCAACATTTATCAAGGGTTTTGGCCACTTCTGGATTTTCGAGCATAAGAGTATGGGTAAGATGCTGGAAAAACTGGTGCCCCCTTCTAGTAGTCCAAGGTCAAAATAAAAGAGGTGAAAAAATGAAGAATAAAAAAAATAATCTATATTTCGCAATTGCAGGAATTCTTGCACCAATTCTTTGGTTTGTTTTAGTCGTTGTCCTGGGAGCATTAGAACCAGGTTACAGCCACATGACAAAAATGATGAGCCTCTTGGGTGGTGTTGAAGGAATTCGAGGATTTATTTTTAATACAGGAATTTCGACTGTAGGAGTTCTTATAATTTTGTTTGCTATTGGGCTTTACAGAGAATTTGGTGGCAAGGATAAGCCTAAAATAGGAACAACACTACTTATTCTTGGCGGAATAGGATTGATTTTTTCAGGAATCTTTCATTGTGATTTAAACTGTAATAATGCAATGATAGAGAGAGATTTTACTGGAATTATGCATATGCTTTTTGCATTTATTGCAGGTATGGGTCTTGCGATTTCTCCTTTTTTTATTTTTGGAAAACTTAAGAAAAATCCTGCTTGGAAAAAGTATGCCAAATATACATTAGTTACAGGGATAATTGCTAACATTGTTGGTATCATTTTTTGGATAATGGTGGCTACAATAAGAATACCTGCAATCGATGGATTAATTCAAAGATTAGGGATAATATTTATTTTTATTTGGATAGGCGTGATGTCATTAAGAATGTTGAACTTGAATATGAAGAAAAAAGAACATATAATAAAGAGGTGAAAAATGAAATACCAGCCAGGATAAATATCAAATCAGGAGCCAAATCTTTCCAGCTTGAACAACTTTAAAAATAAGCGCAGGTGAATGTGGCGCAGGTCAAAATAAAAAAAGGAGGTAAATACCATGGAGAAAGAAAAACAGGTAGTTACGCAGAGAAGTGCACAAGAGGTGCAACTTCAAAATGGAGATAAGGAGGTAAGTAACGTGGAAAATCTGAAAATAAAATATTACTGGTACAATGCTTTTATTATCCAAAATGACAAGGTTAAGATTGCCATTGACCCGGGACAGAACCTATATTTGTTCAGCCTCGGCAGCCTAATCCCAAAGTCGGAATGGAGCGATATAACCCATATTCTGGTCACGCACGGTGACCCTGACCACCACTACCAGACCGACAGAGTGGCCGAAGCCTCCGGAGCACCGGTCATCTGTGGGAAAGACTTAGTCAAAAGAGTGGGCTCTGAAATGCTCCTGCTGTCTCCGCGCGATAAAAGAAGCAGGGTGTTGTATGACACCCCTCTTGAAAAGGTATATCCGCTGGATGTTGGCGAGGCAGTTGATTTAAAGGAATTTCAAGTTAAAGGACTAAAAGCGGTACATGGTCCTATAAAACATAAACTCTTTGGACTAATAAAACTTGAAATAAAGACCGGTCCCGGTGAAAGAATTGGTCTCGGTGGAACAGGATTTGAAATCAAGATTGATAACAAAGTTATTGTTAATTTGGGGGATTCGCTGCTGCAAAAAGAGTGGGAAGGCTTAAAACCAGACATATTGATGATTCCTATTGGTGGACAGGTGGTTAAGAATACTATGGGTGTGGAGGAAGCTCTAGAGGCGGTGAAAATGATATCGCCGAAAAAGGTTATACCAACTCATTATAATTGTGGGGCCTTGTTGTGGAGGAATCTAAATTCGGCAAATCCGGATGCTTTTAAGAATGGAGTAGAGAAAATGGGCATAGAGTGTATCATCATGAAAGATGGAGATGAGATACTCGTATAAATACAATAACAGAGAAATCTAAAATGAAAAAGGTGTTAGTTGCCGGCGCTACCGGATATCTTGGCGGGTTTATAGCGAAGGAGTTTAAGCGGAGGGGCCACTTTGTTCGAGCCCTCGCCAGATCTCCACGCAAGCTCGACTACATGAAGGATCAACTGGACGAAATCGTGGAAGGTGAGGTCACGGTGTCTGAGTCGATAAAGAACGTCTGTGACGGGATCGATGTTGTCTTCTCCTCGGTAGGCATGACAAGGCAAAAAGGCAATCTGATGTTCAAGGACGTGGACTACCAGGGCAATAAGAACCTGCTCGAAGTCGCTCAAAAGGCAGGCGTGAAAAAATTCATCTATGTGTCAGTCTTCAATGGTCCGAACCTGCCGCATCTGGCCATCGTCAAGGCTCATGAAGACTTTGTCGACGAGTTGAAGGCCTCCGGCATGAACTATGCCATCATTCGCCCCACCGGCTATTTCTCAGACATGGGTCAGTTCTTCGACATGGCCAAGAAGGGGCGCGTCTACCTGTTCGGGCCGGGCAATAACAGGATCAACCCAATCCATGGTGCCGACCTGGCTGCCTGCTGCGTTGATGCCTTGGAGGGAGAAAAGCAGGAAATGGATGTCGGCGGTCCTGATGTTCTGACATATCGCGAGATCGCCAAGCTTGCCTTAGAGGTACAGGGGAAGCGCGTCAAGATCACCTCTGTCCCTGGTTGGTTGATGAGGTTCATCATCGCTGTTACCAAGATATTTAACAAACGCCAGGGGGAGCTGTTGGCCTTCCTCACCACGGCGATGACCAGCGAGGTCGTCGCTCCGGCCACCGGCACCCACACGCTCAAGGAACACTACAGTACTCTCCAAGGAGGAAAATCATGAAAATACTGCTGTTTAGGTGGATACGGTGCTGTTGGCTACGAAACTGCCACAATGTTGTTGAATAGGACAGACGCTGAGATTGTGATTGCGGGGCGTAGCTTAGAAAAAGCGCAGTCTTCCGCCGCCAAATTATCAAAAGAAACAAATAACACCTGCGTTTCAGGCAAATCTATTGACGCCTTTAATTACAATGAAGTGGTATCCGCATTTAAAATGGTTGATTGGGTCATAATCTGTATCCCACTACAATCGCTTTCATGGTATCATCACAGAATTTTGAGTTAATACGAATCTCAGTTTCTTTCAAGTATCAATTGGTTACATATATCCAGTCTATTTAATATATCTGACCTCGGCCAATTTTCTGGGAGGGGTTCGTTTGAATTTATATTTTGAATAGCCCAGGGTTATACTGGCATAGACCTCACGATCGTCAGGAAGGTTGAGTAGATCCCTTATCTCCCGGCTCCTATTGCATACAGGCGGAATTAGATCATTAAAACATGTCCCAACTTCCATAATCTGTGCCATCATAATGGCGTGAAAGGCCGAAATTATGCAATTCTCATTACCCATTGGTTCATTGATAGGACTATGAAATAATATCAATACAGGACAATCTCTCAAAATCTCATTACTTTTACCTTCCCGATACCAGTGTATATACCAATGCATGCCAGGCATTACAAAATCGTTTAAGGAATCAAATGACTTTTTACCAATACGCTTTTTAATAAAGAAACGAGCAATAGGATTCTTGAGGTTTTTTTCGAGATCTTCATGATTTTTTCATTGTCTTTATCAATCATCTCGGGAATATGACGAGGGCAAACCTGGCTACAAATTCCGCAAGCATTACACAAATTCTGATCAATTTTTATCATTATAATATCACACCTCCGATCTTCTTCCAAACGGAAGGGTATACTTCTATTTATATGAGACCTCCAAAATTTTTATAAAATGATTATTATGTACATCCCACATAAAACCCACCCCACCTCAAGCAAATCGAAAATTTCCTACATAAAACAAACACCTCCATCGCCTCTGCTCGGCTATTGTAGAAGAAATTGAATATATTCCATTAAATAAACGGGAATGGAACGGAAAAAACATTCTGTTGGGTACTCGTTCTGATAAGGATGCTTTTAAGTATTTTGACAAATTTATAAAACTGTATCCAGATTTGAAAAGTTATATCTTTGAAGAAGAAGGTGGGCATCATATGATTTTTATTTTTCCCAAAAAATATACAGAAATTCTCACACGATATTTAGGGATAAAATAGGTCGGGTTGTACTTCGTATATTGTGCATTCCCGGTTTCACTCGGTGCGCTCACATCATCTCAATACCTCCGGCACTTCACAAACTTGTAGGTTGTCAGGTCAGAATATAATAAGGTAAAATTATGCACAACTCTTTTGTGCATAATGGTCTACAATAAGAAAAAAAGAGATTAAATTTATTGATGTAAATCGTGTTAGTAAATTGTGTCGATTTATCGAAAGGTATAAATATCAATAAGTTGATCAGTTATTTGATAGATATGTATGAACAATAAAAGTCAAATCAGATAATAGTATCCAATAAGATAAGGAGATTTAAATCATGAAAGAAAAAATAAACTTAAAAAACAATCCCATTCTAACAATTTTAATCAGTTTTGGGATTGCCACTTTTCTATTTTTCTTTTTCACAAATGAGCAATTTTTTGTATGGGCATTTAGTAGACATCAAAATATTTTAAGCTGGGCAGTTCGTCCATTATTAATGCTTCCCTTTTGTTATTTTGCTTACAAGAAAAATTTAAACGGAATTCTTCTTACTGTTTTGGCTATTCTTACCAGTATGTTTTGGTTTCCTGTGCCAGCAGAAATTAATCCACAAGTAATGGAATTTTTGAATGCGGAAAAAGAATATTTAACTAGTGATTTTAATGTAATTAAGGCTATATCTTTAGTGGGAATTATTGCATTTCTTGTTTTGCTTGCCTATTCCTTTTGGAAGAGATCTGTTAAAATGGGATTAGGCATTGCAATTAGTGGAGCTGTTTTAAAATCATTATGGAGCGTATGTGAAAGTCCTGATGGAGGAAGAGCTACAATACCATTCGCAATTGGAGGTTTCATTGTTTTGCTTGTGGCTGTCTTCCTTTATAAGAAATTTAAGATGAAAAAACAAGAAGATTATTGCTTAAAAGAGGTGAAAAAATGAAAGAAACCGATACTCAACCAAACCTATGGCAATTCCTTAAATTTTCCTTTAAGAATTATTATACCTTTAAAGCAATGGTCACAAAAAATAAAATTTCTCCAATTCTCACACTTGCAAATATAGAAATTGGAAAAATGGATCTCACCGATCCTCTTCGTGATCAACGGATTTCTGAGTTCAATCAAGCAATGATAGAATTTTATAAAGGACGATGGTATGCAACCCAAGCCCATAATAATAATAATAATTCAAAAAAAGAATGGGAACTGGCTTTTGCTAACTTCAAAAATGCCAATAAAAAGGTGGGAAAATTAAGAAAAGCATTAATTAATAAATCACGAAAAACACTTGATTTTTCAAAATCGAAAATTACTACAGGTAACACAGAAATTAAATTCGCAGATGGCGTACCTCTTGTTCCGGAGATTACACCTATTGTAATTTTGAATGGTACTGACTTTGAAATGGGCCAGCAATATGCCAAACAAATTGTCCAGATTTTTGGAAAATGGATTTTGGAACTAAAAGCAAATCAAGATTTCACAAAAACAGATTTAGAAGTAATGAGAAAGTGGGAAGACCAACACAAAAAATATACTCCCGAGATTTTAGAATTTTGTAAAGGGTGGGTTCAAGGTGCTAAAGATGCAGGAATAATAATGTCTTATGAAGATGTTCTAGATCTTTGGGTTGGACATAAAGAACCCGCTACAAATCCTTTAAATGCAGAATCAGGTATGCCTGAATTACCCCCACTTGCTTGTTCTGGAAATGCCGCTTGGGGAAAGGCCACAAAAGACGGGAAATTAGTAACGGGTTCTAGCGCAGACCATTCTATGAGTTATCAAGTAACGATTATTGCTTTTCCTAAAAATGGAAATAACTATATTTATTCGCCATTTTCAGCCATAGGATCATTGCCAACAGTAGGTGACTGTTGGTTTTTTGGACATCCGGCAATGAATGATAAAGGACTTGCTTATGTTCATCATGGAGGAGGGCCAAAATTTCTTGAGCCAGAAGAAAATTGGGGATATGGAATCAGAAGAGCAGCTTCTGTTATGCACATTTTACGATTTGCAAACACGGCTAAGGAAGCGTTAAAGATAGAAAAAAACTGGCCAATAGGTGATGTTGGATATGGTGATCAGGCAACGGTTGGAGGATTTTATGCTGATGATAATTATGGATATGTTTTAGAAGGACGAAAAGAACCTTTTGCTCTCCGCGAAGCAGGACTAATGGGGGAAACCGATTTTCTGTACGCCAACAATGGCCCTATTCATCCAGATGTTATTAAGTCGGAATGGATGGCAAAAGATAAAGACAAATGGCAATGGGACAAAAATGGTGGCTGGTATTCAGATCAACCAGGACTTACAAAATCATTCGGACTTATTTGGAAATGGTTTAGTGGAAGGGTGAGCGTTGGTGAATTAATGACTCAAGGAATGATGGGCGCCTTCAACAACAGTTGTAAAAGAAATAAATTTGCATTTGAAAAAATGAATCAAACAATAGGTAAGATTGATTTTGAATTTATGAAATCGCTATTTTCAATATCAGGCACACTTCCTGATGGTAGTTGGAATAAAATCGCCAAAGAATACAAAAAATACGGTAAGTGGGGAGAAATATCTGTTGGCCATTCATCAAACGCAATAGTTGTGGCCATGAAACCCAGTGAAGGAAAATACGCATGTTGCGCAGGTCCGGTAGAAAGAGGAATTACTCCAATGTCTCCAGATTTTGCCATTTCTATTTACGGGGAGACAAATGTTTTTTGGGAAATTAAACTTGGGGACAACCCAAAATCATTCGTCACTTATGTTAAAAATATGGCAAATGAGTATATTCAAAAAGCCAAAAAAGAGATTAAAGCAACGGATCAAGAACTAAATAAAATGTTGGTTTTGGCTGAAAAAGAATTTGAAAATGGAAAATTATTAGAAAATTCTGATGATATTTGTGATATTGCAAAATCGACTCGAGCGTTTACGAGATCACAAGTTAGGGCTTTGCAGGCACTATCCAATTACAGGAGATGTTAGAAATGACTGAGAAAAATATAATCATCATCGGAGCCGGCCTGGCCGGTTTGTCCACAGGGTGCTACGGACAATT
>Ga0255431_1158_pt1 | contig 13361 bp, 5 predicted proteins | sample ANMaggSeSYBR02J5_FD_182633 | JGI IMG/M metagenome (GOLD analysis project Ga0255431, IMG submission 182633) | Sediment cell enrichment communities from methane seep in Santa Monica Basin, California, United Staets - ANME aggregate JGI... | ecosystem: Environmental > Aquatic > Marine > Cold seeps >... | reverse complement strand
AAAGTGGTTTGTGTGCAGGATTGTTGGCACGGAAGACTAAGGTTTCCATGACTGGTTTCATCATTTGCCGGTAGAAGCGGCTGTACTTATTTTTCTTCTCCTTGGCACGAGAATTTTCGTATACCAGCTCCCTTCCTTCGTATTCCTCAATGATTTTATATAAGACGTCTTCACCTACCACAGGGAAAACGGTATCTTCGACTGGGGCGTGGGGATGTTGTGTGGCGGCCTTGGCCATCTTGTAAAGGATTTCCTGCTTGCCATACACATTTTTGATGTTTTTAATCAACTTGTTCTCCAGCGACTGATCGGCTTTCTTATCAATACGCCGGATGAGGTGGAGAAAAATGCCGACGATGTTGTCCGTCACTTCCATCTGCCGGAAGTGAAGCAGGATTGTCATCAAAGCATATCGAATATGCGGAGGGTGACGTTTCATTTGATAAGCCCCTTCCGGGAAGGCCCGGTCACGCAGCAGCTTTAGCATTTCAGCAGGCACATCCATCAGATGAATATCTGACCTGATGCTAAATTCTTTGATGAATTCAAGGCGCTTGATCTCAAGCTTGAGGCTTTTCATTCCGAACTTTCCGGGATGAGCTTTCAGCCATTCGTAGCGCTCTGTTTCTGCTGGTGCTGTGTTCAGACATCTATCCATTTTCTCCAAAATTTCAGGGTAGAGCCGATCTGAAATTTTTTGGCTTATCCAGTTCAAGAATTGCTGCCACGCTGAATTCACCAAGCGGCGAAATTCTTTCTCTGCGGGCAACTCCAAACATAAATGGCGACATCGTTGAATGGCAGAGGAAAACATTTCCTGCCGGGAAGGGTAGTGTTTTCCGGCTCGACACACAAGCCACTGGACAAGCTCCTGCACATCGCTCTCGTTGCATGGACGGAATCCGGTGAATGTCCTGATGGCAGCAAGATGAGCGTCCCACACATTGTCGTCCATCCACCGGTATTCCCTTAAGAGGCCTGCATCCAAGTCAAGCTGGCCGCTGACCCAGGATACAACTGAGGCCGGGATATTTTCCTTATTGCGAGGTGGAAAGCCAAGAAAAACAAAAGATTTTAAAACTACAGCAAATCCCAGGATATTTGCTTCCTTTCGCCATTGAGTGAGGAGGTGCCGTTCTTTAGCAGATAGTGTAAAATGATCCAGGAGCTCATCATGATCAATGTACCAACTGATTTGTGGGTATTTCATTCAATTGACCTTTGGTATAAAATACTTCCGAGAAGAAGCATAATCGGAAGATTTTAGGGGGAATTTCTGAAAAATGATCGTTATGAGGAGTTATCTTACGGAAAAACAGCGCAATGTTCCAGTTCTTTTTGGAAAAACGGAAGTCCTACGGGGTGAAAACGCAGCTATGTTTTCATTGGGCCCTAAATGGCTTGAGAACAGCTTACCCCCGCTTCAAACATTTATATTTGGAGAGTAATAGTTGCTGCATGAAAACAGCCCGGCATTATGGTTTCAACACCAGGATCGAAGACTTTTTCACCGTCGCAATTCAAGATTTGGTTAGTGTTGTCTGACAGCGATGCGGTGATTTTAACCTTGTGATCAGTTGATATTGGTAGAACAACTGGCTGGGAAACACCCTGAATGACAACCACATTGCCTTGTTGCAACTGCAAAGGCAGGTGATAGATTTCATGGGGGCCTTGAACTTCGGTGTTACCATTCGAAATGATGGTCAACGTGCACGACACATCCAGATAAACCGTCTTCCCTGCATTGGTCGCATTCTGGATGGTGCTCAGGCAATTGAATTTGAATGATAACTTAGTGTAAGCATCCAGCGGATTTTTTATCCCGCTCACATTCAGGATCGGCCGCAGTATGTCACCAGTCGAATCCCGGCCATCACCATCCAGTATAAAGCATCTTAAAAAACTGAAAGCCGGTGAATTCACATCTACGGTTGCAACAAAATCAACACCAGCGTTAAACGTGTCATCTCCAGTTACTTTTTTGACATAATCCGGATTCAATTTTTCCACCATAGGCGGTAGTGGATGGAGGCGATAGGTTGGAGTGCTATCCTGACCTTCAATCGCTTTAAGCATACGAAACACAGCATAGGTATCCTGCAATAAGGTACTGTAGGCTTTTGGAAGACCCAGCAATAGACGGCAAATTTCTATCCGTTGGTTACGAACGGTGTCCGAACCTCCTTTATATAACCGGCGACCTATGATACTGGCGTCAAATTCCCAATCGTAAGACATCCCACGGTAATTGATATTGGACGATCCCAAGGTCATCCAAACATCATCTACAATCATGTGTTTGGAATGAAGGTATATTTCCTTGCCCGCACGATTGCGTGGAAACAATAAGGCAACCTTGTCTTTCACGCTGGTGCCCGTACTGCTAGTATTGACCGAAATTTTTCCGCATTTTACACCATCTGCTCCGGTGTTGTCCGTGCCACCATAGAACAGACAGTGGATAGCGCGCTTGCGGATGGCAAACAGCACCGGATCAATATATTTATCTTCTTCAAGATCTTTGGGCAACACAACAATCGCGAAATCGGGTCCATCGGATTTTTTTTAGCGCCTGATGCAAGGCCAAAGCGATTTCATCACTGAAAAAGTATTGATCGTTGATTAAAATGAATTTGCGTGCCCTGTTGATGGCTTTGGTATAAGATTGTAGAATCCCATCCTCACCGGCCTCTTCAACAAATCGTTTGGCAGACGAAATTTTTGCGTGACCGGAAAAGGGCGGGATGGTGCGGTTGATCTGAACAAAGCCATCAGGGTCTACGACCGGCATCAGTTTCACTTCAGGTGGCATAAAAAACTGGTTCTGGGTTTCGGTTTTTATTTCCGGATCAATATTGCGAGGTGCGTAATCATCTTTCAGTTGGCTGTCGTCTATAAAAACGCCGATAGCTTCCCAGCGTTGCCTGAAGTTTCGTAAAACATCAAGCGCACCGGTACCTTCGATGCGCAAATGAACGTCAAACCAACGCCCCCCCTGGCGTTCGGGATCCAGGGTGAAATGTTCCGGTGTATCCCAACGGCCGCCGGTCAAGTCCATTCCTCCGACATAAGCGATAATTCGTTTTTTATCAAAAGTGGTTGTTGCCGTTGAGCTTTTTATCAGTACCGTTGCTTTTTGATGAAAGGAACCCATCGGACGCGTTGCCCGATCCAGGACGGCAAAACCGCGCTTATTGTTAACCTTTCGATTGATAAGATTAGAGATCTCTACGTTGTTGCTGTGACCAGCCTTATAGGAATCGTCTTTGTTGAGATTGGCCAGAAATTGCTCCCAATATAAAGCCTTCACCTTAACCCCGGCTGCAATCGACTGGCGCAGCAGCCCTCCTAACTCTTGAGGCTGGAATGGCACCAATCCGGCGGCATGTTGATCGTTGCTGAACTTCAGTTTCCTGAAAGACGTTAGTAAAGTTGTTGAGAAATCCTGGCTCGCATCGCTTTTGCGGTCTATCAACGCCACTGCGAGCACATCTTCAGCTGTCATGTCGGATAACGTTGCCAATGAAAGATTTGTATCTGCGTCACCACCTGCCGGTAGGAGCGGAATGATTTCACTTTTTCCAGACTTGAGATTGATGACCAGCAATTGAATGTCTGACGGTGATAAACTGCTTAACAATTTCGATACATAGTTTTTTGTTTTTTTTCCGTTTTAGAACCGCTTGGGGTGGATCCTGGCCATTGATTTCCAGTTTGAACAACTCCTCAGGAACGGAAATCGGCGTGTTGTTGTAAGTCGATGCGTTGATGTTTTTAGAAACCTCGGAAACCTCGCCAACACTGTTTTTCCAATATGCCTTGATGGCATGGGCCTCTACTTGATTCTGGTTGCCTGCAAGTTGAATTCCGAAAATTTGCCCCTTGCGGATGAATCCTTGATGGCTGGTTGTGATCTTGGCCACACTAGCAGGATTGGTTTTGACTTCAATTTTAAATGAGGTCGAAATATCCGTCGCTTTTGTCGCATGACTTACCAACAGGAGGAAATAATCTATGTCGTTCTTCGTATCAGACGGCTCCAGCTTTGTTATCAAATAATTGGCACTGATTGTATCCAAAGCACTGTTAATGGCTTCCTTACCTCCGTCATGGGGTGTTACGCCATAGAGACGCATAGATCCCAGCATGTGCGTATGGGCTGAACTGCTCCAATTGATAAGATAGATATTTTCCAGAACTTCATCTGTTTCTGGTAGGGCAATTTCCTTATAAAGATCGGCAAAGAACTTACGGCCAGTATTAAAAACCGTAAGCGAATTGTCACTGTGATAAAGATGAAAGTCGTTAGAGAAACGGCCATCAGAATTCAGCTTTCCGCCACCAGTTGTTTGCATTTCGTCTCCTGGATGAAAAACGCACAACCGTAGAAATCCCATGCCATTGTTGGGCATTTTCACAAACAGTTTGTTCAGTTCAAGATCAGTCACGGATGGTTTTACCGGTTGAAAGGCGAAGTCCAGGCCTGGCCACACAGCAATATGAACATGGCTATACTTATATAGATCATCCTGTGCAGTATTTCCTGGCAGGGGTGCAGATATAAATTTCAAAGTGCGATCCTGGCCCATGGACATACAGTGCCAATGCCAATTCGTATCTATGTCACCCGGGCCTGGTTTGAATTGAAACGCTTTCACTGGCAATTTAGCTGGATTCAGAATGGTACCGTGGATGTCTACAAATTGTAGACGCAATTCATTGTCCTTTGGTGCTTTTTTGACATTCTGGTCTATACCCAAGGCCCGCAGGGCCGTATAGGTCTCCATTTGGAGGCCGGCCGCGTCAAATGCAAAGATTTTTCCACTAAAGGTAGCTGCTAGCGATTTTTGAAGCGGCGTTAACGCACCGCTGGAATCAGCTTTGAGTTTGTGCCCCTTCTTTTGTGTAAAAATGTCGAAATTATCCGGTAACGTGATGTCCGTGGTGAAAAGGACAAGCAGGGTTTTAGGCCGCACGGCATGCACGTGAATGTCTTGCAGCAATGCGCCGTGGGCATTGCCGAAATTGGCTGTGTCTTTTTTAATATTTTCGTATAAACCTTTGATGTCCAACCGTTCAAAAGGTGTCAGATCCCGCGCAGCCAGGCATAGTATGGCCCCTTCTATCTTGAATGGTTTGTTTTCATAGTCCCTCAGACACTGGAAATTTTTCTTGCTACCGTCCGGAACCGGGAACAGTAGAGAAGTAAATAGCCACTCGGCTATATCGGGTTTGTCAAAACTGGGGGTTTTGCCAAAAGTGCCGGGTATTATGACCGATCCTTCAAATGGCAAAATAATATCCGTTGCGCCAGAAAAGCCGATTTCATAAGGTTTTGTGGATATGTAATCAAGCGTGCCTCCGGAAATTAAAGGATTGCTCAAGGTATCACCTCTATTTTTTTTGTCCAGGTCTGGTTCTGACCGCCGGTCAGCCGGAACGTGTAATTGCCTTGTGTATTATCATCGTCCTTGATGGTTAATGTATAGCATTCACCTGCAGTGAAAGTGTAGTTGGCTTCTGTGAGCCCATAGATCTTTCCACCGGAAATGCGACCGAAAAACTCGACGCCGGACGCTCCATAGGGTTCTTTTTTAAGGGAAAAGGCAAACTCACCGGCCTCGAATTTCATTTTGATAGAGTATCCACCTCTGGCGACCGGTGATGCTTTGAAATCACCGGTTCCGTTGAATGGGGTGAATCCATGGGGGGCTGTGCCGATTTGTTCGCAATTTGTTGGGGGCAGCTGTTTGAGATATTGATTGCGGAGTTGGTTCCATACCAACAGATAGACGTCGTAGGCATAGCGATGTCTGGGTAACAATTCCCCATCGGCAAATTCAAATTGATAGATCGGGCTCTCGGCGGTCGGGTTTTCACTGACTCCAACGGCATACCCGCGAAATAAGGAAGAGCGCCCTCCTGTAGATAGATCGCGCCGCAAAACTTGGATCTGAGGCGGCTGGGACTGATTCGTCAATGCTGCTGGAAATTTAACACGAAACAGCTGTTTGGATTGGATAGTCTGCTCTTGTATAGTCGTTCGGCCTTCAACTAAAACCAGTGCCGCCTTAGGAAGTGGGGCGGGTGTTTTAACAAGCACAATGCCGCAGTTTCCCCATGGTTTTTCTTCTAGATACGGATTTGTGCCGATCACACCAATGACATGATATTGTTCTAAGTCGGCCGGGACTTTAATTCGGTAATACCGGGTTGTGGGTTTATAGGTTATCGGTTCGGATGTGAGTCGCTCAAAGCGCAAACGTGATTCCTTGGCAATGGCCAAGAAGCCGGTTTCATCAAGAAGGATCTGGCCATCGACATAGTCATCCGGATCATTCGATAGTCGGTCGAGTGTTGTGGCATATATATTGATCAGCGGCTCCTGTGATTGCTCCGCCGTTGATAGAAACTTGCTCAAGTCCAGTGTAAAATATCCGTCGCCAAATTTATCCGGATAGGTGCTCAACGGAACCGTGGGTAACAGTGGTTGCAGCACTTCTGGAGGGGGTGGGGTGATATTGATTTGAGAACCGATGCAGGGTTCCGCAGAATAAACGTCATTGCTGCCGAAGGGACATGTACCTTTAATGCGTAAACGTGTACACCAGTTGTGTAGATCTGCGCCCAAGGCTGATTTACTTCTAATATAAAAAGTTGCCTTCAGGTATTGCAGTTCCATTGTTGTAGGATCATAAAGGGGTTTTTGGTCTTCCTTGATTTTTACCGGTATATCCGGAAAAAGAGCCAAACAATCACTGTTTGCCGCACTGCTGCGATTTAAAGTGGAGCCGTTCCATGTGAGCTTCAAACAACTTTGAGAACTAGGCAAAATGAGAAGCTTAACACCATTATTATCAAAATTCAGGGATATTTGGCGGGCATATTGGATGCCTGACCACGTAACTTTATCAGGCGTGGTGGAGATGTCGGACGGCAGTTTATGTATTAAAATTTCCAGCTTTTTCCTACGTGCTTCGAGGGCCCCTTGTTTGGTAAAAACACTGAACGCCAGATGCATTTCAATCAATTCACCATTTTCAACAAGATTAGCTGAAATGTTGATGGGTGCCTTGGGTGGATGGCAGGGAATTTGGATTTCTTGTTCTTGACTTAAACTATGGTTTGATGGGCGGCCGAAGATATCAAAACTTTTGGCTCTATATTGAACTAATTCCGGAGCGAGTGCCGGAACGAAGAAAAAATCTTTGATTTCAGTTAGTCCTGCTTCGCTTTCTTCCTTTTTGGGCAGGTATACTGGAGGTAGAATGCCGATATCGTCCCAATTGTCCATGTCCGGCTGCATAATATTATCAAAGGTCGTGTTTTTGGTTCTGCGCTCAATCTCATAGCAGACAGATCGACGAAAAGGCTTGAGTTCATCAGTATTGACAGGAATCTTGAGGTTACTGTCAACGACAAGATCTGTCCTACCCGGAACTGTGTCCGAAGGTAGATCAATCACATTTATTTCATTGTTTAACGGGGCAGGTTCGGTAGGTGCGGTCTTGTGGGTAAGGCTTGGGTTTAACACCAAACCGCATAAAATGGTGTTAGTCAACGTATTGGCACTATCCTGAAAAAAAGCTTGTGTTGCGGGTGTATTGCTCAGACATTTTAAGACGTTTTCACAGCGATCCAGATTCGTTTGGCTGAAAAAAGGGAGTTCAGCTTCGATTTTATAGTCGCACTTTTCCTGGACAGTTGTTTCAAGATAACCATACAGTCCAAGAATTCTGGCCATCAAGGGATCAACGGCGGCCTGCATCAGAGAAGGCAATAGTGGTATTGATAAACTGGTTTGGCCCGGGTTTGTCGATAGGGATTGATCGGTGTATTTTTTTTCGGCATGGTAAGCATGGTAGGTGGTATCTGCTTTCAACATTCCTTGAAGATCAACATCCGTTATCATTCTTGCAGTGATTGCACCAGAAACCGTTTGATGGTCAACTTGTTTATTGAACGGTCGATAGTATTCATTCCTTACCGTTTGAGCGCTGTTGTCAGCCGCATCGGCTTTGTATGTATGAACATGTTGGTTATCGGATCTCCAGAGCTGATCGGATCGGCAATAGTCCTCACAAAAAAGCCAACGCGTTTTTTTTCGGGATACAGCCGGTTGTCCGGAAACTGGTTCCACGGTGAAGTAGGCAATACCTGGGGCACGCAGACGTGCTGTCATTTTTGGGCTGTTTGGTGATGGGGGGGTGGTTCCGGCCAAAGCAATCGGTCGGACCGGATGGCGGCCGACCCAATCGGTATCTATGAGCCGGCCTTCCCGATCAAACCCTTTGATGCGAGCATAAATCGTTGGGCTGAAAAATGAAGTCGTTACCGTTGCACCGGCACCAAATAGTGTGCTGGAGGGCGACAAGGATAGCGTAGCAGTGGCTGCACCGATTGCGAAAATACGGGAGGGGTCGATGGATAGCCCGCCATGGCTCAAAAGGGGACCGGCCGATGATGTTACCGGAATAGAGATGGTTGGTGATAAGCCTGATGTGGCATCGAATACAATGTCGGCGGCGACCACATCTTCGTATACATAGGTAGGAGTACTATCGGCCAATTCGGGTAAAAGGCGTTTCATGAGCCATTGCATATATGTGATGCGGCGTTGCTCCTCTGACCCCAGGAAACCAAAATTGGCAATCAATAACTGCATCTTGAGATAGTATTGCCAGAACACATTCATAAAAGTGGAATCGGCTAGCTTGCTGAAGTAATATCGGCCATTGTTATACTCCACCCGCCCCTGGGCATTGCCTGTCCCCAGGTCTTCCCGTATCCGATAGATGGAAGTTGGTGCTTTTTCCAGATCAAGCTCCACGATTGAAGCGAAATCGTCCACAAGGGAGTAAATCGTAAATCCTCCATGGGTGCGTCCGTCCATTTTGTACGGCAGGCCCAGTCGGGGGTCCATGTTCCATCTCAGATGAATGCCGTCCTTCAGGGTTGGATCGTTTAGAAAACCCTCGCCCAATGCACTGAACAGTGAAGGCCGCCACTTTCGTTTATCTTGAATCATTTAACGTTTCCTCTTGTAAACCCTGCATTTGCTAACCTGTTTATATGGAAGGAATTTTCAGAGACTGCGTGCGAATTTTAAATGCGTCTCTGATATGCGGATGTGCTCTCTCCAATTCCAAGACCAAATCCGCTGCTTTTTGCACACGCTGGGGCTCGGATTTATGAATCAGGATCTTATCCACGTATCGCCGAACGGAATGTCTGACGGCGTCCAGCATGCTGAAGGACAGATCAATGCTCGTTTCGGTTTGCAATGTGTTGACTTGGGATTCAGCAAGACTGTTAAAGATAATCATACGGGAGCCAGATTTGTCGTGTACGATGGTGCGATTTTGCCCGTTTTGCTGAATGACTACCACACCCCGCTCAAGAAGCTGTGAATGGCTTGCCGACAGGTTCGCAATCCCTAAACCCTCCTTGGTTATGATTGGCTCATTGAACTCGACCAAAGCGGCCCAAACCTGAATTTGTCCGGCCGGCCCTATGCTAACCAGATAACCGGCCATTTCCTCACCGGTGGCATGCCAATTGGTCAGTCGGCCGTCATCAATTCCAATCAGTTGGCGGTATAACTGCTCTACAAGGTTATCGTAACTTATACTGTTATCTGTCAGGATTTGACTGAGGGAGGACGATATGGCGCCAGCTGCGTTTTGCTGATCAAGGAGGGGGATCTGGATGGCGTTTTCAAATAGAGCCTGAATTGCCTCTACATGTGATTTTAACTCGGGGTATTTCGATGTCTTGAATCGGATCGAAAAGGGTACTTTAGGATTGGGTCGATCGCTGATGTTTTCTACCTGAAGGGCATGCCAGGTGTCCAGTTTTAGTGATCGATCCCAAACCTCGGCTTCGAGGTAGGTCATATTTTTAGCCTCTGGGAGGCAGGCGGCAAAGAGATTTTCAAGGGCGGCGTCCGTGGGTTTGGAACCGATGGCTAATCGTCTGGACAATAGTTTGCGCAAGGCGACACCATCTATGTCGACGACACCACTGACGAGAGCTTCAAACCCATAGTGTTTCTTGAATATTTTTTTGATCAGCCCGTTGTACTTGAATGTCATGACCGGCGTAAAGCATTTGGTGTAAAGCGGGCTGGTGGCTGCGTCGGGGAATGTAAACCCCATATATTTGGCAATATTTTGAGAGGGCGTTTTTTCGGTTCTAAATTTGACATGACGCATTTGCCCCTCAGGTGTTGATTGAACGGGATCGAATTTTTTTTCGAGATCCTTTGCTTCACCGTTGGAACTTGTGGCAGAGGCGTCTGTTATGAGCTCATAAGTCACCGAGTACTCAGCATCGGGCTCCAACAGAAAAGACGCCAAGGTCGCCTCAATGGATTGATTAGAAGTTGTCGCCGGAGAACCATCGCTGTTCCAAGACGCGATTTCGGTAGACTGCCAATGGTCCCGTTGAGGTCTGGCCTGGGTGATACACAATTCAGTGAGCTTCATTCGCGTACTGACCAGCAATTGCTCCATATCCTTGCGTGAGTATGCTATTTCTTTAAAGCTGTCGGCACAGGGCTGGAGGTAAAAATAAGGTCCGCGTAACCGGAGAATGCGGATCGTGGTGGTGGTGTTGAAGACAGCGATGTTTACCTTGAGTTTTAGGGCGCCGATAATCGAACAGTCCGTGATATGTGGGTGAATGTCGAGAATTGGCGTATCCACACCCTGAGTGTCAATATCCATCTTAAGACCGCAAACATGGGCTGAATCGGTGGTCGGAGTGACACGGAGAATGGCGGTTGATGCTTTCGCATGCCCCCAAAGCTCCACGTCGAGATAGATTTCCAGCTTTTCTAATAGCGTGCCATCGACAACCGTTTCAACGAGCAGGTCAATCTCCAGGTCCACGCCATGGGGAATTTCAATCCGTGTGCCACGGGAAAGCACCAGCTCAGTCTGGGTCCATGTCAGGCGGTGGATGTTGGTGGGCAGTAAATATAAAAAACCATCGGAAATATCGGACTCCAAGATGTTAACGTCGCCGATTGCGGTCGAAAAGTTGATTTGATTCAAACCTGTTATTTCATTTTGAACAACATCGGGGAGGGGCTGCAAGGTCATCAGGCACACTTTGTTGGCCGTCTTGCAAAGCGGAACGGTACTGCTAAGCAATTGACCATTATAAAAGCGCCCTAACCTCTCGACGTTTGTTTCAAGTTCCCGGGGCATTAACGAATTGAGATAGAGTACGTGATGGAGTTCCTGTTTGGGATCCGCCTGGCCTTGTTCATTATATTCAGGTGTTTCCCAGGATGCCGGAATTTCATTCAGCAACGTAGGAATTTCTTGATTTTTCTTTTGGCGATAGACCCGAACATGCTGAATTTTATGGGTGTATTTGATTTCGTATGTAGTCGTGTCAAATTGTGATGTAGCTTTTTCACAAATCTCACCACCTGTATGCCCCGGATCATTCAAAACAAGGTCGGTGTGAAACCCCGGGCCTTCCATGATTTGATAAACCGGCTTGGTAAAGCGTATGGCGATAATGCCGTCGATCGGGATGGTCAGCGTTGTATCATTTTCCGATTGGGTCGACGCCTCCAGGGCAGGCTGTGTCTCAAAACGCCGTAACCCCAACGCGGATACCCCCATATTGGAAACGGGGATGCCATCCTTGTCGTCACCGGATTTAATTGAGAAAGAGAACGACGCATCAATGTCCGGAAACGGCCAGGGCAGCCCGATTTCAACCTTTATTTCACCGCCAAAGCGGAAATACTCCCAAGATGCCATACCGTAGAGATGGGCACTCAGCCCCAGCTTGAATTTGAAAAAAAAGATTTTGAGGCGCACTGAACCAAGGGCATAAATATCACCATATACCATGAATGGGTCAAAAGAGAGAGCCAGATTATAACCCATGGCGGCATGAAGTTTGACATTTAAAAAACTTGGCCCGTATGTTTTGGGGCCCAGTTGGTACATGACACCGGTACCAAATGCTGGCCCGTGAATAGTGGGGCGATCAAATCCGCCGAGTGGCTGGAGGCCAAAATCGTTCATGTCGGCTGTGTCGAAAACGTAATATGCTTTGACGCCGAACAACTTTAAAAATTCAGCGGAAATAGGGCCTCCCTTGGAATCACTGTAGTGTCCCAAATAGATCCACAGACCCCATTCCGGCCGATTTACGGTTCCCAATTCAAAGCCACCTTTGGCTATGACAATATTACCGGTATCCTTTTTGATTTTATATTCAATCACTGCTCGAATGACAAAACTACCGGAGGGCAGGTCAACGACAATCACCACCGCCAAATTGGCGCTGATGGGTTTGATGATGGCCCATCCGGCCAGGGCGATCCAGAACTGGGGAAATCCCCCCATGAGAATGGCCTCCGCCATGTAGGTCTTGCCGTTATCATAACCAGAACCTGCCTTGACCACCAAACCAACATTGTAGAGATCTTTATCGTTTTCAAAATCCCGGGCCGGATGCCAAGTGTCGTTCGATGGGCCTTGGGTCGGCCAGTCCAGAACATTCTGAAATGGTTTTTTGCCCTCGGCAAATTGATCGGCCCCTTGAATCCAGTTGGCGATGGCCATAGCACTTCGCTGGTCACCGGGTACGCCGGGGGCAATGTTTTTACCAAACAGGCCACCCAACCCATACACGCCCACAGGCCCGATTGTAAAAAACGGGCTTTTTCCTTCTATGTGAGCCTCCACAAATACAAAATCATATTTTTGTTTAGGATCAGTAGCGGTGATTCCGGCTTCACCCCAAACGTATTCACCGCCAAATGACCATTGGTAGTTGTTAAAGGAAAAAAGCTCTTTCATTTTGTCTTTGGATATTTTGCTGCCAATGGGCACCTTGGTGCAAATGACACCTACATCCACTGCCACCCGATTCTGCTTGCCATCAAAGCTGGGTATTGGTTTATTGAGATCAATAACACCTTCAGCGTAGATGATTCCCGGAATTAAAAACGTAATCTTGGGTTCGATCGCCAATTGCGGCGTCAGCTCTAAATCGAACTCAGGCCAAAAGTAAATAACAACTCCCATCGCAGGGCCGGTAACTGTGAAACTTGAGTTGCCGAAGCCTTTCAGAACTAAAGCAAGCCCATACTTGTTGTCGGGTTGGGATTTCTTGGTGACAAACTGCGCCCCAACAATTGGTTTGGGGAAATCGCCGGCACCCGCTTCAGCACCTTCTTTTAAGATTATTGCGGGTAGTTCCTTGGCGCTTATACTGAAGTCTTTAACCTTGAACAGCCGCCGAATGGTTTCATCAATATCCGGTGCAAATTCAACATCTCCATTGCTCTTTTTAAGAAATGTCAGGGGGGCGTTTGCAAGTTCCAG
>Ga0255431_1157_pt1 | contig 13421 bp, 13 predicted proteins | sample ANMaggSeSYBR02J5_FD_182633 | JGI IMG/M metagenome (GOLD analysis project Ga0255431, IMG submission 182633) | Sediment cell enrichment communities from methane seep in Santa Monica Basin, California, United Staets - ANME aggregate JGI... | ecosystem: Environmental > Aquatic > Marine > Cold seeps >... | reverse complement strand
AGCATTTCATGTATCCGACTAATAACTAAACTTATCCTGTCACCCACAAGAGCATTGTTTATCTCATCAATCCCCTTTTTTGTTAAGATCCTTCCGGAATAGCCAACCCTTATGGTAAATCCGTTTGCATCCAAATTCTTCAGATGATATCTAACGCCCCTTTCCCCTATGAAATATCCCTTGCTGTTCAATATATCAGCGATCAGCCGGGCACCTATAGGACTATTGCTTTCGTAAATTGTTTTCAATATTTCAATTATTGTTCTTTCAGCAGTAGATTCAGTCATATTTTTCTATCCTGTATTATACATGTCAAGATAATTAAGTCGGTATACTGCCGTAGATTCTATATCGCATATAATTAATGAATCACCCGTTTGTGTATGTAATCCCATATTTTTAGATGGTAGAAACCTTAGCATCTGACAAGTTATTCATGATTATCCATATAGGGAGGTCGCCATTGTGGGTGACCCCGGACAGGAAACGACTATTAATATATATCGATCATATGCATTTTATGCCCAGATGCTTCTTTTTATTGAAAATTGCCAGGTTGACCAGCAAGGGAGTAAGGCTTTCCACCATAGATGAGACCTCAAGGGGACCGGCAATCAGAGGTCTGAGTTTATGGATATCCCTGACCAGTTTGCAAACTACACCGTTTGCTTCGTTATCATCACCACATATGAAAACATCCATATCCAGTTTGTATTCGGTCATGTATAGCTTCCTGGCCGGGATATTATGGAAAGCAGAGACCAGTTTCACCCCTTCCGGAAGCAGGAGCTTGATCTCCATGGCTGCAGATCCTGCACCTGGCGGTAGATATTTAAAAAAATATGCCTTTTCCATTGGCACCACAATAGAGACTATAATCTGCTGCTCCAAGTTATGTCTGATGGTCTCAATGGTAGAAACTGCATGTTCGTAGGGGACTGACAGTACAATGACTTCAGCTTCTTTTACTGCATCCGCATTCAAACATCCATAAATGCTACAGCTCTTGTCTGATGATTCTTCTAAGACCTTGCGGTATTCATCGGCTGTCAATTGCGCTTTATCAAATTTTCTGGAACCAATTATAATCTCATGTGTAGTAGCCCACCTGAGCGCCAGACCGCCACCAATGCTTCCAGTTCCACCAAGAATTGCAATTTTCATAATATCTCACCATTCATTGAATTGACGATATAAAAGCTTTATGTATAATGGCATCCACCGGGCGATACCGGTATGGGATCATGGCCTATGATGAACGAATGGGGTACACCCACATTCTACCTCCAAGCCCAAGTTCATGAGTTCGCTGAGAAGCTAAAGTCAAGGGGTAAAAGAGTACCAGATCTTGCAATGGCTGGCGGTTTCTCAAGCGAGGACGGCGTATTCAAGGCCATCGCAATGGGCGCACCTGATGTAAAGGCAGTCTGCATTTTAATGTCAGCGTGTGGGTAGCATAATCTATACTGATCGCAATGGGCGCACCTGATGTAAAGGCAGTCTGCATGGGTCGCGGACTGATGATACCGGGCATGGTGGGCAAGAACATCGCCAAATGGATCGAGGAAGATGACCTGCCCAAGACGGTATCCCAGTACGGGCGCAGGGTTGAGGAGATATTTGTACATTACGAGGAACTTGTTGACAGGTTCGGCAGCGATGTGAAGGACATACCACTGAGAGCCCTGGGTATCTACAGTTACTGCCAGAAGACCAGGACCGGACTGCAGCAGTTGATGGCTGGCAGCAGGAACTTTAACCTGTCCACCGTCTCAAGGAAAGACGTGATGTGCCTGACCGAGGAGGCTGCGAAGGTCTCAGGCATTCCGTACGTGATGGATGCATACAGGGAAGAAGCAGAAGCCATCCTGAACCAGTAGAGTTTCTGCTGGTTCATTTTTTTATTTTGGAAATATTATCATAGAGATTGTCGGAAAAGTATCTGAAAAGCGCCTAAATTGAAACTTTCAGAAATATTGTTAAAACTAAATCACTATGCTGCGCCCGATCAAGTTTAGACAGCAAAGCTGAAATATTCGAAAAGTAGGCTTTTCCGACAATCTCTCATATATATTTTCACATATTTTTAAGTTTTTCGTAGAGTTCGCGGGCATTGAGAAGGAAGATATCATTAGCACTTTTGATCAGTTCTTGGGAACACTTAGCTTGAGTAAAAACCTTTCCCTCGCCTAACTCGATCCAAAATGGAGGTAAGCCTTTCATTTTCCGAACCATGCCACCCGACATATCAGGCGCAGCATACAAAACTTTGTTGACGATTGAACTTATTAGCCGTACCAAACACATGGGACAAGGTTCTAGGGACGTATACAGTGTGTAGCCTTCCAGTTCAGTGAGATCTCGGTGAGTGTCTTCAAACTTATCCATAACCACCATTTCAGCATGTCGATCACTACGAAAATATGGATTGAAAATTTCGTTGTGACCATGAACAACCACATTTCCACTCCTATCTATCAAAACACATCCAATGCCAAAATTACCATAGTTCACAGCCCTCAATGCCAGTACATTCGTAAGCCATATGTAAATATCATCTGTGTATTCATAATTGAATTGACAATCCATGAGCTGACTTTTCCATTTTTCAGTTCGATCGGTCGTTGGATCGATTTGCGCAAGTTCATGTAGCCCTGATTCGATGATCTGTTCATTAGTCATTGTAAAACGCATCCCATGTAATCGTGTGTAATTAGATAATTTTAAAACACCTTACATAATATTTACTCTATGGAATTCGAGACTTTTTATTATTTTCTGATTACACTTATTAATCAGTTCTATTAACCGCCGATGAACGCAGATAAACGCGGATACTGCATGCGAAATCTGCGTTCATTTGCGTTCATCTGCGGTTCGTTATAGTTCAAAAGACCAGAAGAAAATAAAAAGTCTCCTGGAGTTATGGATAAAAGGTGTGGAGGTTTTGAATGACAAAAGGGAAAATCGGGGTGCAGGGTTTTGTTTACAGGCTTCGGTAATTAATTGTCCAGATGATCAATGAGGGGAAAAAACACAGTCTGAAGAGTGATTTTATACATTGGATTCTTGAAAGATATCCGGATGGAGTTCAATATTCTTCAAATTTTAAAAACCATTTCCATAACGGTACAAAAAATATTGTTTTACCGTCTTCTTCCTCTACATCTTCCATATCTTCGGTTATTATGATACCCCTCTCTAAATTAAAGATCTCCATTGCACTGTATAATGCTTTGACCTCCCTCTTTCTTGTACGCTCTTCTTCAAGGTTCCAGCATACCTGGATAGCTCCTTCTGGTTGCAGTCCATCTTTTACAATGAAATCCACTTCTACGGCATCGCTTTTCCAGTAATATACTTCCTTTTTACGTCTCTTCAATTCCACAAACACAGCATTTTCTGCAAGGCGTCCCCTATCCTCTGAGAACTTGAACGACACAGCATTTCGCAGACCTGTATCGATGCAATATATCTTTTTCGGATTTACAGATTGGACTTTTAGCGAAGGAGAGTATATGGGTACCGCATATAGAAGATATGCTTCAGTCATGTATGCAATGTATTCTGATATGGTCTCAAGCCCAAAGCCGAGAGCATTTCTTGTTTTTCTCATGCTGAAAGTATTGGCTATGTTTGTGAGAAGATAAACTGCAAGTTCCTTTGTTTTTCCAGGGTTTGTGTTATACCTGTCCACGATGTCCTTGTAAATAATATCGTCAAAGTACTGGTTTAAAAGGCGGCGTTTATAGTTATCATCAACAAAAAACACTTCAGGAAAGCCACCCCATTCAAGATACTTTTTCAGGCTGAAAAGTACTTTTGATCGTGTCTGTGTGCTTATTATTTCCGTGCTGTTTATCTGTATGCCTGAAAAAAGCAGAAACTCCCTGAAACTTAAGGGGAATACCTCTACTGATAAATTTCTTCCAGTGAGCAAGGTGGAGTATTCTTTCTTTAACAGGGAGGCAGATGAGCCGGTAACAAAAAAATTCTTAATGTGTTTCAGGTCATATTTTTTCCTGACCCACATCTCCCAGTCTTTTTTTCTTTGAACCTCATCAATGAAGACAAAATTGTCAAATGCAGGGTTAAGCTCGCTAAGATAGCTTTCGTATATCTCTTCTGGAGAATAGTGTGCAAGTGCAGCATCCTCGAAATTTATGAGAAGAATATTCTCTGCTGCTACGCCATTTTTCAGAAGATGCTCAATGACCTGGTAAAGCAGGGTTGATTTTCCGCTTCTGCGTACGCCTGTGACAATTTTTACCTCCCTTAATTTAAGGAGGTCAATAAGCTCTGTTGATTTTTTCCGCTGCTTTCCAAGCAGGTTCCCAGGTACCTCTTTTATTTCCCACCACACGTTCCAGTCTGCAAGGATTCGCATTATGTCCGGTTTCATGAAGTATCAATTGACCGTGATATTTAAAAGTGTTACTGTGAACAGTTCAATTTGATAGAATAGTGAACTGTATATAGTTCACTTTCCTGGCAGGATGTACCTGGAAACTGGGGCATTAAGACAAATGCAAAAATGGAGACAAGCATTGCCGGGATATACGCAGCAGGTGATTGTGTAGAGACTGTAAGCCCGATTAACCACAAGCCATGGATGTCGCAGCTTGCAACAACTGTATACCACCAGGGGATTGCGGCAGGAACGAATGCGGCTGGCGGATATGAGACATACGATGGGTCTCTTACGACCTTTGTTTCAGTCATTTGTTCGATGGAAATTGCAGCAACCGGTTTTAACCAGTTCTTTGCAAAGTCCGCGGGATATGAGGTTGTCGCCGGAAAGGCAAGTGGCTTAACCAGGCCTGAGTGGTATCCGGGGGCAAAGGAAATCACAGTCAAGGTTCTGGCAGATGCCAGAACCGGAAGGATAATAGGCGGTCAGGCAGTCGGTGAAGAAGGAGCAGCATCACGGGTGAATTTGATATCGCTTGCGATAAAAGGTAATATGGACCTGCACGACCTCTATGGTGCGGAATTTGCATACTGTCCTGCTGTGTCTGAAACCTATGATCCTTTGTCAAAGGCATGCGAGTTCGCTATACGCAAGATGAAGAGATAGTCTTGTTCAGCCTCTGATGTTCAGGTATCAAGTGAATTGTTATAAAAAAATTAGGGAAGTAGACTATATCATCTCGCTGCCTGATCTTCTTCAAACCACGGTTTAATATCATCCCCGTGCACGAGTGCTTCCAGGTCCTCCTCCAGGTTGGACGGCTCGATCACAATCAGCCACCCCTCATCATACGGGTCTTCCGCCATCAGTTCAAGGTTATCCTCGATCTCCTCATTGACCTCAACAACCGTGCCGCCAACAGGCATAGTAAGCCCGCCGACCCATTTTGCAGATTCCAGTGACCCGAATGCTTCACCAGCTTCGAATTCATCATCCTCCATCGGAAGGTCTATGAACTCAATCGTACCCACAGCTGTGGCGCCAAAAGCGTTCATTCCCGCCCTCACATTCCCGTCATCCTCAACCTTTGCCCAGACATGGTCTTTGGTATAATACAGGTCTTCAGGTATTTCGTATCCTTCAATTTCCATTGAATTATCCTCCTTTATCTATTGACAGAACATTGTTATGTTTTATTATGTACTAGATCAATATCCTGCATAACGTTCCCGCTCCTTTGCTATCAATTCACCGTAATACACAACCGCATCACTGGCGCTCATCAAGCTGGTGCCCTCATGATCACCCCTGCCCTCGACCATGACGATATTATATGGGTCGCTGTTTATAATATTCGGGTCATTCCACAGATCCTCATTGACACTTATGACCGTGGACTCAAACGGAAGCGATATCTGCGATACAGCTTTGATTGTCTCGTATGCGATTATCAGGTCGTCCTTTTGGATCACTTCGCCGACTTCAGGCAGGTCGATGTGTACAATCTCTTTGGAAAGCGATTGCCAAAGTTCTGTGATACCGATCTGAAATCGATCTTCAAGAGGCTTTACCCCATACATGTGTTTTTAAATACAATCTATCTTCAGGGAACTCAAAATCTTCAACTTTCATGAATTTGCCTCTTGTTTTTATCTTTTACTTACTGTCTTGTCATTTTTTTGTTTCGATTTGAATAGTGAGCATCTCACCACACAGTGGCAGGTATTCACCATACAGTGTAGGAATTAATTTAATTAAAGACTTGCCGAAAAACAAGATAAACGATACCCCGGCGGCATCGATCATGCAAATTAGAAGATGGTGTACCTTCACACCTCTTTCTTCCCGGCCTTCTTCGCCGCTTTCGCAGCCACCTGCTCAGCAAACACATTTAAAAGATTCATCAGCTTCTCGTACTGCGCAGTCTCGATATGCGAGTACCTTATAGGCTTTTTATGTTCCTTCGTAGCCTTCTTCAGACTGCTGTACAGGTCCCTGGACCTTGAGGTCAGCGCCTCATCTGTCGTACCCTCGATCAACATCACACCGCCGGCACCGTGCTCGTAAGCATGGTTCACGATATCCGCATCCAGCACATGGATGGACGGCACCTGGACAAATCTGGTAAGCGGCGAATACAGAGTCCTGTTCACACCCGCAATATCTGCAGCCGCATACGCAGCAGGGTCGATGTACACGATCACGCCCATACCCGCATCAAGTATCCCTTCAGCCTGCGCCTTCAACTGTTTTCGCGTGTAGTTTGCGATCTCCACTGCCTCTTGCGGACATACGGCTGCACATATCCCGCATGCATTGCATGAAAGCGCTTCGAGTACGGGCCTGCCGTCCGTCATTGAAAGTGCACCGTAGGGGCACTCCTTCACACAGATACCGCACCCATCGCAGGCATCTTTGATCACCGGCTTTTCAGGCGAGATCGAGATCATGCCTTTACCAAGGAACCCTGAAACCTTGTGCGCCGCACTCATAGCTTCAGTCACAGAATCATGGATATCCTTCGGTCCAAGCGCACATCCTGCCGCAAACACACCCTGGTTAAGCGTGTTCACAGGGTCGATCTTGACATGCTTCTCTTCAATAAAACCATCACTGCCAACAGGCACACCCAGCTGGTCTGCAAGCTCGTGCGTCCCGGCTGACGGGTTCAGCGACGGACACAGCACAACCATATCGAATTCATCGCTTCCGATCTCACCGAGTAACGTGTCCTCATACCTGAGCTGCAACCTGCCGTCATCCAGCGGATTCACCTCAGCCACGCGCCCGCGGATAAAGTTCACTCCCGCCTCCTGTGCGTGCTGGTAGAATTCCTCCATCCGCCTGCCTGCTGCACGCATATCGATGTAGAAGACACTCACATTAGCATCCTTGTTCATCTTCAGCACCAGCTGCGCCTGTTTCTGTGAATACAGGCAGCATACCTTCGAGCAGTACTTATTCGCACGGTTAAAATCGCGTGAACCCACACACAGCACAAAAGCAACCTTTTGCGGCATCGTACCGTCCGACTTCTGTAAACGCATACCTGTCCTGCTCATAGCAGAAAGCATCTCCTCGAACTCGATCGCGGTTATGATATCCGGATGCCGGGCGTAATTGTACTCCTCGATGATCGACGGGTCGATCGGCTCGAACCCTGTGGCTATGGTGATCGCCCCGACATTAACCTCGATGTCCTCTTCCCTGTCATCAAGTTTGACCGCGCCAACGTCGCACACCTTTTCGCAAAGACCGCATTCCACACATTTTTCCATATCTATAATGTAAGCCTGTGGTATCGCCTGCACAAATGGCAGTGCGATCGCATCCTTCGGACACTCCTGTGCACACCTGCCGCATGATGTACACACATCAGCATCCACGTACTGCGGCATACGGCGCAGGGTTACCTTGAAATCCCCCACATTTCCATCAACTGATGCAACCTCGGTCAGGGTGTACAACGTAATGTTCGGATGATTAAAAACCTCCACCATCTTCGGCGTCAGGGTACACTGCGAGCAGTCAAACGTCGGGAACGTCTTTGACAGACCGATCATGTGACCTCCGATATATGCTTTACTTTCTACAAGGATAACCTCATGCTCATTGGCCATCTCAAGTGCTGCTGTAATACCACTAATACCGCCGCCAACAACCAGCACGCGGTCTTCTAGGTCTTTAATAATAGGTTCCAACGACTCAAGGCTGTTCATTCTAAAAACCGCGCCCGTGATAAGTCCTTTCGCTTTACTTGTAGCCTCTTGTTGGTCCTCATGCACCCATGAACACTGCTCGCGGATGTTCGTGATCTCAAGAAGCATCGGGTTGATACCTGCCATTTTTGCCATGGCGCGGAATGTTTCAAGATGCAGCTTAGGAGAACACGAACCGATCACCACGCGCTCGATCATCCCTGCCTCGATATCGCTTTTGATCTTCCCCTGTCCCGCACTGCTGCATAGGTAATCCTGGACGTTCGCTATCGCCACACCATCCATTCCTGAGACTTTTTCAGCGATCGCTTCAACATCCACTGCATCCGAGATATTGCCGCCGCACCTGCAAAGGTACACACCTGTTTTTCCACTGCTCATATCTTCACACCCTTATTATTTTTCATGTATCATCGGTTAAAAGTAATATTGTAATGGAACACGGATTGCACGGATTTTCACGGATAATAATAAATCCGTGAAAATCCGTCAAATCCGTGTCATCCGTGTTCGATTTAAATTAAATTGGAGAATCGTATGAAATCATTGGTCTTTTGGAAAATAATACATACCGACTCTATCAAACTCCTTAACCGATGACCAATGCATCATTTTTCTGTAAGTCCTTTGAGCTTCCCAAAGAACTCCTCGTTCGTTATGATATTCAGGTCAATTCCAAGTTCCTCAGGTGGAAATCCAAGCGCAAGCCCCAGGAGCTGGCTATAATGCAGGACCGGGATATTATACTCCAAAGCGAACTTCTCCTTTATCTCGGCCTGTCCGCTGTCAAGCTGCAGGTGGCAGAACGGGCATGCATTCACAATACAGTCCGCACCAGCGTCACGTATCCTTGAAAGCTTATGGTTTGTCATCTCAAGCGATTTTTCAAGAAGTGCTGAGCGCACGCCTCCGCCAGCGCCGCAGCATGCCATCTTATCAGGATAATCTATACTTTGGGCACCTGTAGCTTCGATCAGTTCATCAAAGAAAGTGGGTTGTTCCACACTTCCAAGATTACGCTCTTTTGAAGGTTTTACGAGATGACAACCGTAATGCAGCGCAACCTTAAGATCAAGCGGATTTACCACCATCTCCTTTATTTTTTCAGGTCCGAACTCATCATGGAGAAATTCCACGATGTGCCGCACATCCACAGTTCCCTCATACTTTTTACCGATCTTACCAAGATGGAGATTCGTGCTCTTTTTAAGCACTGCATCCTCTTTGAGTTCATGATTTGCATCTGTTAGTGACCCGTAACATCCATTGCATATTGTCAGAACATCGCGCCCCAGTTCCTCTGATAGTACAATGTTACGGCCTGCAAGTGCAAGCCAGGTCGGTTTATCGAACGACCTGAACACACCGGGCGCCGGACAGCATGACGCACCCGGAAGATCGGAACAATCGATGTCTAACTTCCTAAGGCACAACTGTGTAGCTTTCTCGATTCCAGGATAGCGGTTCGGGACAATGCAGCCCAAAAACAGTGATAACTTTGCCATGATAACGTCTCCTCTTTCTCATCTATACGTTCTGCTCTTCAGGCCACCAGTTTATCAAATTCGCACGACTGTAAAATCGTCTGCACATCAGCCAGTGCTTCCGGGTATCTATGAACTGTCCCTGGGATGGGGTCCATTCCAAGCTTTTCACGTTTCTCCTTAACGTCATCATTGATGGGTACGGCGTGACCATGCTCCAGCACCAGCTGGCTGACCTTCCTGTGTGCCGGAAGCATGACACCTTTATGCACAGCAATTGTCCTGATCGCCAGGATCGTATCAGCGATCTTTATCCCGCGCGGACACCGCTCCTGGCATGTATAACATGTGGTGCACATCCAGAGATCTTCGTCATGCAGTATGTCCTTGCCTACACGTGTTTCTCTTACAATTCTTCGTGTGTTCAGGCTCGTATAGCGTCCTGACGGGCAGCTGCTGCTGCATGTACCGCACTGCATGCAGGTAAGTACATCAAGACCTGCGCTTTGCAGCGTATTTAATACATCCGATTCACTCATTTTTGTTCACCTGTCCACATTACTTAGTTGATATCTAAAGATACGATTTGACCTTTATAATTAATATGCATACATATTCCCGTACGGTCTGCTGGATACAGGAAGCAGTTTGATGAAAGGCTTGCTCAGCAATTCATCAAGGTCGAGTCCGAAGTGTTTGCAGTATTCACTGAGGTGTTTCTTTAAAAGTTTTTCATCCTTTGCATCCGGATCCAGAACACTTACTTCTTTACCCAACGTGTGTTCTTCTACCTCGTCCCTGATGTAGATCACACCACCGTGCATGCCTGTTCCGAGATAATCACCAGCAATCGGTGTATTCCCGTCCCTATCCAGACCAAGGAGGACCAGAACTCCGCCAGCCATGTATTCTCCGAAAAAATCACCGGCAGTACCACCGGCAATGATAATCGGTATCTGTTTTTTATACTGTTTCATGTGAATTCCGGTACGGTATCCCACATTGCCTTTAATATACATTTTTCCGCCGCGCATACCATATCCTAATACGTCCCCTGCACTGCCGTGTATAATGATCTCACCTGCATTCATAGTGTTTGCGACGCCGTCCTGTGCGTTGGCATTAACAACAAGAGCAGGACCGTTCATAAACATGGCAAGGTCATTTCCGGGCACTCCGTTTATAGTGATCTTTACCTTCTTATTGATACCGTTACCGATGTAGCGCTGACCGTTCACATTATCGAGTATGAACCCGGTCTCGCCTTCTTCCACCGCATCACGGATCATCCTGTTCAGTTTCCGGTAGTACATTCCTTTGCAGTCAATCTTCATCACCATTATTACCACCTCACTGCCCGACCCCTGCTGGTTTTATCCCGAGCAGTTCCAGGGTCTGTTCATCAAGATCGATACCTCGCAGCCGTTCACGGCTGCCGCGCAGGGATTCTATGGAGTTGACTCCAAGTGAACCCAGGATTTCCTGCAGTTCATGACCCCATGCCGTTAGGAGGTTCGACAGCCGCTGGGCACTGACCTGCGGATCTAACCTGCGCACAAGTTCCGGTTTCTGGGTTGCAATTCCCCATGCACAGTTGCCTGTATAGCACTTCTGGCACACCCGGCATCCTATTGCCACAAGAGCCGCAGTTCCTATAACAACCGCATCAGCACCAAGAGCGATCGCTTTTGCCACATCACCGCTGTTCCTTATGCTTCCTGCACAGAGGATAGAAGCATTGTTCCTGATACCTTCATCACGCAGGCGCTGGTCGACGGCAGCCAGTGCAAGTTCGATCGGAATCCCTACATTATCCCTGATCACCATCGGTGCTGCACCTGTACCGCCACGGAACCCGTCGATCGTAACGGCATCCGCACCGGCACGCACGATCCCGCTGGCAATAGCAGCCACATTGTGTACTGCAGAGATCTTGACAGAGACGGGTTTAGTATAGTTAGTAGCTTCCTTGATCGCATAGATGAGCTGCGAAAGGTCTTCAATTGAATATATATCGTGGTGCGGTGCGGGAGAGAGAGCATCTGTCCCGATAGGGATCATCCGGGTCTTAGATATCTCATTTCCTACCTTCTCACCGGGAAGATGTCCGCCAATACCTGGTTTTGCACCCTGTCCGATCTTGATCTCAACCATTGCACTGTTGTTCAGGTATTCGCTGGTTACACCGAACCGGCCGGATGCGACCTGGACTACAATATTATCTACATATGGATCCAGGTCTTTATGAATTCCGCCTTCACCTGTGTTCATAAGCGTTCCTGAATTTTTAGCAGCCATTGCAAGTGCCCTGTGAGCATTCAGGCTTATCGCACCATATGACATCGCAGCAAAGACGATAGGCACATCCAGTTTAACCTGGGGTTGAAGTTCGGTTGAGAGTTCGATCTCATCATTTTCGTCCCTATTGAACTCCAGGCGGTTGGGTTTGCGACCGAGGAATGTGCGCAGTTCCATTGGTTCACGCAGCGGATCGATAGATGGGTTTGTGACCTGGCATGCATCTATTAACATATGATCCCAGAGTATCTGGTACGGTCTGGGATTACCCATTCCTGTTAAGAGAATACCGCCTGTTTCAGCTTGCTTTAAGATGTTCTGCCTGGTCTCAGGCAGCCAGTTAGCACTGTCCTTGTAAGCCAGTTCGTTTTTAGTGATCGTTATTGCGGATTCGGGGCAGAATGTCGTGCACCTGTGGCATGCCACACATTTCTTGTGGTCAGGTACTACCCTGTCCTTGAATTGCATGCATCCGAAACTACAGTTCATGACACAGCGCCTGCACCGCCTGCATGTGTCGTAGTCGATCTTCACTATAAATTCCGGTGGTATCTGGGACATCATTTATTACACCTCCTCATTTAATTCGCCTATTACTGCGGTCCCGGCTTTCGGGCTCCACACCGTATCCGGGTCTGCGATCTCCCGGATCGCCGATTCCTCTGATGACATGTACAGCATGTCATCACCTTTTATGGCACAGGTCATGGGCCGCAGTTTGATGCGGTCATTGAATCCAACCATGCCGCGACTGTGTCCGAGAATGATGCTGAACGGCCCGTTTAATAGTGCACCACCGTAAACTTGCCTGATAGCAGTTGCGATTTTCTGCTCACGTTTTGGCATCCTGTCAATATTTTTCCAGAAAGGTGATGCAAGTGCCCTGACAGCCAGTTCCATTGGCATTTTGTGCCTGCGCACAAGCAGGTCGAACAGGTATGCTACGACTTCGGTATCTGTCCTGAGTTCTAACTTGTATCCGAACGGCCCAAGGTAACGTTTGTTGATCCCGTATGATGATATCTCGCCGTTGTGGACAATGGACCAGTCAAGCAGGCAGAATGGATGTGCTCCACCCCACCATCCCGGCGTGTTCGTCGGGAACCTGCCATGTGCTGTCCAGATATATGCTTTATACTCGTCTAATTTGTAAAATATTCCAATGTCCTCCGGGTATCCTACACCCTTGAAGGCTCCCATATTCTTACCTGACGATGCAACAAAAGTACCGTCAAACTTTGAATTGATATCCATCACCTTTTCAACAACATATTCACGTTCTGAAACGAATTTTGTTCTATGCTCGGGGACATCCATAAAATAACGCCACAGTATCGGGGGAGATGTGATCGGCTGCGTTCCGCATTCAGCAGACTTTCCTGACGTATCCTGCTCAAAGACAGCACCGGGACGTGTAGGTATTTCCTCATCAAGAACGATGTCGAACATATCCTTGAAATATTCCTCGCACTGCGTCTTTGCCTCCATATTGTCAAACATCATATGGAA
>Ga0255431_1156_pt1 | contig 13486 bp, 10 predicted proteins | sample ANMaggSeSYBR02J5_FD_182633 | JGI IMG/M metagenome (GOLD analysis project Ga0255431, IMG submission 182633) | Sediment cell enrichment communities from methane seep in Santa Monica Basin, California, United Staets - ANME aggregate JGI... | ecosystem: Environmental > Aquatic > Marine > Cold seeps >... | reverse complement strand
ATTCAACCATAAACCTCCTCATGCTTACATTAATTAAAATTCCTATACATATCATAACTGTCACAAGCGATGAACCACCATAGCTGATAAATGGCAATGTAACTCCAACGACCGGCATCAATCCCATTACCATGCCGATATTAATAATTACCTGCCAGAATATCATTGCTGTGATACCAACTGAAAGAATGGTACCGAATGGCTCTCGACATCTATAAGCAACATTCAATCCCTTTATAATAAGGAGTAGAAAAATAATAAGCATCATTACAGAACCTGTTAATCCCCACTCTTCTGCCAAAACTGAAAATATGAAATCTGTGTGCTGTTCAGGAAGAAATGAAAGTGCATTTTGCGTTCCTTGCAAAAATCCTTTGCCGGATATCATGCCTGAGCCTATAGCAATTTTTGATTGTATAATATGATAACCGGTCCCAAGAGGATCCCTCTCCGGATCCAAAAATGTCAATATCCTCGCCTTCTGATATTCTCTCAAAAAAAACCAGACGAGAGGAACACTTATTATGCACGAAATGATTAAGTATAAAAAGGAACGCTTCTCAATTTTTACAAAAACCGTCATAGAACCGGCAATTAAAACTATCATTATGGCTGTTCCCAAATCCGGTTGTTTTACTATTAAAATAAAAGGAACCATTGTCAGTAAAAAAGGATTAATAAGTTCGCGCAAAGTTAAACCTGCTGTATTCGTATGTTTTGAATAATACCTTGCCAGAATTATTATTACAGCAATCTTTACCGGTTCAGACGGTTGAATTGAAAAAAATCCAAACTTCAGCCAGCGCATAGCCCCCTTAGAGCCTTCACCAAATATTAACACACCAACAAGAAGAGAGATGCATAAAATATAAATTATGTGCCCCCATTGATCAAAAATTTTGTAATTGAATAAAAAAGAAATAATTAGAAAAAATAACCCGACAAAATACCATACGAGCTGCTTATAATATTCCATCTGAAGCACCTGTGTTCCGGCCGTTACCGCACTATATAAAGTAACAAGCCCCATACAACACAGTATACAAGTTAAGCCCAATAAGCTCCAGTCGAAATTCTGAATAAGACGACGGTCAAACATATTAACCTTCTAAATCGTGTCTGAATGAAAACCCCGTTCAGACACGGTTTTGAAAACGAATTGCATCACATAATAGGGAACCATCATCAAGATGGCTTTATTCTATTTTGGTTACACTCATTTAATTTGATATTGATAAATAAGTTCTTATAAGTTCTTTCGCAAGTGGAGCGGCAGCACTGGAACCATGTTCACCATGTTCAACAATAACAACCACAGCTATTTGTGGTTCCTTTGATGGAGCATAAGCTACAAACCATGCATGTGGTTTTAAGTGATCAAATTTATGTATTTTATCCTTATAAGCACTATCATCACCACCTTTCCTTCCTACAAGCTGAGCTGTCCCGGTTTTACCGCTTATATCAACATCATCAATATGTGCAGCAATCCATGCTGTTCCTTTTCTTTTGTTAACTGCATCCCAGAGCCCTTTCTTCACAATATCTATCGTCCGTTGAGAGGCAGGCAATTTTCCTGTAACTTTTCTGTTGTTTTCACTAACGATTTCGCCTTCTGCTGTTTCTACCTTTCTAAGAATCAATGGCTGATGCCTTATTCCTCCATTCGCTATTCCGGAAATCAAAGTCATCATCTGCAAAGGAGTTACAAGATTATACCCCTGCCCTATAGCAACAGAAAGGGTTTCGCCCAACTGCCATCCAATGCCCGTACGACGCCTTTTCCAATCAGCAGTTGGGATCAAACCTTTTGCTTCATAATCAAGATTAATACCTGTCGAGGATCCCAGACCACAAGCTCTGGCATACCACGCCAGTTTATCAACACCCAATTTTTGGCCAACCTGATAAAAAAAAACGTCACAGGATTCAGCTAACGCCTTTACAACATTAACTTTATCGTGTCCTTTTTTTTCCCAGCATCTAAAAACACGATTTCCGCATTTGTAATAACCCGGGCAATGAAATGATGTATTTTCATCAATTATTCCTTCCTCAAGACCCGCTATTGCCGTCACTATCTTATAGATTGAAGCCGGTGGATATTCGGCATTAATAGCCTTGTTTTCCATTGGCCTGAATGGATTGGAAATAAGAGAATCCCATTGTTTATGTGACATGCCGTTAACAAATGCATTCTGGTCAAATGCAGGGCTGCTGGCCATGGCCAGTATCTGTCCTGTAGCCGGCTTCATCGCTATTATTGTGCCTGCTAAACTTTCTAAAAGTTCTTCAGCCTTTTTCTGGAGTAAGTAATCAATTGAAAGATAAATATTGTGACCGGGAAAAGCCTCAACTGTCCTCAAAACCCTGACAACCTGCCCTGCCGCATTTACCTCGACCTGCCTCCCTCCACGCTTACCTCTCAATAAACTCTCATAATTTTTTTCCACACCAAATTTTCCAATATAATCGCCGGCTTTATTGCAAGAATATTTTTCCGATTTAAGCTCATCGGAACTAATCTCACTTAGATATCCTATAAGATGGGCTGCACTTTGCTTATAAATATAGTGCCTTCTTGGTTTAACGCTAACAACAATACCCGGAAGATTATATTTGTGGACTTCGATAGCAGCCAACGCATCTCGCCCTATATCCTGCTTTAATAAAACAGGGGCATAGGATGATGTTCCTCTATTACGGCTGATTTTTGACATAAGTTCCGTTGCCGGAACATCTATATATTGACTAAGCATTTCAATTGTATCTTCAACAGGCGTTGCATCTTTTAAAATTATGCTCAAATCAAATGAAGGTCTATTATCAACCAGCAACTTTCCATTGCGATCAAAAATCAATCCTCTTGAAGGGTCTATATTTTGTAATCTTATACAATTGTTTTCTGAAAGTCGTCTAAATTCATCCCCTTCGATCACCTGAAGATAAAAAAGGCGGGCAATAAGTACTAAAAAAACTGCCAGGACTAAAAAGACAACTCCGGTCAAACGTTTTTTATACCAATCACTATCTGCGCTCTGCAAATATTTGCTCAAAATTCCTCTTTTATACCTTTCCTCAGGGCTCGGCCAATAACAACTGTGCATCCTGTTTGCGAACTCATAGTCAAAGGCAATCCCTAAATCCCTAAATCCCTAATTAGTTTATTAAACCATTTTTCCAATTTAGTATGAATATGATTAAAAAATATTAGAAAAAAGAAGCCTGTACATACTGCCCACAGAATTTGAAAAATAACAGTCCTTATAGTAATTGTGAGAAATTGCGAATCAGGGCCTGACATGAAAATACTAACAATAAATATAATATTCTCCATCAATACGCCGGCAGCAACAATAAACAGTAACAAAATATTATTGCGTGCATGTAAATATTTAATAAGTAATTTAACAACGATAAACAGCCATAAATATGTTGTTACATACAGGCCAAAAGGCCCTCCTGAAAGATTATCCATTAAAAATCCAAGCACAAGTATAAAAAGGATACCTTCACGAGTAGGGCGGAAAAGACCGAGATAAATAATAAAGGGGATTAAAAGGTCATAAAAATTATTGAATAAAGATATGTGAGGTATAATTGTTGTCTGAAAAATTATAAGGCAAAGGCAGGCGCATATATAAAAACAATACGTCATTACTCACTCAAAAAATCATGTTTGGGAGGATCTAATACCACTAAAACCTCTTCAAGTTTTTCAAAATCTATATAAGGAGTAACCGTTACTTCTTGAAATATGCCTGAATCAGGCTTGACAATTTTCGAAACATAACCAACACGTAAGCCTTTAGGAAAAACACCATCTAAGCCTGAAGAAACAACTGTGTCTCCAACTTTAATATCATGCTTTCTTAATACATATTTAGAAAGACATCTTCCATCTGATTGGCCTTTGATAAGCCCTCTATCCCTGGTTCTCTGAACTAAAGCATCTACAGCACTATTCCGGTCAATAATCAGCAGAACCTTGGAATAATTGCAACTGACATCTATAACCTGCCCTGCAATGCCCTCAGGCACCACCACAGGCAAACCCTTTTCAACTCCATCGGATTTGCCTTTATCTATAATTATTGTTTTAAACCAGGGAGAGGGATCCTGACCGATAACTTCGGCGACAATAACCTGACTAGTTATAGTTTTACGAAAATTCAATAAGTTACGGAGTCTAAAATTGGAAATTTCTATTTCACGATACTTATTGTTTTTATCTATGGTATGGCTTATCGTTTTTTTAAGATTATCGTTCTCTTTTATAACCGAAACCAGAAAAAAATAATGGCCCCATATCTTTTTTAAAAATTGAACGAATTGGGTAACGGGTTTCTGAAAAGGAGCAATAAAAAAAATAGCAGTCCGCCCGTACTCGTAAGAAAAGGACCCGTAAGAAGAATATCGACTGCTGTTAACTGAAAGGATTATAATGTTAACAACGATCAAAGCAATCACGCCAACTATCATCACCATTTTTTTCGAAAACATAAAACTACAGGATCACAATTTGTTTGAGTAGTTCAATACTGTCAATAACTTTACCGGAGCCCAGTGCAACAGTGGACAATGGGTCTTCAGTGATTGTTATGGGAAGATTTGTTTCCTCCTTGAGAAGCTTATCTAAATTTTTTAACAAAGCGCCGCCACCCGTTAATACAATTCCTCTATCAACTATGTCGGCAGCCAGCTCAGGTGGCGTTTGTTCAAGAGCTATTTTTACAGTCTCAACAATAGCATCTACCTGCTCAGAAATCGCAACTCTTATCTCTTCGGAATCAATGGCAAGGATTTTAGGAATCCCTGATGCAAGATCCCTGCCCTTTACCTCAATTGTTTCCAGATTCTGGGGGTCAGGGTAAGCATTACCTATTGATGTTTTAATAATCTCGGCTGTTCTTTCGCCAATCAATAAATTGTATTTTCTTTTGATATACTGTATTATTGATGCATCCATTTTATCACCAGCCACCCTGATAGATCTGCTGTAAACAATTCCTGCGAGAGAAATCACAGCAACCTCAGTTGTACCGCCACCAATATCGACCACCATATTACATATAGGTTCTGTAATAGGAAGTCCCGACCCTATTGCAGCAGCCATAGGCTCTTCAATTAAAAATACCTCGCGGGCTCCTGCTGATTCAGCCGATTCCTTAACAGCGCGCTTTTCAACCTGAGTAATTCCCGATGGCACTGCAATAATAATTCTTGGCCTGACAAATGTTCGCCTATTATGTACCTTGTGAATAAAATGACGCAACATTGCCTCTGTGACTTCGAAATCAGCAATAACGCCGTCCCGCATTGGACGAATAGCCACTATATGTCCGGGCGTCCTTCCCAGCATATTTTTAGCCTCAAGCCCTACTGCCAGCACCCGGTTTTTTGACCTGTTATCAGTACGTACAGCAACAACTGAGGGTTCACTTAACACAATACCCTTGCCTTTAACATAAACAAGTGTATTTGCAGTACCTAAATCAATAGCAAGATCAGTTGAAAATATGCCCAAAATACCATCTAAAAATAAACTCATGTCTCCTCATTCTCGCTATCTTACAAATAGCGTATATGTTATTCGGTTAAGGGTTCAAGGTTCAGGGTTCAAGGTTTAAGGAATGTTGCCATTTTATGTATTCCTTAAAACATCAATACACGAGAGGGCAATCTCTAAAAAATTTTTATTATAATTAATGAATGCGTAAAAAGTCAATCATTAGGAACGTGGATGAAATAACTTCCGCGCGCCTACTTGCGGAAGTTATTTCATTCACGTTCCTTACAAAATAATTTCCATCACGGTATTGTGTAATATCGGCCTGAATTTCTTCATCTTATTATTATCGCGTGATGGATGTACACGGTTTGTTAAAAGTATAACGATAATTGACCTGTCAAGATCCATCCAAAATGATGTGCCGGTAAAACCAAGATGCCCTATACTCCTTTTAGAAAAATGGCTGCCGCAGCTAGAATCAAGTAAAGATGGTGTATCAAAACCAAGCGCCCTGTCTGAACCTTGTTGCCGTTCAAAAAATTTATGTATTAAATCCTTTTTAAAAATAAATTTTGACGAACATTCATGGAAAGCGGATAAAAGAGAAAACAAGAGTATCTTCACATCCATAGCTGTCCCGAAAAGACCGGCATGCCCCTCTATACCTCCCACGACATAGGCATTATCATCATGTACCAAACCATCAAGAAGTATTTTGCGCCAGGGGCAAAGTTCTGTGGCGGCAAAAAAACCTCTCTTACACTCAGAATTAAGGTTCGCAAAAAAAAGATGCTCAAGCCCAAGTGGCCTGTAAATATTTTGATTTACAAAATAGTCTGAAGATCTTCCTGATACCTTTTCAACAACCCAGTTAAGAATCATAAATCCAAGGTCGCTATATAATACATTTTTACCTGTTGGATGTAAAAGGGGCTCCTTTATGAGAAAGTCCCTTAAAGCCTTTTTTCGAAAATAATACGAAATTTTTAGTAACTCAATATAATATGGTCGATAATCAGGCAAGCCTGAATTATGACAAAGAAGATTTTTAATAGCTATTTGTTTCTTATCCGTATCTATAGATTCAGGCAGTATTGTTCCAAGATTTTGCTCAAGATCCAGCTTTCCTTGCTGAATCAACTTCATCACTGCCAGTGTAGTTGCAAGAGGCTTTGTAAGGGAGGCCAAATCAAAAATAGTGTTTTTTGTCATTATGCGCTTTGAAAATATATTTGCATATCCATAAGCCTCAAAAAAAATAATCGAATCATTTTTTGAGACCAAAAGGACACCTCCGGGGAATACTTTGTCTTTTACGCCCTTTCTCATCAAATCATTAATTCGAAACATATTACGGTTCACGGTTCACGGTTCACGGTTGTCGGTTCACGGTTATCGGTTAACCGTAAACCGTAAACCGTAAACCATTTATGCTGTAGCAACCTCATGAAATGAAAGTAAATGCTTATCAGAATCAAGAGTTGCTGTAATCCCAAACGGAATAGTAATATTGTTTCTCCCATGTCCTGCTTCAAGACCGGCAAGAATAGGAATATCCTCGTCCTTGAAAATATTATCAATAACACTAAAAACTTCTTTCATCTCACCGCAATCTTCAAACAAACCTGTAACAAGGCCGACAATACCGTCAAAACATCCGGCCATTTTCATCTGAGTCAGCATCCTGTCAATTTTATAGACAGACTCTCTCCTGTCTTCAAGAAAAAGAATATGATCTTTAAAACAGGGCTCAAAAAGAGTCCCCGTTAGATGGCATAAAGTTGCAAGATTCCCTCCTGAAACAATGCCTGAAGCCGAACCATGTCTGAGTACAATACTTTTTTCTATTGTTATTTCAAGCCTGGTGTCTGAAAAACAAGTAGCCGTCATTGATTCTTTCGTCTTTTGAGAAGCATCAGACAGGGTTGTTACCATTGGGCCATGAAATGCCACAAGACCGCACTTTGTATATATCGCAGATAAAATTGCAGACACATCACTGAATCCAACAAAAATCTTTGGATTATTCCGTATGATGTTATAATCCAATAATGGAAGAATTCTTATTGAGCCATATCCTCCTCTTGCACAAACAATAGCCTTTATTGAACTGTCCGCAAAAAGTTTATTCAGCAAATTTGCCCTGTGAACATCAGACCCCGCAAAATATCTGTTTCTGTCAAATATATCATCTGAAACAGATACATAGAATCCCATTGATTCCAAAACATGAACACCGGAATTATAATTCTCCATATCAAAATGGCTCGCTGGAGCAGCGATTCCGACTTTATCGCCAGGTTTAAGTCGAGCAGGTCTTAGTATATTTTTTGAAGTCATAGTAAAATGAACAGCGCACCATCTCTTGACATGGCATATTCAAAGTGTTAGAAATAAAAAATCGGGGCGTAGCGCAGACTGGTAGCGCACTTGAATGGGGTTCAAGGGGTCGGAGGTTCAAATCCTCTCGCCCCGACCACAAAATAATTATTACTCTTGAACTCAAAAATTCTGCTTAAAAACCTCTTCCTTCAGGTATTGAAAAACCAAAGGCCCTTCAAATGGAGCAGCCTCCTTTCCAACTGCAATATGGTGCATAAGTTCTATCTTTGCCTTATCAAGACTTCCAATCTGTTTATCAATAAGTTTAAGGTAGTTATTAGTTGTGCTGTAAATAACTACCGGACCAAACATAACTTCCCCGCTCTCTTTTTTTGTTAAAGAGCCCATAACAATGTGATTGATAATTTTCAGGGGCTTAGGCGGAGACCTGTAACCAAGTAATTCAGCAAACAGAGAAAGACATTCCATCACACCATCTGCATCCCATTTTTCCAAAGCATCCAAACCATCTTTTTCAATTTCCTCAATATCAGATTTATTAAAAGAAAGGTCTATCATTTCTATTAATTCATTTTGAATTGTTTTAAGCGATTCCTCTTTTTTACTGATAACAACATCTTTATCATTTAATATTTTGATAACATTGCGGATGCTGAGCATTTCCTTTACAGTGGGACTTTTGCGCATACCTACATCTTCAGCAGTAGTTTTATAAATTGAAAGATCGTTATCCAGCACCAGGATTTTCTCAATACCATTATCAGCTTCCTTTATATAGAGATCAAGATCCCTCTCCCGGCTGAATTTATAAGAGCTCATTTCAAGAAGTTTTCGCATTGTTTCTTTGTCAATCTTTTTACCACTGTCGGAAGGGCCTATAGAATTAAGAACAACTTTTGATATACTGTCGATTTTAATCTTTTTTAAAAGATTTTCTTTAAAGGACATAATGCTTCTCCTCTATGAACGTGGACGAAAAAATCAACAATCCCGTTAAATGGAATGACAACAACTTTGTTCATTATAGTATTTCTGACTACTTGACTGCAATATTTTTTTATAGTACTTTAACTCTTTTAAAAAAACAAATTTATAAAGGACACAAGAATATGGCCAAAGAATATGTAGATCTTATATATCAAGGGCAAACATATAAATTTCCTGTTATCTCCGGTACAGAAGGTGAAAAGGCTTTTGATATTTCAAATCTTCGCCAGAGCACCGGTTTGATTACAATGGATCCCGGCTTTGCAAACACAGGTAGCTGCTGCAGTTCCATTACATATATGGATGGTGAAAAGGGAATTCTGAAATATCGTGGCATCCCTATTGAACAACTCGCCAAATACTCAAGTTTTAAAGAAACAGCTTATCTTTTGATAAATGGTACTCTGCCAACCAGAAAGGAACTCAACCGTTTTTCAGTATTGCTGAATGACCAGTCCCTTGTGCATGAGGACATGCAGACATTTTTTCAGAATTTTCCAAGGGGTTCTCATCCAATGGGCATATTATCATCAATGGTTAATGCATTAAGAGGCTTTTATCCGGAACTCCAGACTTTAGAAGAAGAGATTAACATAACGGTCTCAAGACTTCTATCCAAGGTAAGAACCTTGGCTGCCATGTCTTATAAAATATCTAGAGGGTATAAGGTTGTTTATCCAAGACCGGATCTTTCTTATTGTGAAAACTTCCTTAACATGATGTTTGATAATGTTGTCAGACCTTATCATATAGATAAAGATATAGTTCGAGCTTTAAATGTCTTCTGGATTCTACACGCTGATCATGAACAGAACTGTTCAACGTCCGCTGTAAGGATGGTTGGCAGCGGCAGAGTTAATCTTTATGCTGCAATTTCTGCCGGAATCGCAGCGCTATGGGGACCGTTGCATGGCGGCGCTAATCAGGCAGTTATTGAAATGCTTTCAGAAATTGCCGAAAGCAGCGATAGTGTAAAAACAATAATTGAAAAAGCAAAAGACAAAAATGATCCATACAAGCTGATGGGTTTTGGGCACAGAGTTTACAAGACATATGATCCGCGGTCCAAAATAATGAAAAAAATGTGTGACAAGGTTCTTGTAAAGCTCAATATTCACGATCACTTACTTGATATTGCAAAAGAGCTTGAAGAGGTTGCTTTAAATGATGACTATTTTATAGAAAAAAATCTTTATCCAAACGTAGATTTTTACAGCGGCATAGTTTTGCGCGCCATTGGAATCCCGACAAACATGTTCACAGTTATGTTCGCAATCGGCAGGCTGCCCGGTTGGATAGCTCAGTGGAAAGAAAGTATGGACGGAGCTAACTGGAAACTCCAAAGGCCTCGACAAATATTCATGGGGCCAATTGAAAAAAAATACATACCTATTGATGAGAGGGTGTGATTGAAGCCTCTTCAATAAGCGTACTAAAAGCGCAGCTCATTCCAAAATCTTTGTTGATTCCGAGTATTCCTTTAACTATAATTTCTTTACCTGTTTCTACGGTGTCAAGGGTACTCACCGCAATATCATGATTCCCTTTTTCAGCGCTACCGGTTCCATCCTGAATATGAATCCAGTTCTTTCCCATAATCTGAGGCATAAATTTTACAACTATCGCTCGAACAATAACAGTTTTCTGAGACAGTTCTTCCTTTTTGGAATAAATTTCCTCTATTGTATAAGCATCCTCTCCAACAGCTTTACTAACTTTTATATCCTGAAGAGCTGCTCCGGATTTCTTTGTGCCCCCCATAGCAGGCATAGCACCATGAGGCGTAGGGGCCGGAGACATCATATCCGGAGACATCGTAGCCGGAGGCATTTTGCCTGGCATCATGTTTGAATTCGTTTCAGAAACAATTTCGCCTCCCATCTCATCTTTAAAAGGACATCCTTCTGAAGGAACGGCAAACAATATGATATCAAAAGTTTTTTCAAGAGTTTTGCTGTAAAAATCTTTCATAACCGCGATATCGGTAATTGCTATTTCATCTCCGGTCTTGACCGGTGTTTTTGGAATGGCCGCCCATACCTTGCCGGTTTTATCTTCGAGCAACAAATAAGTATAGTTTGTAACATCTTTAGACTCAATGATTGTAGCACTCAAAACAGGACTCTGAATATTCAAGGTCTCGTAATTTTCTTTAATATCCAAAATGGTAACATTTCCTACAATGGCAATCTCTTTGTGCGACGCTGTTGTCTTATTCTTATCTTCGCACCCAACAATAAAAATAAAAAATCCTAATATACAGAGACTAATGTTCAATATCCTTTTATAACTTAAAATCATAATATTTCCTTTCTGAATAAAATCAACTTGCCTGAAATTAAATCACAGCATACAATATGTTAAGGAACGTGGACGAATTAACTTCCTCAAGTAGGCGCACAGATTTGGGTCGAATTTGTTCTATCTCAGATCACAAAAGTTGATGGAATAGCGAGCTATTTCAAGATTTTTGTGATTTGAGCCTGGATTTGAGATTTGACAAAGGCGGCCTGAAGCTGTGATGCATAGTTGGGAAAGTTATTTCGTCCACGTTCCTAATATTAAGATGATAAAAAGCCGGTTGTCAAATAATATTTATAAATAAGCCTCTTGTTGAAACACATGAAACCACACTGCACATACCATATATTGCATATATGCGTTGTTTCTGCAAGAAGCTCAAATACCAAATAAGGAGTAACTATCTATGCTTAAAAAAAAGGTTCCGGGTATTACCCAATGCGGCCGCGAAATAACAGTTCATGAGATTGAGGAAATAAAGGAAACAGTCAGGCTGTGCCGGAAGTTAAGCCGGCAAGAATTGGTGGCGACAATAGCAGAGAATCTGCAATGGTATACAGCCTCCGGAACCAACAAGATGGATGCCTGTCTTAAGTTATTAGAAAAGCTGGAGTTACAAGGTTTTTTACAACTTCCTGAAAAGCAGACAAAATCTAAATATACAGTTAAAAAATCAATTGCCATAACAGAGAAAACAGCGGCTCAGCCTGAAATAACTTGCAAACTCAAGGATCTATATCCGATAGAACTGGAGATCGTAAAAGATAAAGATATTAGAGCGCTATGGAAAGAATATGTATCACGGTATCATTACTTAGGATACTATAAACCCTTTGGATATACAGTGCAATATTTTATTAAAAGCAAACAAGGTCGATTAGGTTGTGTTCTGTTTTCCGGTGCATCAAAATCCATGGGAATTAGAGAACGTTGGATTGGATGGACGGAAAACCAACGTTTGAACAATCTGGCCTGGGTCATTAATAATTCGCGGTTTGTGATTTTTCCATGGGTAAAAGTTAAAAATCTTGCCAGCCATGTATTAGGTCAAATCAGCAGACAGATAAGAGTACACTGGCAAAAGATCTGGGGCTATAGTCCTGTATTAATAGAGACCTTTGTAGATCCTACCCATTATCAAGGCACCTGTTACAAGGCTGCCAATTGGCAATGCCTGGGTATGACAACCGGTCAAGGGCTTGTTCGAAAAGATAAGATATACACCACCAGCCCCAAGATGCTATTTATAAAGCCGCTGGTAAAAAACTATCGTGATCTGCTTTGTTCGGAAAAACTGGTTGGGCGAACGATATGAGTAAGGATTTGTTTCAATAGAAATGTTTCTCAAAAAAGGTGCTTTGACATGAACGAATCGTTATTGATGAACATTGCCACCTGGATTGGCATTGGTTTCTGTATTGCCCAATCTGCCATGTTTTCCGGTCTTAATTTAGCTGTTTTCGGTATCAGCAGACTTCGCCTGGAAGTCAAGGCATTAACTGGTAATCAGGATGCATCAAAAGTTCTCGAATTAAGGAAGGATTCAAACTTCTTGTTGACAACAATCCTTTTGGGAAACGTTGGCATTAACGTCTTGTTGACACTTCTCTCAAATTCCGTACTTGCCGGTGTTGGCGCATTTTTGTTTTCGACTGTTGTTATAACTTTTATTGGCGAGATTCTTCCCCAGGCATACTTCTCCAGAAATGCTATACGTATGGCTGCGATGCTGTCGCCGGCATTGAAGTTTTACCAGGTTATACTGTATGTCGTGGCCAAACCCGTGGCAAAGTTTCTTGATTGGTGGATAGGCCCGGAGGGAATCCAATATTTCCGTGAACGTGATCTCAGAGAAGTAATCAAAAAACATATGGAGGCCAACGAGGGAGATATCGGACAAATGGAAGGCACAGGAGCGATTAATTTTCTGGATATGGATGATTTAGCTATTGTGGTAGAAGGAGAGACCGTTGATCCAAAAAGCATAATTACTCTAAACATGGAAAAGGGCTTACCTGTCTTTCCTGAATTCAAAAGGCTGCCTTCAGACTCTTTTATTCAGATGATTCAGTTTTCAGGAAAAAAATGGGTAATAATCAACGACCAATCGGGAAAACCCCGTTTTGTTTTAGACTCGGACGGTTTTATTCGGGGAGCATTATTTAAAGGGCCGCTATTCAATCCCCATGCCTATTGTCACCGGCCAATTATTGTAAATGATATAAACCTTCCGCTTAAAAAAGTAATACGGCAGTTGAAAGTCTATCCACAGAATGCAAGCGATGATGTCATTGATCATGACATAATACTTCTCTGGAGTACTGAAAAACGCGTCATTACAGG
>Ga0255431_1155_pt1 | contig 13508 bp, 19 predicted proteins | sample ANMaggSeSYBR02J5_FD_182633 | JGI IMG/M metagenome (GOLD analysis project Ga0255431, IMG submission 182633) | Sediment cell enrichment communities from methane seep in Santa Monica Basin, California, United Staets - ANME aggregate JGI... | ecosystem: Environmental > Aquatic > Marine > Cold seeps >... | reverse complement strand
TGCTCTTGCCGTCTTCTCGATATGATTCTGCAATTGAATAGTAGTTGTAGATATCATCCTTCTTTTTTTTGGGATGTGTTTGAAGATACATGGTCTGTTCTACTTATATCAGATATAACGGATATTATATAAAGGTAAAGTTATTAAATTCTGTTATACAAATAAAAATTTTAAGGAAGTGTTCGAATGGTGGTAATCGAGAGACTAAGGCGTCATGAAAGGTTATTTATGCATGGAAAACAGTGAATTTAGGTGCGATACTGGATAACATGGGTTTAAAGGAACTGGTTCTTTGTCGTGGTTGACGGAGGCTTGATTGCCCCTAGAATGGTATACAGATGCATTGAACTTTCACATGATTCAAAAATAAATGACTCAATGGAAGTATTAATCGACACTAGGATTCAACATATTAGGATTTGACAGTGGGGTTTGTTGTAATATTCACGCTCATCTTTGTAGCATACCAGTGGTATAAAATCATTCAATATCATGAATAAAATGATGGTCTTGTCTGCCGTTATATTTTACGAAAGTTTATTTTTTATCAACAAGTATATGAACATAAATGACTACAATAATGAATGGTGAATAGTATGGTTAAATTAACTCCAGAGGTAAGAGAAGTCATCCAGAATCAAAAGCCACTTCCTATTGCAACGGCTGATAAAAACGGCAAACCTAATGTTATTTTTGTTGGTATGTGGAAATTCATTGATGATGAAACAATTATGATCGTAGACAATTTCCTTAAAAAAACTGCCAATAATCTCAAAGAGAATCCTAAATTATCAATGGTAGGATTTGACAGTGAATCAAAGAAATCATATCAGGTCAAGGGTTCTGTGGATTACCATGAGAAAGGAGACCGTTTTGAAGAAGCAAAGAGTCTGGCTGAATCCAAGAAACTACCTGGTAAAGCTGTTGTGATCTTCCATATTGAAGAGGTATATGATTCCATATATGGACCGCATGCAGGCGAGCAGATCGCATAGTACCTAAAAAATTTTAAATTTATTTATCGGTGATTGAAGTTGACTAAAAAAATATCAGGAAAAACGGATGAAGAAAACCAGTTCATTGGTGATGAATACGCTGAAGAGGACGATTCTGAAGAACAGAAGACTGTAGAAAATGAAATGGAAGGTCTGTACGACCTGATGATACCTCCAGGCATACCGGAATCAGTAATAGTTGAACTGGTAGAGGAGTTTGACCTGGAACCAGTTTCAAGAGCAGCAAATGTTGACATAGTAGAAGTTGACTCGCGTGAGATACTGATGCTGCGGGGTGACCTGGAAACGGTCAATGAAGCCCATGATTACATGATCAAGCGAATGCACGAAACTGTTGAAGAAACATTCAAAAGTCCCTGGGTAAAAGATTAAAAGTTAAATTAGTCTCCAGGCCTTAATTTTTCACCATACAACGCCGCACCAAGGGCATTTACTGTCTGTGGTGACGGCGGTACTACAACCGTTGAGCCGTGGATAGATTCAAATGATTCGACAATGCCTGTATTTAATACAGTTCCACCAATAAGCACCACTGTTTCTACGGGAGGTATCATCTGGGCAATGCGCCTGGCAAAGGCCTGGTGTATGCCGCAGATCACTTCTTCCATGGTATAGCCGCCCACAAGCTGGGATATCATCTCGGATATGGCGAACACACCACAGGTATTATTTATCCGGGCGCTTCGCCTGGCCCTGGTATGCAGCTTTCCGAGTGATTCTACGGGAATATCAAAATAATGGGCAGCAAGTTCCAGGAATGCGCCCGTACCTGCACTGCATTTGTCATTGATCAGGAATGTATTGTTGCGAAGGTCTATTACTTTTGTATCCTGCCCGCCCACATCCACTATGACCTGTGCGTCAGGTATATAATACCTCACCCCCAGTGATGCGGCTGTTATCTCTGTTATTGCGGCGGTGTGGGGCACTGTCTTCCTGAAATAACCTGTGGACACTATGGTCTCCATGGTCTCTACTGTCTTTATATTATCACTCTTATTTTCATCTTCCAACAATTCTTTCCATCTATGACTGGGCACCACTTTAGGTGCGGTTAACTTTCCTGACTCCAACCTGATAATCTTGGCAGTGGTACTGCCCACATCAAGCCCGGTATTCATGGCATCACCTCCAGCATCTCTGAAAAGGCTTCAAGCCTCAACTTCAACTGTTCGGAAGACGGCCGGGGCAGGTCACCCTGGACTGTAAGTACCGGATAATCCAGGTGTGTCCTGAATATCTCATCCTCCAGGGTGTGGTGGCATGCAAACTGGGTATAATGGATCACTCCATCAACCCGCCGCCGATCCAGTTCCTGCCTGATGATCTCTATCCTGCCCGTGATAGGACCTGAAAAGCTGTAATTCCTGTAACTTCCGGCAAGGGCCTGCAGATCATTCCCGCCCAACCTCACGAATTCATAGGGCAGTTCATCATATACCACATGGAGCCCAAAACTCTCTGCAACCTCATGGAAATCCGGATATATCGGTGGCACCCCGATAAGGGCCACCCTGCTTGAATATTCCACATCGGTCCGGGGTATGGTATCCAGCACTTCCTCAAAGGCCGCAGGATCACCCTGCAGGTCGCCAAAAGATATCAGTGCGGAAAATACATCACTTGCCATGGCACGATCGTCAATCCTCAATTGGTCCAATGCCCGTCCTTTTTCCTTTAATCCTGATATCCTGGAAAACATTTCCTTATCCTTTATACCACCCAGGAACCGGGTCAATCCTTCCAGTTGTGATGCCATATAATCCGGATCCCTGTCAAACGGATAAAAAAAATAATGGGTTGGTACGCCACTGAGGGCTACTTTCTGGCCGTCAACCAGTGCATTATGGCAGTCGCCCCCGGCAACCACTACCAGTGAATCAATATCCAGCTGCCCGTTAATTATTTCATCCCTCCATACCGCAGTCCATGCGCACAGCTTGCTGCGGGGACTTATTGAAGATGTGGGTACTATATTGTTCACATCCAGGGGACGGTGCTGGCATGCATAGACCAGTTCAGGAGGTATCAGGGCAGTTATGCCCACTGTATCTGTCATTGACTGACCAAATTGGTGTGCAATGTAATATTACTTGCCCAGGTGCAGGACCTGGGAATAAAAAAATGAGCATGTCTATACAGGGGTTAAAATTCCTCTGCACGGTTCTGCTTCCGTGCGAAGAGAAAAGGAAGTGCGACATCGTGAGGTGTTGTGCGGAGTTCCTGAGTATCGGCAACCACAGCCTGAAGCGCAAGCGAACCAAAGGTGGCCTTAGCATGAAGCGATACTCCATGAAGAAGTTGAAGCTAAAGCAGATTAATTATTGCTGGGGTGGTTACGGTCGGGATGGTTGCGGTCGGGATGGTTGCGAATGCCATCTTGTGCGACCGGGGGAGGTCTCATGCTGTCCTGCCAGAAACTGGGTTTACATACTACACGTTTCAGGATAAATAAACTCAAGAGAAGTAGAACAGGTAGGCGATGTTTTACGACGATGTTTCTAATGATCATAGCGCCAATAACTCAGAGTATCTTAGGAGTTGAATCATTTACAATCGGCCCCACGAATAGTCTTTTCACGATTTTTGAATATCATAGCATAGGAGAAGGTTTCGAAATCAATTTTTTCCCCATGTCATTATTAGCCATAAGCGCAATTGTCGGGTTGGTTTATGCGATTATCAATACATGTAAGCCGGGAAATAATGCTATAACAGGATCGTGATACCAGAAGAAAATGGAAAATTCATACAGGATAAACAGTATTAACAGGATACAATCCAATCCGGTCAATACTGTCAAAAGATTTGATTGGAACTAAGAAGATTACCTATATCTATATCGAAATGCGTTTATACATTCCTACATATTAAATAAATCGAGAATGCATAGGTAAGTATCGGCATCCGGATCGAATATTCACACAAAATAACAGAGGAAGATCAAATGCAACAAATGATCGAGTTCGTTCGTTATGCAATCATGGCACCGTCCGGGCACAACACTCAGCCGTGGAAATTTTTGCTCAAGAAAGACAACATCCGAATCTTTCCGGATTTTACACGGCGCTTACCAGTGGTTGATCCGGACAACCGTGAATTGTACATCAGCCTCGGCTGTGCACTGGAAAACCTTGTGATCGCTGCTAAGTATGCTGGTTATGATCCGGAAGTTGAATATTTACCAGCAGGCGAAGCTGACGAATGCCTTCTGGTTACGTTGAAGCACGTCAATGCCGCCGAAGATAACAATCTATTCCAGGCTATTCCCAAACGGCATACCAACCGGCGTGAATACAATAAACAGCAGATCCCCGCAGCAGACCTGAAGACAATCGAATCAGTACCGACAGAAGAGGGAGTTACTTCTCTTATGATAACTGAAGCCGGTGCCATTAAAGAGATTATTGAACTTGTCAGGGACGGCAACAGGATACAGATGAATGACGATGCCTTCATGGATGAAATTACATTCTGGATCCGTTTCAGTGATTCGGAGGCGAAGAAGCATCTCGATGGCCTGACATCACGAGCCATGGGAAGTCCTTCTGTACCAAACTGGCTTGGGCGGATGTTTATGAGGTTTTTCATTAGTGCTAAAAGTCAGTCAAAGACAGATAAGAAGAACATGCGAAGTTCCTCAGCACTGATGGTCGTAATCTCAAAAAAGAATGATAAAAAATCGTGGATAGATGTGGGACGAAGCTTTGAGCGTATCGCATTGACATTGACTGCATTGAATATCGAGAGCGCACATCTCAACCAACCCTGTGAAGTGCCGCAGCTTAAAATGCAGTTACAGCAACATCTTGTACTTGGCAGTGCTCATCCGCAACTGTTGTTGCGACTTGGTTATGCTGAACCGCTGCCATGCTCTCCGAGGCGACCGGTTCAGCAGGTGTTGATATGAAGAGTTCTGCGTAAGTATATCCTAACAAATAAAGGGTGAATAAATGAATACGTACACTCCGAAAATATATGTGATTATAGGGATTGTTGTATTTGCCTCAATCAAAACTAATAGGGGATCAAATGATGAAATCAGAATTTGACAAAGATATTGAAAAGCTTTTTACAGATTCGGAAAACATTTCCGGCAAAGTTTACACTTCAAAGCAAATCAAAGACCTCCCAATACCAGTACAGAGGTATTTCAAGTATTCATTAAAGGAAAATCAGCCATACGTGAGTTATGCCAGATTACAGCATGGTGGAGAATTTAAAGCAAGTAAAAATTGGGTATCTATTGAAGGAGAAGAGTATTTTACAGTGAAAAAGCCAGGATTTGTCTGGTCAGGTAATGTTCCGTATTTTTCTGCAAAAGATGTCTATATTGATGGAACGGGAAATCTCAAAGTCAAATTATTATCTCTTATAAAAATTGTTGATGCAAAGGGAAGAGAAACCGATCAAGGTGAACTTCTCAGATGGTTGGGTGAAGCTCCTTTGTTTCCTACGGCACTATTACCTTCAGAGAATTTACAATGGGAACCAATAGATAACAATTCTGCAAAAGTGATTTTTACTGATAAAAACTTGACTATTGAAGGTGTTTTCTGTTTTAATGAAGAAGGACAGATCACTCAATTCAAAACAAAAAGATACAAAGATAGTACCCTGGAGAACTTTACAGGTTATTGTAGCGACTACAGAACTGTTGATGGTATGAAAGTACCTTTCTACTTAGAAGCTACCTGGAATCTTGAATCTGGTGATTTAAGTTATGCAAAATTCAAAATAGATAGAATTGAATACAACATCCCTTCTAAATTTTGATACTCAGGCTCTGGATTTACTATATTTTTTATTATTTCCTGATTACCACCTATCAGTACTTAAGTATTTCGCAAACTATATGTATAGTCCTGGTATTTTCAGAACAAATTAAAAAGTCTCTAACTTTGCATTCTTCGCGGTGATGATTACATATATTATATATTTTAACAGCCATATCCTCGCCGGCAGCACCGCCCACCACTGTCCACACCACGCTCCTTGTCTGAGGCCCCGCCCGCAGTCTTTAGCGCATAAGGAGCAGCCTGGTATTGTGTTTGGCGTATAGTATGTTACTATGGTTATCAATAAATAGAATGCAATTGATATAACAAATTATGAAACCGCAGAAAATCAAACATATCCGTTCTGTATCTACTAAAGCAACTCTAAAGGATTCTGATAGAGATACTGAGTTAAAAGCAATAAATCGAATTTTAGACCGCAGGTATGAAGTCTTGATAAAATTAAGCTAGTGTCAAGTCAACCATGAAACGTATAGCGACCATCCAACATATATTGTATGTCGTAGGCGGATTTAAAAAAATCAGTGTGACACTTTATGCTTGACTTGACACTAGTTTGTTTATTTAATATGCGTTTTGACAAAGTCCAGACACAATAAAAATACTTGGTTATCAGTCTCTTTTAAAACAATAATGGATCTCTCTTCGTAAGTTCCGTATTCATAAAGTCTTCTTGAATATAGTTCTTTACGGAATCCATAAGCTTCTACAGGAGTGTAATCGAAGTTGTAACCATTTATCTCCAGGAGTCTTTCTGCTGCTGTCAATGCTGTTCTATGATTTGCATCCGGGAATGCCTGCAAAATAATTATATTTTTGAGGAAATATGCTGCTATCTCTTCAATAGTTCTATTTATTGGGATGAGCTCGATTAATTTTTTCAGTACACTAATCTTTATGGGGTAATCTTCAATACCAGTATACTCTATCCGAACATCATTAAATGAAAGTATTTTTATCTGCTCATTGATGTCCAATATATTTTCTAATGTGAGTAAATCCAGAGACATTATTAATTTTTATTATTTTAGGTGATATATTTAAATTTGCTTTCGTAATCTATTAGATGTTTAAAAATTTTGTATGCACCAGCCTCCACATCGCATACCCTCCTCGCATGTCCCCCCGCCCGCGGTCCTTAGCGCATAGGGGGCAGCCAGGACTGGTTCTGCCGGGGGCGGCGGGAGAATTAGTTGTCCAGTGCCGCCAGAGATGCTTGCAGGGACAGGTTTTTCAAGAGACTGCGGGCATGGCAGGGCATTATTTGATATAAGTTAGGTTATACTATTAAATATAACTATTTATGCCATATATCACAATATCTTATTTGATAAGAATGTGCCACGCAACTGTTGAACTGAAAAAATGGGGGAATTCCCTGGGAATTATCATCCCAAAAGATAAAGTGGAAGAGCTGGGCTTATCTGAACATGATATCATTGACCTGGATATAGTCAAAAAGGAAAAGGTATCTGGGTTTGGAATTGCTGAAGGGAGAGTTCCTTACAAGCGTGAGAACGCTGCCGAGCATGAGGATCTGTGGTGATATGGCGTATCTTTTGGATACCTATGCTTGGGTAGAATACTTAATAGGTTCAAAAAAGGGCGAGTTTGTTAAGGGGATGGTGGAGGATGAGAACAGCGTTATCTATACTCCTGAATGCGGCCTTGCATAATTGAAAGGCTGGGCCATCAGGGAGGGTGTGGACTTTGAAGAGCTTTACCGCATTGTAAGGAAATGGTCTGATATCCATTGCATTACTACAGGGGACTGGCTGGATACGGTAACCGTAAAGAGCGAGATGAGGAAGAAGGCGAAGGATTTTGGGATGATGGATGCGCTGATTGTGGTACAGCAGAAGCGTCTTGGGTGTAAGGTTGTGAGCGGGGATGCGCATTTTGAGGGGGTTGAGGGTGCTGTTCTTTTATGAACTTGAAGGTGCGGCGACCTACAACTTATGTATTCCCAGAGTTGATTGCAATTACTGAAGGAGTGGAGGTGTAATTCGTCTATGACACACAACTACAGTTATGCTTCATATTTTGGGTTTTATAACACACAACATGCTTTATTATATATTTTGATAGCCATGGGGGCCACCGGCGGCATGGCACCACGTGCTCAGCGCATGAGCCCCCGCCCGGAGTCCTGGCCGCATCGGGGGGCAGCTGGATGAGTTGTGCGATATTGTTAATTGGTCTTTTGGATATGTTTAAATAATTATTAATTAATCTAGTATTATGGCCGGGATTGCATTTGAAAAGAAGATATTTGATGAACTAACCCACATAAAAGCTGAACTGGATGAAATAAAAGAGCATATGGTGGATGCAGATACAGTCCTGAGTGATGACGAAAGAATGCTCGTTTCTGAGAGTTTTAAGCATGAAAAGGAAGGAAAACTTGTTTCTCTTTCTGAATTCAAAAAAGATTTGGGTTATTAGAAAAGTTTAAGATTTATCTTGATATTCCTACCCAAAAATATCTCAAAAAACTTGACAATAGCGTTTCTCAAAGAATTATTGAATCAATTGAGAGGCTTGCCGAAGACCCTATTCCTCCTGATTCAAAGAGGATTATTGGTATCATGGAGAAAGTTTTCAGGATCAGGGTGGGCAAGTTTCGTGTGCTTTACAGAGTTAATTATAAAAACTTTTGTGTAGTTGTTATTGATATTGACACAAGAGAGCGTGTCTGAGATTGTCGGAAAAGCCTTATTTTTCAATATTTCAGCTTTACGGTCTAAACTCGACATGGCGCAGCATAATGATTCAGTTGGAATAATAATATTGACAGTTTCAATTTAAGCACTTTTTGGTTACTTTTCCGACAATCTCTGTCTATAAGTAACTCACTTTTTCAATGTTTTTCTATACATCACATCGATTACCACAAACATCCTCGTCTGCAATCACCACCACAGGGGGGTGGCGGGCGGAAGGGGAGTGCAAGAACAAATGGGGATGGGTGTCATTTCACTATTCACCACAAAGGGCACATAGGAACACGATATGAGAAATTGTTCGACCAACAAACAGCAATTTAGGTGAAGTGACCAAAGGGAACCAGACCTTATATCAGCTGTTGTCGGATTGTGCTAGACCATTTCTTAAAGATTAATCTTCTATAAAATAATCTGAATCAATACTAAATATTTTATAGTTTTGTTTTAGTGTAACCCCTAATTCATTTTCAATCATATATTCTGCAAGTTTATTTCCATCTATTAATATTACTGCTACATCGAGATTTTTAGCATACTCATATGCATCTTTTGAAAATGTTGAAGCTTACTTTCCGCACATCTCATTGGGCTTTTAATCGTATTTATTTCTGTTGACATCGGATCAAGAATATTCAGTATAAACACTCTGGGGCATCTTTAATAAATCCAAAACAAGTGCTTGGACATCATTCAGTTTTGGGTTGAACGATTTAACCAGTACTCCATTATCAGTAATATGGTGACGCTGCATATTGTTGAATAAATTCAACACCTTATCCGTAGTAGGTGAAATGCATTGACGCTTTTCAGGATATATTGGAATTCCTTCTAATCCAGCCTTTTTCATGTTTAATCTAATTTCGCGTTCAATCATTGACTGAACTAAAAGGGCAATGAAAAAGACAAATAACAAAGCTTCAACACGAGTGATGTTTTTCAAGAGAACAGGTGCTATACCATATACTGTCTTAAACTGCTCATGACGTTTCTCAAGCTTTGGTTGATACTTGTATTTCTCCAATATCTCCTTGAGCGAAATATCGTCACAATTCGTAATCAACGGAAACATACCATCGCTGCAAGCGTCGGCTTTCACGTTTGAATTATTGATTTCCCAGTTAACCTGGAAACGGGTACGCCCAATAGCTATATATTTGGTATTGGGTCCTGGACGGCCCCTTTTTTCCTGCTTATGGGTTGTCTCAATCTTCTCAACTACATTTGGGTCAATCCAACGATTTGCACCCACTTTTTCTACAATTTTTTCTACCTCATTTGATACCGTTTGTTTTGTTTTCAGTCGGCACCGGTTGCTTTGAAGTCGCTTCTGTAATCCCTTCAAACCTGATATCGCCTTGTTTATTAGACTTGTTGCGAAATAACTCATATATCGCTATGCAACAACGGTTTTTAAGCATTTACCGGAAAACGGCAGGTAGATGCCTATTTAGGCTTATTACGCAACAGGTCTATTGTATTTTGCCGATTTTTCTGGTCATGTCTGGTCTTTATAGAACTCCAGACCCATGCAATCCGGAATCCCTCTTTTGACGGTATAGGTGATTCCACCATTCGCCATGTTTCAGGTGTGTCATTCTTCTTTCTTGGATATTGAACTCTATAAACTTCATCCCATGACATTTGTTATTGATAATATGTTCTCTGAACCATTTATCTTCACTCCTTGTACGTGGCATAACCGTAATAAAAAAGCCATCCTCCCCCTCAATGTATCTCATTGTTTCAGATACACACAACTTACTACCTGCTACATAAATGAAATCTGGACTTCCTTTTTGTTTTCTGAGTGTATCCCAGATTTCAACATGTGTTGTATCATCGGTCCTGTTTCCGTCATAACCCTTATAGTGTATAGGAACTGCACCGTCTGATGTAACTGTTAGATCAAAAACAAATTGTTTTAAATCTGGCCTATGGTCCTTGTTATGGCCACGAGTGACTTTAAGTGTCACTTTACCTCGCTTTTTGTCACCATTTGCATCTTCATATCTCCCCTAAAATATTATTAAAGTTGAATCGTTGTGAAATTGGTCCATCTTAAGATCAAACTCGCGGACTGCTTTAAGGACAATTTCAGTCATAAGACTGGCTCTGTCAGTGTCGAACAATTTTTCAAGAGCCCTACCAATTCTGTCATCGTTGATATAATCAACTTGTTCAGGTTTGAGATTAAAAAGCTGGGGGTCAAAAAGTGTTACCCAATCTTTGAATCCATAAACCGACAAACGGCCTATTATAATATTTCTCAAAAGCATGCCAATGGATGTATATGGCATAATGTGGTTGCTTGGGTCCGCATGTGGCATTGTACATTCTATAATCTCATCAAGGCCTAACCTATCGATGAAGTGATTTATGATTGGTAATGCGTCTATTGTTTCCGATTCTAATTCAAGTGATTCCGCATTATTCATATTCTTCACCTGACTTATGCGAATTTGATTTACAATATATTCTCCAGACCAAGAGCAATAATGTCACACTTATTGGGATAATAACCAAAAACTATATAAAGATATCTATAGATATCTATAACTGTGAGACAAATAAAAATAATGACGGAAAATCTCGTTCTAAGCGAAAGTGTAGAAATCGTATATGAAAAGAAGATTACACCATTTGGAACATCGGCAAAGATTGATGCCCCTAAAAAATATAGGGGTTGGAGAGCATACGTCATTATTGTAAAAGACTAATCACTTTATGTAGTCCCACAACCGGAAATTGGTTTAACTTGAATACGATTATAACGGTTTTGAGATGTGCGGAAAGTAAGTTAAGAGGGGTTATAGTGTTGAATATTTCAGTAGTTGGTTTCAGGTTCGGAGGGTGTTGGTTAAGGGTGATTGTGGTGCTGAGTGTTATTTACAGGAGTTGGTGCTTAAGTGTAGAGTATGTAACTGCAGAATAATTAGACCCTGCACGATTAAAAATAATTCTGCTATTGAGATTGTCGGAAAAGTACCCGAAAAGCGCCTAAATTGAAACTTCCAGAAATATTGTTAAAACTAAATCACTATGCTGCGCCCGGTCAAGTTTAGATAGCAAAGCTGAAATATTCGAAAAGTAGGCTTTTCCGACAATCTCCTATTAATTACAATTCAGTTAAACATTTTATTTGAATAGAATGTAAATTTAAATTAATATTAGAAGCATTTATAGGTTAAGAGATTGTTTAAAAATAGTATGTGTTTCAAAAATATTGTGTTTGGCATGGCAGCAGCAAAAAAAGAAAAGTCAAATTCACCACATCTATTGATAGAGGGGTTTTTAGACGCATATGGGTATATCGAAGAGATACTCGAAGGAAATAAATTGGGACCAGTCACAATTTTGGGGCACAAAAAACCGATCAAAAATATCCAGTAACACTCTTGTGAGGATATTACTACATTTCTGGATCAGATCTATGAGATTATGTGCCAGATAGTGTTCATCATAATATTCAGATTTGTGTCAACCCAGGACTGACGATTCTTTTTTACCTTCTGCCCTACGATTCCCATCAGGTTTTCAACATGATTATTGTTATGGGGAATCTGTATTCCCTTTCTTGCCAATTCTGCGAATAGCGTTACTTTGCCCCCGGTTTTGAGAATGAATTTGCCAGCATTACTATCTTTATTTTTTGATAATAACTCAGTGGCAATTGACAGCAACTCCTCTTGAGGAATTAAAATTCTAGAAATTCTTAGACATTTTAAAAGTACACTACCAACAGCAAGTGGGATTAGAGCACTTGTATCTCCAACTACTATTGTTTCATTAAATAGATCATTGATGCAGCGAGCAGTATCATCACTGCCACTATTAAGGGATTTATAATCGTTTTTGATGATTTAGTCTCTGTTCTTCCCAGGTTCCAGTCGTAGAGAAAGACATCAGTGTAGTATGCTGCAAGCTCGGTATTTTCCATAATGATGCCAATCTCCCTGTTGTAGGTCGGGCTATGTTTGTTCCAGTTTATCGAGGAAACCAGTACCGTCCGCCCGTCAACGATCACACCTTTATTGTGAATTTTTGTAATTCCATCCCGTTTCACAAGCCGTGCTTCAAGGTTCAGGTTCTCCTGCAAGGCAAGATTGTTCAGGTAGTTGCAGAGTTCATCATTATCATTCTCCCCGTTTGTGTTGTACCACATTGAATCAAGGAGGACTTTCACTTCCACACCCTGCATTGCAGCATTGATTGCAGATTGAAGGTACGGGTTCTCATCATTTCCCCAGTCCCTTCTTATGTACGCCTGCTCTATGAAGAGCGACTTTTCAGCAGAGTTGATCATCTCGATGATCGTTTCATAATGGAGGCTGTTGTCAGGTCCGATAATCATGCTCGCTGTGAACTCACCATTTATGCTCTTTGCTTCAAATACTTCATGTCCTGCACGGTCATCCGGATAGTATGTATCGGATTTAGATCCTTGAGGCAGGTCACTGGAACTAACCTTTATTCCATGTGCCCAGTCATGCTCAAATATGGAAGACATATCATTGAATATCTCCCTGTCTCTAATGACAACACCCCAGCCGCGATTTCCGCAGAAGCCTTCAGGCGGATACCCACCATTGTTCCAGTTCTCAGAACCGAGAATAATGGTATCGCTGTCTATCAGTGCATACTTTGCATGGTTCAGCCGGTAAAGCGAGTTATTACTGAAACGAACTTCTCCCCCTTCTTCTATGATGTGTCTGAGTATTCTGACTTCAGAATCGCTTATACCGCCAACAGGGCTGCCTTCGATGAGAATATGCACAGTTCCACCCCGACTGAGCAGATCTATCACTTCCCGCTCAATATCCTGGCTTTCAAAGAGATAAACATTCACTCTGAGAATGGATGCACTTTGGATCACCTTTTGAAGAATCTCAAAACTGCAATCCGGCGAGACAAAGACTGTGACATTGCCTGAAAATGATTTCAAAGATGGCATAAAATCTGACTGCCCG
>Ga0255431_1154_pt1 | contig 13536 bp, 5 predicted proteins | sample ANMaggSeSYBR02J5_FD_182633 | JGI IMG/M metagenome (GOLD analysis project Ga0255431, IMG submission 182633) | Sediment cell enrichment communities from methane seep in Santa Monica Basin, California, United Staets - ANME aggregate JGI... | ecosystem: Environmental > Aquatic > Marine > Cold seeps >... | reverse complement strand
GGAATATCGGTAAATACATCTTTGAACAAGTTAATCAGGCAAACTGGGGAAAGGGAGTTGTTGAGAAACTGGCTACTTTTATCAAAACCAAAGACCCAAATATCAAAGGTTTTTCTGCCAGAAATATTTGGACAATGAAACAATTTTACGAAATATATCAACATGATAAAAAACTGCCATCACTGGTGGCAGAATTAAGCTGGACGCACAATCGACGGATAATGAGCCTGAAAACAGCAGAAGAACGAGAATTTTATCTGCTTTTGTGCAGCCAGAAAAAATACAGTATCCGAGAACTGGAACGCCAGATTAACAGCGGTGCTTTTGAACGAACCATGCTGGCAGATCAAAAATTATCAGAAACAATCAAGCAACTACCTCAATCGGTAGAAGGGGTATTCAAAGATAGCTACATCTTTGATTTTTTAGACCTTCCTGTTCCGCATAAGGAAAAAGAACTGCAACAAGCCCTGGTCTCTTCTCTTAAAGATTTCATTCTTGAGCTTGGTATCGGATTTACTTTTATTGGTCAAGAATACCGCTTACAAGTGAGTTCAGATGACTTTTACATTGACCTGCTTTTTTTCCATAGGCAGCTGCAATGCCTGGTTGCCTTTGAACTCAAAACTAAAAAATTCAAACCTGCACATTTAGGGCAACTGGAATTTTATCTGGAAGCACTGGATCAAGATGTTAAACTTTCCCACGAAAACCCCAGTATTGGCATTTTACTGTGCCGTGAAAAAAATGATGAAGTGGTGGAATATGCCTTGAGTCGATCATTGAGTCCAACGGTTATCTCCGAATATGAAACCAAACTGATTCCCAAAGAGGTACTCAGAAAGAAACTGAATGAGTTTTATGCTTTGCTGGAAGGGAAGGAGGTTGAGTAGTGTCGAAAGTTTCCGTACCGATAGGGGAAATCAATTCTTAAAGTAATCTGCAGCAGCCGCATGATAACGGCGCTTCTAATGGGCTTTAGCTGCGGTCTGCCGCTTCTTCTGACAATAACCGTGTTGCAGGCATGGATGCGGGAAGAAGGAGTCGATCTGACCGTGATCGGGCTTATGGCATTAGTCGGCATTCCTTATACCCTGAAATTCCTGTGGGCTCCCTTTCTGGACCGTTATACTCTTCCTTTCCTTGGGCGCAGACGAGGCTGGCTTCTGATAGCCCAGATATTTCTATTTTTTTCAATTATAGGTCTGGGGTTGACTGAACCTGATCCTGATTATGGGGGGCATCCCTGGATGGTGGTATTTGCGGCATTACTTGTGACTTTTTTTAGTGCATCACAGGATATTGTTGTGGATGCCTACAGAAGAGAAGATCTTCCTGATAAGGAACTGGGACTTGGTTCTTCGCTTTATATAAACGGATACAGAGTCGGAATGTTGCTGGCTTCCGGCGGCGGTCTTATCCTGGCTGATCATATCTCTTTTTCAATGGTTTATCTGATAATGGCTGTTTGTATGCTTCCCGGCGTTTTGACGACATTTTTTGCTCCAGAACCCGAGATTGCTGCCGGAACTCCTGAAACTTTAAAAGAAGCTGTTCTATATCCACTGATAGATTACTTCAGTCGAAAAAGTGCTTTGTGGATACTGGCCTTTATCCTTTTTTATAAGATAGGCGATACCATGGCAAGCACCATGAGTATACCATTTTATCTTGACACAGGTTTTTCAAAAACAGAAATAGGTGCGGTAGTCAAATTGTTCGGTTTGTGGGCCACCATAACAGGCAGTTTGATAGGAGGCGTATTAATGCTTCGACAGGGGATTTACCGCAGCCTCTGGGTTTTTGGTTTTCTTCAGGCAATATCAACTGCCGGTTTTGCACTGCTGGCGCGGATAGGTCATAACATTTCTGCCTTGTCAGCGGTTATTGCCTTTGAGAACCTGAGCAGCGGAATGGGAACGGCTGCTTATGTTGCATTCATGGCCAGCATAACAAATAAAAAATTTACAGCTACACAATATGCTCTTCTCAGCAGCCTTATGGGAGTTCCAAGGGTACTGGTATCAGCTCCTACCGGTTTTTTTGCCAAAAGTCTGGGCTGGGAAAATTTTTTTATTTTTTGTACCCTTATTGCCATTCCGGGAATGTTGCTTTTGTTAAAATTTGCATCATGGGATTCAGATGAACGAAAATAAAGAACTTAAACAAACAGTTGATTTATACAAAAACCTGAACAAACAGAGAAAAAAAATTCTTTCTCTGCCTGCCGAGAAGGCTTTGGATTGTATTTTTGATTCACCGCAGCCGGCAGCTATTGTTCATTCATTTCCGGAAGAAGATTTTTATTTTTTTATAAACGACATAGGAGTAGAAGATTCTCTTCAACTTTTGTCTCTTGCCTCTGACAAACAAAGGGAATACATTTTTGATATAGAAGCATGGGAAAAGGATAGAATCAGCATAAACAATACTACAAAATGGCTTGCCCTGTTTTTAACGGCTGATCCACAGCGTTTCGTAAGGTGGTTTTTAACTAAAAAAACTGAATTTATTGAATTTTATCTTTTCAAAAACATTGAGGTAAAAATAAGGGAACACGACCAGGATCCGTCGATTTTTAGTGACGACTTTTTTACACTTGATGATGTTTTTTACATAAAATTTATTGATTTACCTGTAGATACTGAATCAGAGAGTAATTTCATAACAAACCGCAATGAATTTTTGTCGAAATTTTTAGACGAGCTTTCAGCTTATGATCACAACATTTTTCAGAATGTTCTGCTGGAGGCTTTTACTGTTATACCGGCAGAATATGAAGAAGAGGCTTTTAGATTGCGGAATATCAGGCTTGCGGAAAAAGGTTTCCTGCCGTTTGATGAAGCAATAGGGATATATCAGCCTTTAAAACCAGAGGCTTTAAGCGGGCAGAGGACAAAATTTATTGCAGACAACTCCGAAGGGAGATCGTATATTCCCGTTTCTTACTATTCAACAGGAATGCTCAAGGAATACAACCTTTTTACAGACTCTTTAAAAAAGATAGGGAAAGAAGATGTTTTGCAGCAGATTCAGGTCGAGTTGGCAGGTCTGGCAAATCAGATAATAGTTGCTGACCAAAGGGTGATCAAAAATAAAGAGGAGTTAAACGATATAGTTAAAAAAACCTGTGGATATATAAGTATCGGGCTGAAACTATTGACAGAAGAAGGCGCTGAACTCGACAAAAATCGTGCAGTTTCATTGATACAGAAATTCCCTCTTTCCAAAATTTTCAGGGTGGGATACGGGCTTGTTCTGGAGCTTAAATGGCGGGCTGAAAAATGGCACAAGCGTAGCTGGTTTAAAAAAAATGGACTGCCTCTAAGTTTCTGGGGAGAGGAGTGGGTAGGTGTTCTGGGCGGGTTATTGATAAAAAAACCGCTTTATTATGACAATTACAGAACAGGCATGCTGTACAGGGAGTTTTATTCTGTTGAAGATATTAAGTATGCTGAAAATATATTAAATGAAATCATAGCGTTTGATAACCTTCTTTCTCATATGACAGTAAAATTCGCACCTCCTTATAGCAATTTACTTACCTGTAAAAATTTAGTATTGACTCTCTGGGCAAGACATTATCTTGGCCTTTCGGATATTCTTATTCCGCTTGATATTGATGAGTTTAAGATGTTTTTTGATAATCTCTGGGAATCTGAAGAAAAACCGCGCAAGACAAGCATATTAATGAAAGAATCTTTTTTAAACCGGCTTTCGGCAAAAACAGGTTTTGATTCTTATGATATCAGCCGGAAACTTGGACAGACAATGGAAAATCTTTTCAGTGAGATCGAAAACGAATATGGATCGGTTTCAAAAAAAGATCTAACTCCGAAATATATACATCTCTTCATAACAAAGTAGCTTTACTTGTTATATAAAAATCTTTAGGAACGGGGACGAATTAACTTCCGCAAGTAGGCACACAGATTTGGGTCGAATTTGTTCGATCTCAAAGCACAAAAAATGAAGGAATAGCGAGCTATTTAAAGGTTTTTGTGATTTGAGATCGAACAAAGGCGGCCTGAAGCTGTGATGCATAGTTGATGAAGTTATTTCGTCCCCGTTCCTTACACTGTCATTTCTATAAACGGCCAAATGAGTATTGAATACATAATAGCAAAGATGACAAACCTCAGGCATATCCACCTTTCATTGTGCTTGTAATAACAAAATAACAACGCTAAGTTATGCAAAATATAGGCGTTGCGGGCAGATCGGGCAAAGGAACGGAGGTAATATCGTGTAAAAGCGTGTTTTGATCAGTTTTCTTTTATTCTTAAGCCTCTTCATCGTCGCGTCCTGCGATGATAACGATAACGCAACTCCCGAAGCAGAACCTCCGAGTCTCTCTGTCGTCGCTGATCCTGAAACAATCCAGCCTGGCGAATCAATAACTCTTTCCTGGAGTTCCACGGATGCTGATTCCTGTGACATTCAGCCTGGGGTCGGCAGTGTGGCGGCAGATGGATCAATTGCACTTTCGCCGGCAGAGACCACCACTTATACAATCACGGCCACGGGTCCCGGAGGCTCGGCCAGTGCAAGCATTACAGTCACGGTGATCCATCCCGCTCCGAGTGCAAGTATTTCTGCAGATCAAACAAGTATTATAGTGGGTGAGACAGTTCTTCTCTCATGGAGTTCGGCCCATGCGGATTCCGCTGTCATAGATAATGGAATCGGCGATGTTTCCGTAAACGGCACGACAACGGTTTCACCTGCAGCGACCACGAGTTACACAATAAGTGTTGCAGGTCTGGGAGGGACAGCCACAGACAGTGTTACCGTCAATGTGAACGATCCTTCCCCTGTAAGCATCAGCGCCGCACCGACAACTATTGAACAAGGTGGATCATCCACCCTGTCCTGGACCTCAGCCAATGGCCAGAGCGCTTACATTGACAACGGTATCGGTGTTGTGCCTGTAAACGGATTGATCGCTGTTTCTCCCGACCATACCACCACATATACCATCTCTGTTATCGGCGTTGCCGGCTCCGCAAGTGCTCAGGCCGTGGTCACTGTGATGGGCAATCCAAAGCCCCAACCAAAAGGTTCCTTTGGCGAACAATATGAAGATCTGATCCCGCCTGATGCCACCCTTGAATCATACGATCCCAAACGTTTTTCACTTATAACAGGCCTGGTTCAGAATCTGGCTAACGCGCCAATCGCAGATGCTGCAATCACCATCCATGATCATCCTGAATACGGCTCTGCCCTGACCGACGCCGACGGGCGATTCTCAATCCCTGTTGAGGGTGGAGCAACCATCACGGTTGCCTATCAAAAGGCAGGACTTATCACTGCCCACAGGAAAGTTTATGTCCCCTGGAATGACATCGCCATTGCCGAAACGATTCAAATGATCGCTGAAGACCCTGCAGCCACCACCGTCACCTTTGACGGAAACCCAAACACGGTAGTTGCTCATCAGAGCACAGAGGTGACTGATGACTTTGGCAGCCGCTCCTGCACAATGGTTTTTACCGGAAACAACCAGGCATATCTAATAGATAAACAGGGCAATGATATTCATGAACTTGCCACCATCACCACCCGGGCAACCGAGTTTACCACGCCCGAGTCCATGCCCGCGAAACTTCCCCCCAACTCTGCTTACACTTATTGTGCAGAACTCAGCGTGGATGGCGCACAAAGGGTGAGATTTGACAAACCGGTTGTCACCTGGGTTGATAATTTCCTGGGATTTGATGTGGGAAGTGCTGTCCCCGTGGGCTACTACGATCGGGATCGGGGTGTATGGGTGCCCTCTGACAACGGCGTGGTGGTTCGGCTGCTTGATACGAACAGCGATGGGATTGTGGATGCTCTGGATACGGACGGCAACAGCCAGCCCAACGACATCAACAACAATGGATCGTTCAGCGATGAGGTGACGGGCTTAGGTGATAGCAAGAGATATGCCCCTGAATCCACGTTCTGGCGAGTTGCGGTGACCCACTTTAGCCCCTGGGATTGCAATTGGCCATTTGACCTTCCTGAAGATGCCATTTCTCCTAACCCGGAAGGTGAGCCGGATACAGACGAGCAGAAAGAAGAAGAAAAGGACTGCAAGATCGAATCCTGCTCTTTTGTAGAAGAAAGAAGCCGGATATTTCACGAGGATATCCCTGTTCCCGGTACTGATATCACCCTCCACTATGCGAGCAACCGTGTAAAAGGTTACAGTACCGTCATAACCGTTCCTGCATCCGGCGACACAGTCCCTGCAAGCCTTAAGAGCATAATTGTCAATGTCGATTTGGCAGGACGGACATTTAAACAAATCCTTGACCTCCTGCCCAACCAGAAAGCGACATTTGTTTGGGACGGCCTCGACTACATCGGCAGACCGGTCAGCGGTTCTGCTACAGCTCATGTGAGAGTAGAATTTGTCTATGATGTGGTCTATTTGTTGGCGGGAGAGCTTGAGGTGGCGTTCGCACAGTCAGGCGGGCAAAGAACAAAGATATATGCCAGGCAGGAGGTGACCTTCTGGAAGCGCGACACATTGCTTGTTGAAGCAGTAATCAGCAGCATTGCAGAAGGCTGGACCCTGTCTTCTCACCATCATGTGAACCCTGTGGACCCCTCCACCCTTCATAAGGGAGACGGCACAACAAACAGAAATAATGCCCACATTATCGAAACCGTGGCAGGCGATGGAACATGGGGTTACAGCGGCGACGGTGGCCCTGCTGCCCAGGCCAAATTGTATTATCCGCACGGCGTGGCAGTAGATGCATCAGGCAGCATATACATCGCAGATGCGAACAATTGCTGTATCCGGAAAATGGATACGAGCGGCATCATTACAACCGTGGCAGGTAATGGAACATGGGGTTACAGCGGCGATGGTGGCCCTGCTGCCCAGGCCAAATTGCGTTATCCATGCAGTATGGCAGTAGACGCATCAGGTAACATATACATCGCAGAGAGGTACTATAACTCCGAAGAGTTATACAGTTACCGTATCCGGAAAGTGGATACGAGCGGCATCATCACAACCGTGGCAGGCGATGGAACACGGGGTTACAGCGGCGACGGTGGCCCTGCTGCCCAGGCCAAATTGAATTATTCGTTCGGCGTGGCAGTAGACGCATCAGGCAACCTGTACATCGCAGATACGCGCAATCACTGTATCCGGAAAGTGGATACAAGCGGCATCATAATGACCGTGGCAGGCGATGGAACATGGGGTTACAGCGGCGACGGTGGCCCTGCTGCCCAGGCCAAATTGCATTGGACGTACGGCGTGGCAGTAGACGCATCGGGCAACCTATACATCGCAGACTCGTACAATCACCGTATCCGTAAGATAGCTCTTCTCTTCGCCTTTGCCAACGCCATGACTATCGGAGATATTCCTTTTGCAGAAGCAAATGGTCTGGGGCATATCATGAACAGCGCCGGCCGTCATAAGCAGACCATTGATCTTGACACAGGCATAGTCCTGTACGAGTTCAGCTATGACGATGACGACAACCTTGTTTTCATAACCGACCGCTTCGGCAACAGTACCACCATTGACAGACACAGCAGCGGTGTGCCCATTGCCATTATCTCTCCTGACGGGATCACAACCCGTTTGACCACAGACGCAAACGACCACCTGACCCACGTCACTTACCCGGACAACAGTTATTACAGCTTTGAATACACTTCGGACGGCTTGATGACGGCCAAGATAGAGCCCGAGGCAAACGGTTTTGAGCACGAATTCGATTCTTCAGGTCGGTTGACAGATGCAAGGGACGATGAAGGAGGGCACTGGCAATTCGCACGGTCTGTGCAGAAAAACGGCGATATTTTGTATCAGACACTTACCGGCGAAGGCAACCCGACCTCCTACCTCGACCATACGTATTCCACCGGCGCTTATACGTCAATAATCACCGATCCCACAGGCGCAGAGACCCTGTTTACTCAATCAGCCGACGGTCTCACAGCAACCAAGTCCTTGCCCTGCGGCATGGAGCTTTCTTTTGAATATGGGATTGATTCGGAATACAAATTCAAGTATCTTAAACAAATGTGTGAAGGCACGCCATCAGCCTTGGAAAAAATTACGCTTAGAGAAAAGACCTATCAGGATACGAACGCAGACAATATCCCGGATTTGATCACAGAAACAGTAACTGTCAATGGCAATACAACCACTTTTTCACACAATATCTTCCAATCCCGAAAGACCGTCACCTCCCCTGAAGGCAGGACTGTAACCTCGCTGTACGATCCTGGCACCCTTTTGACCACAAGCGTGACCATTCCGTGCCTTTATGACACAACCTCCGGCTATGATACCAGAGGACGGTTGACGTCCACAAGCACCAATACCAGAGCAACCACTTTTGCCTATAATGCGCAAGGATTCCTTGAATCCATCACCGATCCTGAAGATCACACTACCACCTACTCGTACGATGTTATAGGCCGCATAACCGCGATCAATCGGCCGGACAGCACAACTGTGGGCTTTACGTACGACCAAAACGGCAACATGACTCTGCTTGCCAATCCATCGAATATTGATCACGGCTTTGGCTACAACAAGGTCAATCGCAAGAACTCGTATCATACACCTCTGAGCGGCAGTTACAGCTACATATACGACAAAGACCGGCAGCTTATCCGAACCAACTTCCCGTCAGGCAACCAGATCAACAATATATACGACAAGACCAGACTTGTACAGATCCATACACCAGAGGGAAATATTGATCTGAGCTATCTTTGCAGCACAAAGCTATGCTCAATTACCAATGGAACAGACACGATCACATACGGATATGACGGGAAGCTTGTCACCTCAGAGACCCTGACTGGGACTCTGAATCAATCCCTTGTTTATAGCTACAACGATGACTTCAATATCCAGAATTTCACTTATGCCGGCAATACCGAGATGTATACCTATGATAATGACGCTCTTTTGACTGGAGCCGGCACCTTCAGTATCACCCGCAATTCCGCGAATGGTCTGCCCGAGTCCATCACTGGTGGAGCCCTGAACCTGACTCGCGGCTTCAACGGCTATGGAGAGATGGATGATCAGGCATTTTCCATAAGCGGCACAACCCTTACCTCCTGTAATCTGACCCGTGACAATGCAGGCAGGATCACGGCCAAGATTGAGACCGTTGAAGGGGTCACGTACAATTATGTTTACACCTACGACGCCATGGGACGACTTCTTACCGTAAGTAGAGATGGAGCCGTGGTCGAAGAATACGTATATGACCCTGTTGGAACCCGGATCCATGAAAACAACGTCCTGAGGGGTATTTCACACAAAGACTATGTCTATTCTGATGAAGACTGTCTGCTCACCGCCGGCAGTACCAGCTACAACTACAATGCAGACGGCTTCCTAACCACTAAAACCGAAGGAGCAGATGTCACAAGCTATGACTACTCATCCCGCGGAGAACTTCTCAGAGTGACTCTGCCGGACGGCAGAGTCATTGATTATGTACATGACCCGTTGGGAAGAAGGATAGCAAAGAAAGTCAATGGCGTGACAACCGAAAAATACCTCTGGCAGGGCATGACCAGACTCCTTGCGGTCTTTGACGGCAGCAACAACCTCATCATGCGGTTTGAATATGCAGATGCCAGGATGCCCGTTGCCATGACAATGAACGGCTCCACCTATTACCTCACTTGCGACCAGGCAGGTTCGTTGAAAATTGTTGCAGACACCGCAGCGAATGTGCTAAAAAGAATAGAATACGATTCATTCGGCAATATCATCGAAGACACAAATCCGTCATTTAAAATTCCATTCGGTTTTGCAGGAGGCCTGCACGACAGAGACACAGGCCTTGTGCGCTTCGGCTACAGAGACTACGATCCCGACGTGGGTCGCTGGACCGCAAAGGATCCAATAGGGTTTGCGGGCGGGGATACGGATCTTTATGGGTATTGTTTAAATGATCCGGTTAATTTGGTGGATCCGGAAGGTCTTTGGGTTGCTCAAGCTGTTGGGGCTGTTTTAGGTGGTGCAACAAATGCATACATAAATTATGACGCATATCAGAAAGGCACAATCTCGGGGACCGATTATGCTAAGTCAATTGTATTTGGAGCTGGGATGGGTTTCTTAGGTTCATTAGCGCCAGGTATTGCGGGGAGTACCTTGTTTGGCAGTGCCACCTCAGCTATCAATAATATGCACAATCAGAGTATGACTAGCCCTTGCAGTATCAATTGGAATCAAGTTGCAACCGCATCCGCGGGAGGGGCTTTTACTGGATGGACAGGAGGATTTGGTTCCAAAATAGGCGGTAATCTAATAACAATACCAAATCAAATAGGTAAAATAATAGGAAGTAAGGGAGCTCAAACTATTTCATATGGTTCTATAGGAGGAATAAGTGGAAGTGTTGGTGGCTCATTATTGACCAAATAAGTTGAGCAAATGAGGTCTATAGGAAACTACATGAAGACAGTCATACTATTGATAATATTAGTTATTGGTGAATTTTTAGGATTATATGCCATATATGAGGGATACAAAAAAAACAAGAAAGGAAAAACAGGTTTCAAAATAAAACACCTTTTCCAAGATGTTTCATTTTCTGAATCTTCAGGTACATTGTTGATTATTGAGGGTATCACTGGAATTATAGCAGGCATTATTTTATGTTATCTGTGGATTCGATGATATTGGAACCCTCCGCTACGTTTCGGTCGCTCATAGGCCGCCTGCTTCGCTTTGGCGGCTATTCGCTCCCTTCTCTCCGCTGCGGGCAGAATGCCAAGGATCCAAGGGCTCAAGGGCCAAGGGAAACAGACCCGGAAAGGCGAAAGCCAAGGTAGTAGTTGCGGTAGTCGGGCGAGTTGCCGTAGCGAACCGCCGACCGGCAGATCCGAGCATTGAAGTTCCAATCGCCACCGCGTAACACCCGGTAAGAGCCTCCTTCTTTATACAAATTCCGGTTCCACTCCCAGACGTTTCCTGACATATCAAGATGACCGCCAGACGCTACTCCAGCCGGATAAATACCCACCGGGGTTGGGACGCCGACATTGTCACCAAAATTCAACAGTTCCGGCTTCGGCTCAGCATCTCCCCAGGGATATTCACCATTGGGATTTGTAGCCGCCTTTTCCCATTCCTTTTCCCTGGGCAGACGATAGGAAAGATTGGTCCGCTCTGTCAGCCAGTTGCAGTAGGCTGAGGCCTCGTACCAGGAAACCCCGATCACCGGCCGGTTTTGATGCTCAATCTGTTCATCCCAGTCTTTTGGTTCGGCCCAGCCTCTCTCATTTCTCGTGTTCCAGTATTTTTCTTCCCAGTATTGACGGTTTCTGTACCCATTGTTTGCAATAAAGCAATTATATTCCGCCACGGTCACTGGATACTTGCCCAAGAGAACTCCCTCCATTCCAAGAACAGGAAGCATCTCAGGGGCAAGCGGGTCAATTCGCGGATCACCTGCCCGGCCCAGGGCCTCTGCCGCGGCTATGCGCTGTTTAACCGGAACACGAGAGGCGCCGTCAAGAGTGAAGATGTCCATTACCCGATCCCTGGCCTCTTGCCAGCCAAGCCGCTCAGGCGGCTTATAGTCGTAAACAGTCAAGATGCGCAAGATCCTGCCGAATACGCCGACCGCTAGGGCAAGGGAAGTCAGACTTCCGTCCGCTGTACTCAGTACCCGCTCCACAAGGAGATTCAACCGCCTGCGTCCGGTCCGTGCTAAACATCCGGCAAAATGATCAAGCACCTCGTCCCATTGGTGATCATTGAGATGGGGTTTGATAGCCTGCCACCATCCATCAGGTCCATCTGCATCACTCAATTCCGCCATGGCGCGGGCAGTGTAATGCTCCTGAAAGGTATAATGCCAGAATCGAATATCTCCTGACCCGGCCTGCTCAACAATGCCGCTGTCAAGCATCTCAGCTTCCAGAAAAATGATTCCTTTTTTCCGCAAACGGTCGTGCTGTATTCCAAGTTCATCCAAGAACGGGCCAGCAAGCTGTTCCGCTGCCCACGTGAGATCAGTCCTGACCTGTTTACCATCTTTGTGGCTGGTCATAGCCCATGCAAGTGCCTTGAAGCACTCCTCGGCAAATGTATTGGAATAGCCTCTGTGTCTGCGTTGCTCCTCCCTTGCGTTGAGCAACCACCTCAAAACCGCGGCCAGAAGATCGGCTTTGCCCTCTGGCAGTTTTCTCTCATTCCAGTGAACTACGCACAGGCAGGTCAGCATCACGGGATTCTTGGCCATCCGGCGAATCCGGGGCATATTCAGGACTGCGGATTCCAATTCCGGAAGATATGCCTCACGGTTCCTCTTCTCTTCATCAGGAAACAGGGCATTTGCCCACCGGTTCAAAAATTCCAGGATCTCATCCCTCCCAAAAGAAGCAATATGGGCGGTCGCCATTTTTTCCAAAGCCGCAACAGCATGGTAACCAAACGGCCTGGAACTGAGCACAAAGAGATTATTCTCCCAATGATGAAGAACGGCATTTGTCACATCCTTCATCTGTTTTCTGATATTTTGATCAGGCTCCTCATCCAATCCGTCAAGGAGCACTATACAGCTTCCTTTATCAAGAAGCTTTTTCAGCAACAAGCTGTTTTCTTTGCCAAACAACTCTTCCATGGTCTGCAAAAGCACACGCCACGCCCCTGCACCGTTGACCGCCGGACAGCCTTTTTTCAAGGTTCCGGCCAGGGCGGAAAGCCTGATAAGGATCGGTATCGGCACAGGCTCATCCAATGAAAGGCCGAGATGGAGTTTTCTAACAGGTTCGCCCTGTTCGAGCGCGTCCTTTGCCAGGACACAGGCAATAAGCCGCAAAAAGGTGGTTTTTCCTCCGCCCGGCTCGCCGATAATCAACAGACGCTTGTAAGAGGAAAGCAAATCAGTCAAGGGTACACGCTCGGCTGAGCGCATATCCTCTCTGAGCATGCCAGCCGCTTCTTCAAGGCGCGAGAGATTACTCATGGTCTTAAGCGGAGTATAGTGCTGTTCAATGGGAAAATAGATCGACTTGTGGCCCGCACCGGACATTGAGTAGATCCCTTGAATATCAATTCGATAAGTCGCTGCTATGACGTCTTTGAGGTATCCGCTCAACAGCTCCTTCTCGTCTTGCTTGAGGCCGCCACCTTGCATCGTGACGTCCTGTTCCATTTCAAGCTGATATGGAAAATTGTAACGTTCCAGAGCACCCGAAACCGCGGGCCATTCAGAATTCTTCATATATCCAAGGCCCTCGCTAACCGCTTTGATTTCTTCCTCTGTGCGTGGAGATGCCTGGATAACAATTCGCGTTCCGTTAGGAATCCAACCGTCCGTGCAATCCCTGCAAAGGTGTTTTTTTCTGTCCAGCCCTTCCAATTTATCCGGTTCTATTCCCAAGTTTGGAATTCTTGAATTATCGCAGTGCAGAATATCAGACGCCTTTAAAAGCACAGATAGGCGTTGCAGGTTATATGACCCGACAGAGAACGCCTGATTTGTATTGAGCAGACTGAGTTCTTCCTGAAATTGATCCGGATTCAGGTTA
>Ga0255431_1153_pt1 | contig 13558 bp, 14 predicted proteins | sample ANMaggSeSYBR02J5_FD_182633 | JGI IMG/M metagenome (GOLD analysis project Ga0255431, IMG submission 182633) | Sediment cell enrichment communities from methane seep in Santa Monica Basin, California, United Staets - ANME aggregate JGI... | ecosystem: Environmental > Aquatic > Marine > Cold seeps >... | reverse complement strand
AAAGCAACTATCTTCAGGACACAGTTGATCCTTTCGCCTGATCTTGAAATTATCTATGCTTTAATCAAACAGGGCACACCTTTAGGAAGCAAAGAGATAGCAGGGAAATTGAACGTTCATCAGAATACAGCCTGAAGAGACTGAAACAGCTTGAGGAAAAGGGGTTGATTTATAAGCAGGGAAGCGGCTCGCGTGTGAGATATTCTGTTTGATGTGAGATCGTGTGGGAATGTGAGATAGATGTGAGACGGAAAATTCCCTTTCTATGATCTGACAATATTATGCTATAACCAAATTTTATCTTGATAATATCAGGTTATAGCCTTATATTGTCAACTATGAAGAAGAGAATATTATACAAAAATATCTGGAAAATGCTTTCTGCGCATAAGCAAATGGTTTTTATTGCAGGGCCGAGGCAGGCAGGCAAAACCACATTTACCCAGATTCTGGCTGAAGATTTTAATAATTCACTTTATTTTAACTGGGATATCTTTGATAAAAAACGCAAACTGATCGAAAACCCGTTTTTTTATGAAGAGGTTCATCTCAAAGATAGTTCCTTGCCGTTTATAATATTTGATGAGCTGCATAAATATTCAAACTGGAAAAATTATCTCAAAAGTGTATATGACCGGGACAAAGGCAATTATAAATTTATAGTATCCGGTAGCGGCAGGCTGGATATGTATCAAAAAGGAGGGGATTCATTAGCCGGAAGATATTTTATTTTTTATCTGTGGCCGTTTACCATTGCCGAGCTTGCAGGAAATAATCTCTCGTTTAAGCAATTCTTGTATAATCCCATTGAAGTTCGTTCCTGCCCAAATGAAACGCAACCTGTCTGGAATAAATTAAGTCAATTCAGCGGATTTCCGGATCCATACCTTAACGGAACAGGTCAATTTTACCGAATCTGGTCAAACACATACAGAAAACAGCTCTTACGCGAAGATATCCGTGATTTTACATTGCTTCGCAGTATTGAAAACATGGAGATACTCTTTTCTCTTCTGCCTTCCAGAATTGGCAGCCCATTGTCAATGGCAAGCCTTGCCAGAGACATTCATGTGTCATTTGACAGCGTCAAAAACTGGATTGAGATTTTTGAAAACTTTTTTATGGTTTTCAGAATACCTCCGTGGAGCCAAAAGATATCCAGAGCCATAACCAAAGAAAAAAAACTATATCTCTTTGATTATGCAGGGATTGAATCCCCTGCAGCAAAATTTGAAAACATGGTTGCCCTGGAACTTCTTCGGGCCATATCGAACTGGAATGATCTTGGGCTCGGGAATTTTTCTTTGCATTATCTAAGAAACAGGGAAAAGGAAGAAGTTGATTTTCTACTTTCAAACAATCACAAGCCTTTCCTGCTCATTGAGGCCAACTTATCCGATGATCATGCAGCAAAAAGTCTGATTAAATTTCAAAAGATTCTCAATATCCCGGCAGTTCAGCTTGTCAATAAAAGCGGTATCTGCAAACTTGTTTCCAACAATGATTTGAAAATAATGATAATCAGCGCAGCTCACTGGCTATCATTGCTGCCGTAATGAAATCGGTTTCCACCCTTTTGCGCTTTTTGCGCCTTTTTGTGGCTAACTTTTGTTTTTAAAAGTGTAAACTACTTTTGTGGATATATGAAGGATGCCAAATAATATAAAGAATTTTGAGCATATAAGCGGTATTATAACTAAAATCTTAAAAACCTGTCGCCACGAGACCTGTGATGACCTGGAAAATGTCTGCAACATATGGAATAATGCGGTAGGAAAATCAGTTGCGGAAAATACTCGGCCTTTTGCATTAAAAGGAAAAATTCTTATTGTGAATGTCACAAGTTCGAGCTGGATACAACAGCTTCAGTTTTTTAAAAACGATATATTAACAAAAATAAACAGCCTGGCAGGGAAAGAACTGGTTGAAGAAATAAAATTTAAAATCGGAAATAGATAGTGCCTGAACGAAAACCCCGTTCAGGCACGGTTCTGCGTTTTTGGTTTTGAGTTTTGAATAAAAAAATAAAGAAATCATGTAAATCCTGTTAATCCTGTCAGAAAAGTCCGCCCGATAGAGCGCTATTTTAATGAAAAATTGTTCAACTGATACTTTTTTCAATGGCAAAATAAAGGTTCGGCAGAACAAATCCGGTTACCGTTTTTCCATAGATGCTGTTTTATTAGCCAGTCATGCCGGCAAGTGTTCGGGCGGCAGGATTCTTGATCTGGGAACGGGCTGCGGCATTATCTCTCTGATAATTGCATACCGCAATCCGCAACTCACAATTTATGGAATTGAGGTGCAGAAAGAACTATCTGATATCGCAAATATAAATGTTAAATCGAACAATATGGAAAGTCAGATTATTATTCTTTGCCAAGATATGAAAGAGCTTAATTGTGATATGATTGCAGGACCGGTTGATATGATCGTCAGCAATCCTCCATACTGGAAAGTTTCATCCGGAAGAATGAATTCTGATCAACAAAAAGCGGTTGCCAGACATGAAATCAAAGCTACGCTTTTCGATGTTATTGAAACTGCTTGCAGGATGCTGCGTACTTCGGGAAGAATTGTAATGGTTTATTCTTCAGACCGCCTGACTGATATTATTACACAAATGCGCTCTTTCAACATTGAACCGAAGTTTCTTCGCTCTATTCATTCCAGCGAAAACTCGGAAGCAAAGCTGATTCTTGTCGAAGGGATTAAAGGAGGTCGGCCGGGCATAACGATAGCTTCTCCTCTGATAATCTACCATAAAGACGGTTCATACACCAACGAAGTAAAGCAAATGTTTCTGCCGTCATAAGTAGTTCATAACAAGACCTGTTATTACCTTTGGATAAAAATATGTCGTTTTTTTTGGCATTACAAGGCCTCTTTTTGCAATATTGCGTACCTGGTCAATTTTTGTTGGATTAAGAATAAAGGAGATATCGCATTCGCCGGAAACAGCCGCTTCTATGGCCTCTTTTTCACTGCTGGAATAAGTTATAATGCTCTCGTTATCTAATTTTGAATTATCAAAGCCCAATATTTCCATAAAAATCAAACGGGTCAAAACGGTAACATCAAGATATCTTAATGCTTCCGGAAGTTCATTGGAAAACATCCGCTCCATTACACCTGATTTAAGAGTCAGCAGATAAAATTCCATAGAGCTTTTCATCAAGACCCCGATAATATTTTTTAAAGCATTTGATTTAAGAATTGATATAAATTCAGCCTGGGCTCTTTTAAAATCGCTGTCCTTAAAAGGAATTGCCAGGATATCAAAATAATCCTCTGCCTTGTTAATAAAAGAGGATGTTGTTGAACTTTTCAAACCTTTAATCAGGCGGTGAGCAGGCAGTATTACCAATCCGGCATCTTCCATGCTGCTGAGATACATCATTACATAATTAGCCGGATGATCGTTCTTGAAATCCGGATTGTTGCTTGATATCCAATCTCTATAGTCAAGGGCGGTTTCATAACGGTGGTGGCCATCAGCGATAAAAAGTCTTTTCTCTTTCATTACATTGGAAATATATCCACAGGAATCCAAATCAGTTATGCGCCACAGCCTGTGTCTATAGCCGTCATAATCAGTAAAATCCAGTGCCGGTGTCTGCTTTAATGCCAGGCCCTTTAATTTATCAATTATTATGTTTTTAGTATCTGAATAAAGTGAAAAAACAGGGCTGAAGTTGGCATGGCAAGACTTCATAAGTGCCAATCTTCCCATTTTAACATTGGAAAATGTGCTCTCATGTGGAAGAATAATACCATTTTTAAACGGCTCCAGAGCAACTAAAGCAATAATTCCATATCGCGTAACGGTTTTATTTTCTAAAGAAAACTCCAGAGCTGTTAAATAAAATGCAGGCGTTGTGTCCTGTTCCAGTATATTTTCTGAAAACCAATTGTTTAAAAAGTCAGATGCTCTGGTATAACAATTATTATTGACAGTATCGTTTTCAGTTGTTTTGCCGAGTATCAATCGAATAATGTTCTGTGGATGTCGTTCGTAGAAATCATGTTGCTCCTGCCTTGAAATAACATCATAAGGTGGAGTTACTACATCAGACAAGTTGCGAACTTTTTGCGTGTTATATAAAATTCCTCTAAAAGGGAGGACTTGAGTCATTTTATTAATTCCTTTGGGTTAGATGTTAAAGAAAAAACAGATACTAAAAAGAATAATCTTGTTCAAGTAAAAAATAAGTCAGACCTTATTGACAGTTCAAATCAAAAATTATATTAACTGCTACTTGTTTCAATTATACTTTAAAAGCTTTAGCTCAATATTTCATTGAGCTAAAGGAAGTATTTTGCAACGGCCTCTTTTTTTTGAGTATTGGAGAGGTGGCCGAGCGGCTGAAGGCCCCGCTCTCGAAAAGCGGTATCCTGTTAATAACGGGATCGTGGGTTCAAATCCCACCCTCTCCGCCATAAATTAATATAATTTAAGCTGTTCCTTATCTTTGTGGAGAGATGTCCGAGCTGGTTGAAGGAGCACGACTGGAAATCGTGTGTGCTGCCAAAAGCGGTACCGAGGGTTCGAATCCCTCTCTCTCCGCCATTAATTAATCAGGAAAATATATGTCCTACCTTGTTCTTGCTCGTAAGTATCGACCCCAAACCTTTGACGAGGTTATAAAACAAAACCATGTCACCCAAACGTTAACTAACGCTATTAAATCGTGTCGGGTTGCACATGCAATCCTTTTTACCGGACCGAGAGGAACAGGCAAAACCACTGTAGCACGAATATTGGCAAAGGCTATGAATTGTGAAGTCGGGCCCACCCCGACCCCTTGCAATTCATGCAGATCATGCCGTGAAATTACTTCAGGCAATGCAGTTGACGTGTTTGAAATTGACGGTGCATCGAACAACGGTGTTGAACAAATTAGAAATCTGCGTGACAATATAAACTACAAGCCGGCTCACAGTCCCAACAAGATATATATTATAGATGAAGTCCACATGCTGAGCATCTCTGCATTTAACGCTCTGTTAAAAACTTTAGAAGAGCCCCCAGCACATGTAATGTTTATTTTTGCAACTACAGAGCCCCACAAGATACCTATAACTATACTTTCCCGATGCCAGCGTTACGACTTCAAACTCATTAATATTGAGTCGATTTCAAATCATATGAAGAAGATATGTTCTAAGGAACATATTGATATAACCGAAGAAAGTTTAATGTTAATTGCCCGCGAAGCAGAGGGAAGCATCAGGGATGCTTTAAGCCTTCTTGATCAGATAATAGCCTGTTCGGAAGGAACTATTAACTCCAGGAACATATTAGATATTCTGGGAGTTGCCGAGAGAAAAATAATTTCTGATATTTCAAATGCAATTTTACGAAGAGATATTCCGGAAGCTCTTAATGTAGTGGATGAAATTTATACCCGCGGATATGAAATTAAAAAATTTTATGCGAACATTATTGAACATTTTAGAAATATGCTTGTTGTAAAAATGGGCAAAAATATCAGCAATCTGATAAATCTCCCTTCACATGAAATAGATTTAACACAAAAGCAGGTTCAGGGTATTTCCGAAGCTCATTTGAACCAGATTTTTGATCTTCTCTTCAAAGAAGAGGCTTTGATAAGGCTTTCAGCTCAACCAAAATTGGCGCTTGAGATAGCCCTTATCAGGCTTTCTCAGATAAAGCCTGCTTTACCTATTGATTTGCTTATAGAAAAACTTGATGATTTAAAAAAGGACATTCCGGCAATTCCGGCTGATGATGAAAACAGGAGCCTGCAAGGTGTTTCAAAAAAGACGCCTTATGAAGCGGGGGTGAAACCAGAACGATTGTATGAATCTGTTGGTTCAGTTTCAGAAGACCATACTGATAAAACGAAGCCTGATAAAATGGAGTCTAAAGAATCTTGCGCTTCTCTTTCTTATGCCCCTGATGATAATCTTGAAATTACATGGAACAAACTCGTTGATATTTTTTCAAAAAAGCATCCTTCTCTTGCTGCAATTCTATCAAAGTGTTCCTTGAAAAAGCTTGCCGGGCAAGATATTGAAATTGAGGCATATGGTAATGATTATAGTGTAAATATGATAAAACGTGATAAAAACATTGCCATCATAAAAGAAATATGCAGTAAATTTTTTAATGAAAAGATGAATTTGACCATAACTGCTGAAAACAAACCAAAAGAGGTGGGCAATCAAAACAACGACTTGAAACAGAAAGCATTGAGCCACCCTCTAACAAACGATGCACTCGAAATTTTTAACGGAAACGTTGTTGATATAAAAATTATGTAAGGAGGATTTACACATGAAAGGTATGGGAAACATGTTGAAACAGGCTCAAAAGCTTCAGTCCAAGATGCTTAAAATGCAGGAAGAGCTTGCAGATAAAACCGTTGAGGCAACTGCCGGCGGAGGTATGATTAAGGTCGTAGCAAATGGCAGGCAGCAAATTTTATCAATCCAGATAGAAAAGGAAGTCGTTGATCCTGATGATATTGAAATGCTTCAGGATTTAATACTTGCCGCAACAAATGACGCTCTTGCAAAATCACAGGAAATGGTTTCAGGAGAGATGGGCAAACTTACCGGCGGTCTTAAAATACCCGGGATGTAATTATTATGAGTTATTATCCATTATCAATCATGGCCCTGGTTAAAAATATTTCCCGGCTTCCGGGGATAGGAGAAAAGACTGCTGAACGCCTCACTATGCATATAATTCGTTCTCCGATAGAAGAGGTTGAGCAGCTTTCTCTGAGCATTCTGGAAACCAGGAAAAAGATAAGATCATGTTCCATTTGTTTTGGTCTGAGCGATAGCGATATCTGTAGTACTTGCAGTGATGGGACAAGAAATAGCTCATTATTGTGTGTAGTGGAACAGCCCGCCGATATGGTGGCTATCGAAAAGTCAGGGGTCTTTAAGGGAACTTATCATATCCTTCAGGGTGCCATGTCTCCGATGAACGGTATAGGGCCTGATGAAATAAGACTCAAAGAGCTGCTATCAAGAATAAAAGACAACAATGTAAAAGAGATTATTCTTGCAACAAGCACCACAATTGAAGGCGAAGCCACGGCCTCGTATATTGCACAATGTTTAGAAAATTACCCGGTTAAAGCAACTCGTATTGCTTCAGGAATACCGATAGGTGGCGATCTGAAATATATTGACCAGGTTACTATAAAAAGAGCTATGGAAACACGATATGCCATTTAATACAATAAAACCTTCAGATATATTTATTTGCAAAAAATGCGGTGATTGCTGCAAAGGATTCGGAGGAACCTATGTGACTGCAACTGATATTGAGAAAATTGCAGCTTATATAAATACAGATCCAAATAAATTTGTTTCAGACTGCTGCCTTAAATCAGGAAGTAAGCTGGTGCTTGCACAGGGCGCTGACGGTTACTGTATCTTCTGGGATAATCTGTGTACCATACATCCGGTTAAACCACGCATGTGCAGGGCCTGGCCGTTTATAAAAAGCGTGCTGACTGACATAACAAACTGGCATATAATGGCTAATTCATGCCCCGGCATCCGAACTGATGTGCCTGATAATCTAATACAGGAATGCATCAGGTCAGTTCGCAAACATAATTCTTCTGAATTGATATGATAGGAATATTTGACTCAGGAATAGGCGGATTAACGGTTGTAAAAGCATTAATGGAGCATCTCTCCGGTTATGATATCATATACCTTGGAGATACCGCCCGCACACCATACGGCACCAAGAGTTCTGAAACAGTTAAGAAATACGCTCTTGAAAACACAGAATTTCTTTTAAACAAGGGCGCAGAAATCGTTATCATAGCATGCAATACAGCTTCAAGTGTTGCTACGGAAAGCATAGCTGAAAATTTCGATGTTCCGATATTCGAAGTTATTACGCCGGCAGTCGAACTTTCAATTAATACTTCTCATAAACCATGCATCGGAATCATTGGAACCAGGGCAACGGTCAAAAGCGGTATATATGAAAAAAAAATAAAGGAAATAAATCCGCAAGCAAGGGTTTACTCAAAAGCTTGCCCACTCCTTGTACCTTTGGTTGAAGAAGGCTGGATTAACAAGCCTGAAACAAAAATGATTGTTAAAAAATATCTGCATCCATTGAAAGTCAGACAGATAAACACGCTTATTCTTGGCTGTACTCATTATCCTTTATTAAAAAATATCATTCAAAAAAAAATAGGCAAGCGGGTAAGCATCATTGACTCTTCTGTTGCTGTAGCGAGTAACGTAAAGGCCTTTTTGGAAAAGCATCGGGAAATTGACGATATGCTTAGTAAAAAAGGCAGGTACACTTTTTTTGTATCAGACGTAACAGAGCAGTTTGAAAAAATAGCAACAAGCATGCTTAAAAGAGATATTCATCTTAAACATGTGAAAATATAGGTATAACGGTTTACAATTAACGGTTTACGGTTTTTTCTTGAGTTCTCACAACTGAGCTTCTTGTTTTTGTATTTTGATCAACCGTTACCTATATCATCTTGTTAATGCATAGTTTGGACCGGCAATCAAAAGGTTGTTTGTAATTATAGATTGTATCTTCTCCATTTTGCCCCCAAAGAGAATGCTTCTTATCAGGCTGTGACCGTATGCCCCCAAAACCACAAGCGCATCATGCGGTACATCGTAAAGATTCTCTTCAAACTTCCCGCTTTCAAACATATGCCATTCAGTCACATAACGATCCATTTCTTCCGTAAGATTTTCATTTTTAATCATCTCTTCGTATGATTCCTTGGAAGTATTTTCTGCATGGGTGAAAACATTCAGCGGTATTTTAGATGCTTTGCTTATACGAAATCCGAGCTTCAAAGCATTAACTGCATTTGCCGAACCACCGAAGAATACCGCAATGCTGCGCCATTTTTTAAAAACAGGGCTGGTTATAAGAACCGGAAACCTCGCGGAATTTACAATACGTCTAACTCTAGGACCTATGTAGCCAAGACCGATCTTTGAAGACAAATCGCTTATGCTTCGGGGGCAACACATAAAATCAAAGTTCGTTGATATATCCGGAAGAGTTGATGCTGTAAAATTTTTTGGTTCCAAAAAACTTGCCTTAATTTTACCCTGGTCAAACAGTTCCTTTGCATGCTTTAAAGCTGTTTCAGGTGAAGTCAGATACGAGTTATCAAGATCAATCTGAACGACATCATTTTCAAAATACATCAAAAACTTTGTGAACTCAGGTATGTAAATAATCAGGGATGATACTGCTTTCTTACAAAAGTATATAGATTGGAGCAAAGTCTCTCTACCAAGAGGAGTATTTCTAAAAATATGAAATAGTTGAGTATGCATCAGGTCTCCTTAACTAAAAAATCAATTTACAGGTCTGTTTGAACCATCAATTCCTTGCGATATTTATCCAATAGTGTTGCCTTTGAAATCATGCCTATGAATTTTTTATCTGCGATTACCGGCATGGAAAAAACCCGGTTTGCATCCATTTTTCGCAGCACTTCAGACAGATCATCATCAAGATATACCACTTCAACATTGGTATCCATTATTTGTCCCAAAACAACTGCATCATACATTAGCGGGTTGAAGAGATATGGCCTGATATCATCCAGATGAATGATTCCCAGAAAATGACCTGTTTTTTCATCCTCAACAGGAAAATAATTCCTGTGAGATTGTTTTATAATATCAATAAAATTCCTAAGCAGCATATTCTGTTTAACAGTTATACAATCTTTCTCAAGCAACTCCTGAACGCTCAGGTCAGAAAGAACGCTTCCATCTGTTCCCTGTCTTAAGAGTTGACCTTTTTCCACCAATTCTTTCAGGTAAAAAGAAGCCGGTTCAATATAATGGCAAAGTGTAGTAGAAATAATCGAGACTATAATAAGAGGAAGAATTACTTCATAACTTCCTGTGATTTCGACAATAAGAAAAATTCCTGTCAGCGGAGCCTGAAGCATCCCACTGATAAGTCCAGCCATTCCCAATAAAGCAAAGCATCCTTCATTTACCCATGACACTGAAGGCCAAAGTAAAATAAGCCCCCGATGATAAGTCAAACCCGCCAGACTTCCTATAACAAGGCAGGGAGCAAATATTCCACCGGATCCTCCCCAACCGAGAGTAAAAGAGGTCGCAAGAATTTTTGCAAAAATAGCCACTGTCACAATACCAATGCCCTGTGCATACGCCCCTTCTATCATTGTTCTGAGAGGATGATACCCCTCGCCGAGAACAATTGGAAGAAAAATGCCGATTATGCCGACCGCACAACCTCCGGCGGCAGCGCGTACCCATATGGGGAAGGGAGCCTTTTTTGAAACTCCATGCATTGACCTCAAAAGCCGGGTAAGAAGTATGGATGCAGCCGCCGCAATTATTGCCAGACCAATACAGGCAACGATATCTAAATGACCAACATGGAATAAACGATGGCTGAAAGCAATCTGGTTTCCCTGCAGTATTCTGCTTATCTCAGTGCCTGCGACAGAAGCAATGGCTATTGAAACAATATTTTCAGCTTTCCATTCGCCAAGAATTACTTCCATAGAAAATACCATCCCAGCGATAGGGGCATTGAAAATGGAAGATATTGCACCTGCAGCACCACAGCCAACTATAGTAACTCGCTGTCGGTCATTTAAAGAAAAGAATTTCGCAATATTTGAACCAATAGCAGCTCCGCTCATAACCACAGGAGCCTCGGGCCCTGCTGATCCTCCGCTACCTATAGTAAGACAGCTTGATATCAGGCGAGAGAAACTTGAGCGAAATCGCATCAAGCCACCATAACGTGATACACTGTAAATCACTTCAGGCACGCCATGGCCGGCACCTTCTTTTACTATCTTGTCAAGAAACAAAGCAGAAAGGGCCGCTCCAATTGCAGGTATAATAAATGACCACCAATAATGGCGAAAATGATGCAGCCATTCAAACATCGCAATAAGTGACCGGTTAAGCACAACAGCCGCCAAACCGCTACAGGTGCCTACAATAACTGCTATCAAAATGAGAAGAAGACGGTCATCCAAGCGAAAAATGCTCCAGCTTGCAGGGTGTCGCCAACGTCTTAAAATGCGCATATTTTCATTACCTGCTAATAAGGAACGTGGACAAAATAACTTCCAAATCTATACGCCTGCTTGTGGAAGTTATTTCGTCCACGTTCCTAATCCGTTTTGTCGAGTAGATTTTCACAGTCTGCTATTCTTGATAAAAATGAAGAAGTATCCGGATATGTTCTCAAAAATTCGACGAATAAGTCATCACGCACACAAAAAGCAAGCCTTGAAAGAAGATGGAGGTGAATTTTTATAGATGTGCTTAATAAAATGAACATAACAAACACAAGCCTGTCATCAACGGCCGCAAAGTCTGTCGACTTTTCAAGAAAACACGTAGTTATTAAAGGATTATCTATTTCTTCCGGAAGGGGGGCGCGTGGATGGGGGATAGCAACGCCCTTGCCTATACCTGTTGATGTTAAAGCTTCTCTTTCAAGCAGCCTTTTATATAGTTCTTCTTTATTTATTGATAAAACCGGCACTTTATCCACCGCCGACTTAAGTACTGATTCAACATCATCACCCTTAACATCATGAAAAACTCCCCCAAGTTGCATTGCGGGCAGAAGATTTGTAAGACCAAGGTTCTGTTCTTTATATATTTCTTTTTTTTCATTTGGCAGAAAAAAGGGCAAACTGTGATTAAATGCCCATTTTTCAAGAACAGCCTTTTTAAACAGACAAGCATTTCCGCTTCTATGTATCGGTATTCTACCCTGACGTATCCATCGATCTACAGTGCTAACAGGAAGATCAAGACACCTTGCCATATCGTTTAAACTAAATTTCATATTACAAATAAAAGTATAACTGACAATTGGTTAACAAATTGGAGATTTTCTTCTTTCATGTCAAAAATGTCAAGTTTAATAAAGGCCTAAATACATTCATCTTAAAATTCTTACCGTATAGACGGTTTTCTTCAATGATATTGATAAGTTTAGAAAACCGTCAAAAGTTATTAAAAATAATATACGAGTTTGTAATCTTTTGCTTTGTTTTTTATGGGAAACGGGATTATATACGGACAGAAAAGTTAGGGATCTATTTGGCAGTAAGTCGAGGGACTAATATCAGCAAGTAAAGGGTTTGTATAATTATGACAGATGTAAAAAAATCGTACGAAATGATTACGGATTTTATTACAGGTGAAATGGTGCCGGACATTGGCGCTGAAGCGAACAGGCAGGATGTTGAACGCTTTTTAGTTAACGAAAAAGGATTTTCCAAAGAAGATATTAAGGTCGATAACGATATTGAACTTATTATTGCAGGCAAGCCTTACAAATCGCAGATAGACCTTGTTGTCTGTGTTGATGGGGCAAGATATATGGCGATAAAATGTGCCGCAGCTTCATTGGGCTCAAGGGAAAGGGAAATTGTTGCTGCTTCAAGACTACTTGAAAGCTATCAAATCCCTTTTTCTGTGGTTTCAGACGGAAAAACAGCAATAATACTTGATACTGTTTCCGGCAAAAAGCTTGGCGAGGGGTTAAATGCTGTTCCATCAAAGGATGATTTGAAAGAAAAAGTAAATTCTTCAGAACTTATTCCTTTACCGGCCGAAAGACTTGAAAAAGAAAAACTTATTTTCCGATCATATGACGTAATGAATGTAAATGTTCAGCGCAAGATATAAGACCTCCGTTGGGAAAAATTATAATTTCATATTTCAACACGCTGCAGAATTATTGCCGTGCGGGTGGGAAGATAGAGGCTGAGCAAATGCCTTTCCCTGCCGCGAGATGTATCAGGCAATGTCAGATGATATTGATCAGCAAGCAACCGGCCATGTCCTCCGTATTCAAAAGCATCGCTTTCAAAGATCATCCGGTATTTTCCCTGCGATACTTCAAAAGAATAGTTGTCGTAAGAACGTGTTGGATGAAAGTTGAACACGAATAAAAGACCGCCCCGTTCGAATGCAATGACTTTATCCTTTAAATGTTCAAACAAAAGATACGGTCCGGAAAATTCAAGAATCCGGAAATGTCTGGCCAATGCAATCATGTCACGATCGAAATGTGCAATAAAATGATACTTCAGGTCAGGATCATCAACAAGATGCCATTGTCGTCGTGCATAACGGTACGACCATGCATTTCCTTCACGTGGAAAATCAATCCATTCCGGATGTCCGAATTCATTACCCATAAAGTTGAGATAGCCGCTGCCGGCAGTAGTCAGAGTGATTAACCTGATAAGCTTGAGCAGGGCTATGCCTCTGTCAACCATGATATTTTCATCAGATACGCGCATGTGGCTGTATATGTCTGAACCGATGAGCCTGGAGATAAGAGTCTTGTCTCCCACAAGAGCCTGATCATGCGATTCAGAGTAACTGATAGTCTTTTCGTCTTTTCTCCGGTTGGTCAATTCATGCCACAGATGCCCAATATGCCATTCTTCATCCGGCACATGCTTAATCAGCCGGATCCAATAGTCCGGAACACCCATTGCAAACCGGTAATCAAAACCGATTCCTGAGCATCCCTATTATG
>Ga0255431_1151_pt1 | contig 13606 bp, 11 predicted proteins | sample ANMaggSeSYBR02J5_FD_182633 | JGI IMG/M metagenome (GOLD analysis project Ga0255431, IMG submission 182633) | Sediment cell enrichment communities from methane seep in Santa Monica Basin, California, United Staets - ANME aggregate JGI... | ecosystem: Environmental > Aquatic > Marine > Cold seeps >... | reverse complement strand
ACCGACCGCCAGCCAGTTACGGGCCACTATTGATCTCATTGAAAATTCAGGTGTGGATGTGGTTTTTTCTGAGATGCACTTTCCTGACAAATATGTGGACACAATCAAGGAAGCCACGGGTGTAAAGCTTTACGCATTCTCTCATATCACCGGAGGGGATTATACAGTCAAAAAATTCGAAAAAGAGATGAAACTCAACCTTGATATTTTGACTATTGCCTTGATGGATGCTTGCAGGCATATTGAGCAGGTGAGAAAGTGAGAAAGTGAGAAAGTGAGCAAAATTTCTCACTTATGCAACAAGCAACAAGCAACGAGTAAGGCCACCGACGTAAGGCGGGACAGCCTGTAGAGCCAAAATGGCGGAAAGTGTCCCGCTTTAAATTGGTAGCCGGGCGATTCAAGCCCTGAGAGGAGATATAAATTGAAACAGGTTGGTATTGTGCTTTTTCTGTTTGTTTTTAATATATTTGTTCTTTTTGAAGCATCCGGCCAGGCAAGCCAGGAGTGTCCGCTTGTGCTTACCTGTTTTCAGTCTACTTATTCCTTTACAAGTATCCTGACCAAAGGCACATCAATAAAGGTCAGCAACCTGGGTCCGACCGGATACCCAATGGGAAGACTTGGACGCTATTTCAAGAAGCATGAAAAAGAAGTTAAAGATTATGCTGCAAGGGCTGATGCGGTTATTACGATCAGAAGTGTATGGAAACATGACCCACTTTATCTTTATGCAAGAAAATGGAATATCAGGATTATTGAAATAGATGCATCTATGCCGTTTGATCCTGCCCTCACAGGTGTTTCTATCCTTGAAGTTCCTGATAGCTGTCCTCTTTTGCCGGGTGCACAAACAGGTAAATCTCTCCGAAAAGAACATCAGGCCATTTCTCCCTATATCTGGCTCAGCCTTTCAAATGCCTCAAAGATGCTCAGCATTATTGCCGGCGATTTGAAACGCCTCAGCCCAAAAGATGCCACGATGATTAACAAAAACCTGGCTACTTTCAAAAAAGAACTTTTCAGGCTCAGGCTCAAATATGAAAACATATTTGCAGAACTGAAATCGCTCGAAGTATTTGGCCTGACAGATGTTTTTCCCTACTTTACAAACAACCTGAACCTCCATGTAACAGGCTATTTCTTAAAAGATGATTTCTACTGGACAGAAGAAGATATATCCAATCTGAAGACAAGACTTCAACAGGACAAGATTAAAGTTGTAATTCACAAATGGGAACCAAAGCCTGAAATAATCCGTGCTGTAATGGATGCCGGAGCAAAACTGGTAGTGCTCAATTCGATGGATCCGGCTTTAAGCAAAGAAGGCAGGATTGACCCTGATGGGTATTTGAAAAGTATACGCAACAATCTTGAGATCATTGCCAAGGCTTTTGGGAACAAAAAAAATCTGTAGATAATAAATTTATAGTATAGGAATTTCCATTTTATGCCTAATGAATTCGGTATCATAGGATATAGGTGATTTTTTTGAACGTCGAACGTCGAACATCGAATGATGAAATCGCTTCGCTCTGCCGGTTTATAAATTAGCAGAATACCTTATTCAAAATTCGATGTTGGACGTTCGATGTTCGACGTTCATCTTTTAAGCCCGCCCCAAGGGCGCTAAGTTCATAGTACCAGAAATTTCCATTTTTTGGTCAATTTTATTAATAGGTTAGAGACTATCAGTGTAAAATCTCAATAAGTTCGGGCATTGGTCATTGCGAACGAAACGAAACAATTCCTTTGATAGCGCTAAAATTGCTTCGCCTGCCTGTGCGTGCCAGCATGCAGACAGGTCGCTGACGCTCCTCGCAATGACAGGAAATCACAACTTCCGGAAATTGCCCGAACTTTTTGAGAAGTTACATGAGGAAGAAGTAGCGGGTGCGAAAAGGAAGGCAAAAACGAGGCTGTGCTAATTTTTCTTACTCAACTTCTCTTCTTAAGTTTCTCCAAATAGAACTCTATTTCTTCGGCCTTCAATCCTTTCAACCTCTCCTCTGTCTTGAACTTTGAAAGCACTTCTTCGGCCTTAAACTTTGAAAGCACTTCTTCGGCCTTCAATCCTTTCAACCTCTCCTCTGTTTTGAACTTTGAAAGCACTTCTTCGGCACCAAGCACTCCTATATGGGCATTGATATAATCTTTTTGAAACTGTTCCATGGTGTACGGCATAGCTATTCCCTCCAATGAATACTTCTCTAATAATTGGTTTATTACTGTACTGCCATCATTCATATTCCATTTGTAATTCTCCAATGCAAACTTTACACTTTCAAAATCAAAACTAAAAAAAGCCAATACAGCATTACGCTGAGCCAACGGCAGCCTGCTTAACACTATTATCCTTATCTTACGACTCAGTATCTGAATCTCATATACTCCTTTAACAACCTTTTTTGTGCTTACACCGGATAATAATTTCACCGGATATCGGGTACTAACCGCATATAGCCGGATATCCTCTCTCTTTACAATCTTCCTGCCGATAATCTTCCTGTAATTCACATAGTGGCCTATCAATTCCTCTATCGCCCAAAAATTTAATGCCTCTCTCTTTGACTTGTAACTGAGCAGATTATGTCCGGCAAGATTATCAAAACCATCGCATATTCCCGAAAGCTCAGCTTCTTTATTTTCCTGTTTAATAATAACAACATCAAGATACTGGCGCTTCAGTGAAAGGTCTTTTTCTAATTCTACAGTAAAACCACGAGCCGATAAATAGTCCATCAGCAAAAGTCCAAACAAACGATGCCAGTTAATATTCATGTCTCAACCTTTTCAAATATCCTCAATCAATGATATTCTTATTGAGGCAAAAAGAGTTAATCAGTGTAGGAACGTGGACGAATTAACTTCCCCAACTATGCATCACAGCTTCAGGCCGCCTTTGTCCGATCTCAAATCACAAAAATATTGAAATAGCTCGCTATTCCATCAACTTTTGTGATCTGAGCCTATATTTGAGATTTGGGCAAATTCGACCCAAATCTGTGCGTCTACTTGGGGAAGTTAATTCGTCCACGTTCCTTAGGAACCTATGGGATGAACCTGTAGATCTTCACATATTTGATTTCAAAAGAATCCCCAGAATTCCCATCTATCCCCTTTAAAAAAGGGGAAGGGGGAATTTCATGGGGGACAAATACGACCATGAAGGTCGGAAGGTGGACCAAAAATGGCACCTAATCTCACCACAAAGGAGGAGTTGTTAGAAGCCAACAGGTTTCTTAACAGTATTTTGAATGGTATCAAAGACACAATGATGGTTGTTGACAGGGATTACAGGATAGAAGAAGTAAATGAATCGTTTGCAAGAAAAGCCGGCAAACCAAAGCATGAACTTCTTGGCAAACGTTGTTATCGGCTTGTTCATCATTTGAACAAACCCTGTGTTTACAATCATCCCTGCCCGGTGAAAGATGCATTTAAAACAGGTAAAACTGCCGAGGTGTTTCATATATATTTTGAAGGGCCTAAGATTGCATATTCCAGGATCATAGCCTATCCAATATTGGATGACAGGGGCAAGGTTACACGAGTGATTGAATTGGAAAGAGACGTCACCGAATGGAAAAAAACTGGTGACCATTTGTATAATATGCAAAAGCTGGCATTCCTGGGAAAGTTGGCGGCTGGTCTGTCCCATGAATTCAACAACCCGCTGGGGGTAATCCTTGGTTTTACCGATCTTCTTTTAGAAAAAATGGAACGTGACACCCAGAGCTACGAGATTCTCAAAACCATAGAGAGACAGGCATTTAATTGTAAACGGATTGTTGAAAACCTTATAAGCTTTGCCGCATCTCCGGACCTGACCAGGTATTCTACTGACGTCAATGCAAATCTTGAAAAGGTGGTCTCTGTAGTTATGGATATTTTGCGTACGGAAAAGATCGTTGTAGAGAAGAACCTTGCAGAAAACCTTCCAAAAGCAAAAGGAAATCCGGAACATTTACGTCAGGTTTTTATGAACCTGATTACCAATGCTGTTGCCGCTATGCGCGGAGGAGGGCTTTTAACCATTTCTACCAGACACAATAGTCCTAAAAACAGAATAGAGATTCTTTTCAAGGACACAGGACATGGTATTAAACAGGAATACAGAAACGAAATATTTGATCCTTTTTTCACCACAAGAGAGGTAGGGGAGGGGGGAGGCCTGGGCCTTTCGGTCAGTTATGGTCTGGTGTCCAAGAACGATGGAGAGATAACCTTTGAAACAGTGACTGAAGAAGAGGATAGAGAGAACAAAGGCACCACCTTTATTGTGTCTCTGCCTGTCGCTTCTTGACGCCCTAGTGTTTTTGTGAAAATGCAAGTAAATTTATTTTGAGCGAACCCTGAGGATAAAGTGAAAAAAGAAAAAATATATTTTGCCGAAAAATACTATAATATAAGAAAGGCTATCTTTTTTGTCGGTATTTTTGTTATGGCGCTCCTCATGATTGCTTTCTGGATGAGCATGTTCTCTGCCAGACAGATGAAGGAGATCATCTCTAAAGATTTTAACCAACAGCAATTGGTATTAGCAAAGTATGCCGCTAACCGGATGGAAAACAGCCTGGATTTTATTAAAAGAGAACTTTCGCTGTTAAACCTTTCTCCATCCATTCAATATCTGGAAAAGGTATCCTGGGCCAGCCGCACGAATACTACTTTATCCGCTGTTAAGGATGACGGAGTCCTTGAAATAAGACTTATAAACCACAAGGGCAAAACTGCCTATATTGTTGATGAGCGGGGGATGTCCCATGTGATACAGGGTAGTTTTGCAGATACAAACTATTACAAATGGGCCAGTCTGAAGAAAAATAAGAACAGGATTTATGTGAGCGAAATTACAAAAGATAGCGAACAGTATCCTGAGAAACTCGTTATGATTTTAGCCACACCTACTTATGAGCAATCTGTTGATAAGGCTTATCCGGTGGCTACAGGGAATTTGTCCGGAGTTCTTATCTTTATGATAGATGTTACATGTTTAGTTGAAAAGGCCGTCAAAGATATAAGATCAGGTAAGACCGGATATGCCTGGGTTATAGATAGTCAGGGGGTGTTTCTTTACCACCCGCACAGAGAGTTCATCGGAGAGAATGCTTTTAATGCCCGTGCCATGAAAAAACCCAAGATTTCTTTCTCCCAGATTAATATGATTCAAAAGGAAAAGATGCTCGAAGGTAAGGAGGGAACAGGGCGTTATACCTCGGGGTGGCACATGAACGTAGAAACCGAAATGAAAAAATTGATTGCTTATGCACCAATCCATCCTCGTGTGTATCCTCAATTCTTCTGGTCTGTGGCGGTGGTAGCGCCGCTGAGCGAAATTGAAGAAGCGGTCCATTCGGTCTTTATTCGCCAGCTTTATATCCAGGGCAGCATTTTGCTCGCTATTATTTTTGGGGGTGTGTATGTCATAAGTTTTGAGCGACGCTGGTCCAGAATACTGGAAACAGAGGTAATGAAAAAAACGGATGATCTGAAGAACTCGCTTGAAGAACTGAAAAAATCAGAGCAACAATATAAAATCTTTGTAGAAAGCGCTGAAGACCTGATTTTTACTGTAGATGAAGAAGCAAAGTTTCTATCCATGAATAGATGCGCTGCCGATCTCTTCGGAGAGCGCCCGGACAATTTAATCGGCAAAACTGTGAGCGACCTTTTTTCTCCCAAAAGCGCACAATTACAGCTGGGTTTTATCAGGCAGGTGTTTGATACGGAAAGAAACGTAAACGTAAAATATCCGGTGGAAGTTGGGAACCGTGAATATTGGTTTTCCAGCAACTTTGTGCCCCTTAAAGATGATGGAGGCAAGGTGTTTGCTGTTCTGGGACTCTCAAGGGATATTACAGATACAAAGAAGCTGGAAGAAGAACAGATGTATAATACAGAAAGGCTGGCCTCCCTGGGAACATTGTCTGCCGGTGTGGCGCACGAACTTAATAATCCCATAGCGCTGATCCTTGGTTTTAGCGATCTTCTTTTGGAAAAGGTGGATACTGGCACCAAGAGCCATGAGATTGTCAAAACCATAGAAAGGCAGGCACTTAATTGTAAAAGGATAGTTGAAAGTATTTTGAGCTATTCCAGACACCCCGAAGCAATTGAGTACTCTGCTGATATCAACGAAACTGTTGAAAAAGTGATTTCTGTGGTTGAAAATATTTTTGTTACAGAAAAGGTTACTTTAGAAAAACACCTCACAAAAGATTTGCCAAAAGTAAGAGGAGATTCAGGACGCTTGCAGCAGGTCTTCATGAATTTTATTACCAATGCTTTTGGTGCTATGAAGGGAGGCGGGATTTTGACTGTCTCTACCAACCTTAATAGCTCAGGAAACAAAGTAGAGATTTTTTTCAAAGACACAGGACATGGTATTAAGAGGGAATACAGAAACAAGATATTTGAAGCGTTTTTCACAACAAAAAAGGTGGGAGAGGGCACAGGTTTGGGACTTTCGGTCAGTCATGGTATAATAGAAAAATATGGTGGAGACATAACATTTAAGACAGTGGCTGAAGAAGAGGACATAGAGGGGAAAGGTACTACTTTTATAGTGTCTTTGCCTGTTGCTTCTCCAAACAGTGAACAACAAACGGATCAGGCCTAAGGCAGGTTGTTGAGGATGTTGAAGGTCTATAACTAAACTCAGGCAATCTGCCTGTACAGGAGGTAGGAAATGGCTGCACAAATTTTGGTTGTTGATGATGAACTTGATATGCTTGCGCTTCTTGCTATGATTATTGCGGAAAAGACCGGGCACAAAGTTACTACCACCAATAATCCTTTAGAGGTACCGGAATTGATTAAAACAGGAGATTATAATCTACTGATTTCCGATCTCAAGATGCCAGGTATGGATGGTGTGGAACTTATCGCCGAGATTAGAAAGATAGATAAATATATTCCCATACTTATCATTACTGCCTACGGCTCTGTCGAGTCGGCGGAAGAGGTCATAAATAAAGGCGCCTATGATTGCATCACCAAGCCCTTCCGTAAGGAACAGATATTGATCGCTATTGACAGGGCATTAGAGTGGCAACAAATGAAAAAGGAACTGCGCCAGCTAAAAGAGACAACAGTTTAAAAAGATGAACGTCCAACATCGAACGTTGAATGATGAAATCGCTTCGCTCCGCCAGCTTATAAATTGGCAGAATGTATTATTCAACATTCGATGTTCGATGTTCGGGTAGTCCCTACAAAGCAGTGCAGGTTAGAAAAATCAGTTACTTACGAGGTGTTGGGACAGTGGGGTTGCTAACTGATTGAATTTACAGCCTGTCCCTCCGCCTTACGTTGGTAGCCTCAATTAGCTATTTATATTAAAATTTAAAGATCATACGAAGGCCGACCATGTCCTCGGTGTCAATGTACTCCTTCCCCGGTGTGTTCTCATCATATCTATTCTTCTCATTCGTAAATCCAGTCCGTATCCCATCTCCACTCAGGTGTACATAGTTGAGCTGCCAGCGCACCATGGGGTTCCATGTCCAAGCGAGCCCCACCGTATATTCATCTACCCTGTCAGCGCCTGTCAGAATTCTCTCTTTAAATAATGAGCTGTCCGTTTTGGTCTTGCTATAGCGGGCCAGCACTTCCCATGCCCCTGTTCCTTTAAAATTGATGGGATCAAAGTTTTCTTTGGGCTTTGGCTGCTTCCACCCGAAATTGCCCACCTTTTTCTGTTCGCCGGTCAGGAAAAAACTAACCCATGTACTCCATGAGCTAAACCAACCGTCTTCATCTATACCGGCTGCTGTTTCTATCTCATTCCACTCAGTCACAAGATATTCGGAAGACAAACTGACGGGGCCAAGTATGTAATGGATCTCAGCTCCCCAGCGGTCTCTGCTCCCGATTTCAGTGGTCGTTTTTGTCCAAGTCCAGTATTTATCGTCTCTCACAGCGGCACCGAAACCTCTACCCTCAAACCTCGAAGTCTGTACCGATTGCCTGCCTGTGGTTCCCTCAATGCATAAATTAAGCCCTTGAAGAACTGAGTCTTTTTTATTCTTGAAAGGGGTATAAAAGAGACGTGCAACATAGTCCTTATGGTCGTCGATATCCCCTTTGTTATAATCGTATTCCATGCCTGCACCGGTAAATGCAGATAAATTCCAGGTCAAGGTATTATTAAGAACATCTCCCCAGATCCACCAGCCGCGGTCAAAATATGTGTACATGGGGGTACCTGCCCCTCGCTCAAGGAAATGAACATTGTTATCCGTGGTCCACCACGAGGTACTAAATGGCGGCTTCATCTGCCCTGCTCTCAGATGCAGCCAATCGGCAAACTTATAATCAGCCCAGAAATTTCTGGCATAAGGTTTGTCTGCAAATTCCGCCTGGCATCTAAAATAGATATATTTGTACCACATCCCCTGAAAATCAAAACGGGCGCGACGGATATCGAAATGTGTCGGATTGGCGCTGTTTCCACTATATAATTTTGTGTCCATGTGCAGGTTGCCGCGAATCTTCATCCAGAAATTTTCGTCCAAGGTTGAAAGATAAAAGTCGTTTTTCCAGAAAGCAACAACCGGCGTTGCTTTCTTTTTTTTAATTAGTTCTTCTGATTGGGTTGAAATTGAACTATCCTTGATTTGCTGAATTTCGTTCTCCAAGCTTTTGATTTTTTTTTCAAGCGTATTTAACTGATCTTGAGCGCTATCAGCCATAGCAGTGCCAAACCATGCTACCATTAAAAAGAGCGTGATAAAAATTAAAAATAATTTTTTCATCTTCATCTTCATCTTACCTCACTTATTTCAAAAAAATTAAAAATAGTTTGTAGTGCCTGTAGCCATAACCCATTGAATATAGGCATATTTTTTTAAAATGCGAAAGTCGGGTTAGGGTCTGTCATGAATGTATAGTTATTTCATGACAGACCCTCGCCTGTACATAACATTTATCAGGCCAAAACAACCTTTTTTACCTCATCAAAGATTTCCACAAGTCTGATCATCCCCATGAACTTGCCACCCGAAACTACCGGCATCCGGCCTATATTTTTGGCCATCATGACGTGAACAGCTTCGGACAATGTAGCATCTTTATCTATGCTAACCGGAAACAAAGACATAACCTCTTTGACCGATTTTTTCAATTGTGCCTTGCATTGTCCTGAAAACTCACCCTCGTAGTAAAAAACAGGATAGTTTTCAAATGCTTGCGGTGTAAGCCCTGAATGACCCCACTTGCCCGCACTATATTTTGGTTCCAGTGCTATCAGGGCATCTCTATAAGACAATTGCCCTATCGGTTCATTGTTTTCGTCCAGAACTAAAATAGCGTGATGCCCTGTTTTAGCCATAAGTTCATAAGCATCCCTGACAGATTTATCAGCATAGATACTATCGTAATCTTCAAGAGGGATCATCAGATCCCTTACTTTTCTTTCTCCGTTACTTGTCATCATAACCCTCCGTTTTCTTGCAGTGTTTTGCCTCAACCTGAAAAAACGCAACCAGGATATCTATAGCGTAAGTAGTCTATTTCTTCTTGACCTGTTCAAAGACCCGTCCAGGATGGGCTTGCAGTTCACGGATCCTGCTCTCCTGAATTTTTTGTTCGTGGGCCTTTTTCTTCTCATAGGCATGGCTCATTTTTTCCAACAACTCATCAAAATCTGCGGGTTTCATTATGTAATCAAAAGCTCCGAGTTTCAGCCCATTAATGGCCGTTTCTACAGTTGAGTGGCCGGTGAGCATAATCACCTCCATAAGCGGCCTTATTCTTTTCATTTCCTGCAGAGTTTCAACGCCGTCCATACCCGGCATTTTGACATCCAGTATTACTACATCAAAAAGTAATTTATCCAGAATCTCCAGTGCCTTTTCCCCGCTTTCAGCACCGGTAACATTAAGTTCTCTCTTTTGAAGACGTTTTATAAAAGTTTCGCGAAAATCATCCTCATCGTCAACTACCAATACTCTGAAGTCTTTCATTGTTTTCCCTCCTTGTTATATTCTGTTCAGCAAAATTCAAGCCTTGCCACATGCCGATTAGAGATTTTCACATACAAAATATCAACTATATAGCAGGTATATAAGTATCCCTATGGCGATTGTTGCAAGCCTTGCTTTGCTTTTGTTTCTTTGCAAAAACTCTATTTGTACATAACGACCCTTTTTGGGATTAGCAACACATTCAAGCGCAAGATTTAAAAGAAATACAATTAAAATAATATGTACCAGCGATTTTCCCAGATCAGAGAGCCTTCTCCCAAACAGTTCATAAGAGCCGACTCTTTTTCTGCAGGCGTCAACATATGAATTTCTCGGTCCAAAACCCTCCTCAAATGACAAAGAAACGACCATTTGCTGAAACATACTTTCGTATGGGGCAGTGTTATTTACAGCATAAAGATTAAGATCAAGGTAAATTAGATGAGTTCCTCCCAAAAATACCCTGTGAAATTCTTTTGCCTCATTGCCCCCGGAAAGTCTGTACCTGCAGATAAAACCAAAACTCTTATTCTCCTTATCTACAATCGGATCTCCTACGATAACATCTTCAGCTCCTTTTTCGCCAAGCTTTTTCTTTATGAGCTCTCCAAAATTTTTGATCACTTTGGCATCAAAAAATTCATCTATCGCAAGATAATCCGTGAAAACCTTAAAGCGCTTTTTTTTATGCTTATAGGTCTTGATTCCAAGGATAACAAGGCTTTCTGCGCTTTGGTTCAAATCATCCTGAACATCGACAATGGGCAACCACGGAGGGTTGCCCCTACGAATAAAAATCTTGTCATACTCTTTCAAAGCGTCTTCACACAACTTGTAACGCTCCGGATCAAGAACGCCGGTATGCAGCCACTCCTGTGATATTTCTTGAAACCCGGCAGGCATGGCAATAGAGAAATGGACAGTATCATCTGTATAACTACTTTCTTTAGCCACCTCAAGGGCAGAAGTATCAGAACTAAACAAAAAGCACCCCAAACAGATTATCATCATCCAATATACATTAGTACTTTTTGTTTTTTCTTTTCTTGCCACTTGTTTACCTCCTTGTCCTGAACTTATCATTTAACCGATAACCGCAGGCCAGGGCAAAATCTGCCAGTATCCAAAGAAAGCCACTATCCAGAGAATCGCCATTGATATAAATACAAATGGAAGACCATAGCGGACAAAGTCAATGGGAGCGAGAAGCTGCTCTCCTGTCTCCGGATGTTTTGCCATCCCGTAGGCAATAGCGTTGTTTACGGTGCCAACGATCATAGCGTGAGCATAGGAAGACCCGAATGAGCATGCAAGTCCAACCTTCCACAAATGTACCCCTCCTATTTCAGCCATGGGAAGCACCACAGGACCAAGCGCTCCAACTGCTGCGCCGTCACTCATGAAATTGGTCACAATAGTAGTGATCAGACTTGATGCCACCACGATACCCATACCTGTGTGGAAAGTCTCCGGCAGCAGGTTCACAAAGTTCTGGGCTATCCACACGCCAGCTCCCGTGTATTTCAGGGCAACACCCATGGCGCAGGCTCCTGCGTAGAGACCTACAACATCAAAGCGCACCCTTTGCTGGACATCTTCCCAAGTCATCAACTTTGTTACAAGGATAAAAAACACAATTAAAATAGTAGCGCCGCCAAGGCCGATCACCGCGCTGGCAGCCATCCAGAGAACAATCTGGGCAGCAAACAGAATGGCCATTGTAAGCTCTTTTCCCCGCAAAGGGCCTATGCCTTCAACGCCTTTTCTCATCACAGCGCCTAAATCCATCTTCAGGGCAGGGCCGGTCTTGCGAGCTACGGCAAGATATATCCACAGACCACAGGCCAGGGCAAGAGGGGGAACTACCGGCAGGCCGTACATCATCCACCGGCCAAAGCTCATGGGCAGGCCATAATCGCTGAAATAACCAACCATAATAGCTGCGCGACCGCCAACAGCAGGTGATCCTGAGCCACCAACGTTTGCGGCAAAACATATCCCCAAAAACAATGTACAGGCCAGGGCATGAAGCTGTTTTTTATTGCAGCCTGCTTTTTCTCCTGCAAGATATACAAGGGCCAGAATCGGACACAAAAGGGCAACCAGGGCATGTTCTGAAAGAAAACCGGAAATTACTGCCAGAACCGGAAAAAAGATAAAACAAAAACCCTTTAATCCCTTGATCTTGCCGAGAAGGATATTGCCTATTCTCCTGTCAAGCCCTGTTACGCCTACTGCAGCGGCCAGAATAAGCACACCCAGAATAAAAAATACTGCATCTTTCATGTAGGCTTTTGATATCTCATTGATAGGCAGAATCATATAAACATACATAATAACTCCAACCAGTATGTTGGTTGCCCCGAGAGAGACCGCCTCCGTGCCCCAGAGAAGAGCAATGGTAAAAAGCATGGCCACACAAAGCATCATCTTGTGAGCCACTTCCTCCGGGGTATAATTTTGGTGCGTAAGCTTATTGTACGAAGCCACGAAGTTGTTGGTGCCTGGTTTGTACTTGGCACCCTTGACGTTCTCCTGTTGCACGAGGTCTATCATGCTCTGGGGCGTGGGAACTATGTAAACGAGCGTAACAAAAAAGATCATAAGACCAAGCATAACAATCGGTATCTGCCCGGGTGATCCCTTCCACCACTCCCAGGAAAAAGGCTTGTGATTTACTGATGACACTGTAGCTCCATGTTCCATTTTATGTTTCCCTCCTTATCTAATTGAGCTATTAACAGTTAGCACAATAATTTTAATATATTGATAGATGTCAGTATTTTACCCAATTGGTGAAAATCGAATCGCTGATAACTACCTGAAATAATAAGAGCTAATCGCTAAGAGCTAATCGCTAAGAGCTAATCGCTCATTAATTGACAAACAACTCTTTTTTGCCATGAACATAATATCCGAACAGACACATGAGCACGACAGTCGCCAACTGGTTGACCGAGCCTGACGACATTATTGTTATCAGGTTATTTGTAATGCCGAATGCAAAAAATATCATGTACACAGTCCATGCGTTTTTCTTTAATTTCAGGAACCCTGTAAAGATATAGAAACTGACTCCGGCATGAAGAAAATGGATCACAACTGCCGGTATTCCTGAAACAACTGCTCCCAAAATCCCGGCAGGTGTTTCCGAAATACCTGCACATACGCAGAATATACCGCCGACCAGCATGAAAATACCAAGCAGCGTAATGCCCAGCGGCCTTTTTTGCACATGTTCTCTTTTACGGTGCATGGTACTTCCCTGAACATCAACCATCGGTCGGGGCTGTCCCGCAATCTCCATTGTACTGACGCTTCCCACTATATCACCTCCTTTTTATTTTATCTTCCAAGTTCTTTTTTGATGAGCTCCTTTAAATATTTCATGTCCACAGGCTTTGACAAATAATCCGTGCACCCCATACGTTCTGCTGTCTGTTTTTTACTCCACGCGGGGTAAGCTGATATCATAATCACCGGTATTTGCCTGTTAATGACCTTGAGTTTTTCCAGCACCTCAATTCCGTCCATCTCCGGCATGCAAACATCGACGACAGCGAGGTCAAAGGGCCTGTCTGCGGCAAGTCGAAGAGCCGCCGCTCCTGAGCCTGCACAATCAACTTCGTAACCTGCTT
>Ga0255431_1150_pt1 | contig 13630 bp, 15 predicted proteins | sample ANMaggSeSYBR02J5_FD_182633 | JGI IMG/M metagenome (GOLD analysis project Ga0255431, IMG submission 182633) | Sediment cell enrichment communities from methane seep in Santa Monica Basin, California, United Staets - ANME aggregate JGI... | ecosystem: Environmental > Aquatic > Marine > Cold seeps >... | reverse complement strand
GGCATTGGAACCCAGGACAGTGGATATTTCATGCAGGCCACCAGGGGAATCACTCATCTCAATACCCAGCACATCGGTTTCAGATACGGTGAATCCCGCGTCGTGGAGTACATTGTGGGCCAGTTCTGGTTTGTCTACAACCATCCGCATCACACCGAAATCCCCTGCTTCTGCAATAGTAAATGCCCTGATATTGATATTTGCGGACTTTAATTTCCCTGTGATCTTTTCAAGCCTTCCCGCCTTGTTCTCGGCAAATATGGAGATCTGTTTAATTAACTTATTTTCCATTTATAACACCTCTATCAAATTTTCCTCTTATCAATAACCCTTTGTGCCTTACCCATAGAACGCGGAATTGCGCCCGGCTCCACGAGTTTTACCCTTGCTGAAATATTAAGGACGGTTTGCAGCGATTTGGTCACCTTTTTTTCAAGGACTATCAGGTCAGATATCTTATCGCTGAAAACATCCGGGGTCACTTCCACCTGTACAGTCAGTGTATCCAGTTCTTTCTCGCGGTCAACAACCAACTGGTAGTGTTCGGCCACTTCAGGTATATCCATCAATACTGCTTCCACCTGGCCCGGGAATACATTGATGCCCCTTACAATTATCATATCATCGGTCCGGCCCAGGATGCGCATGATACGTGGATGTGTCCTGCCGCACCGGCACGGCCCGGATATGATGGCAGTCAGGTCCCCGATACGGTACCGTATCAGGGGCAGTGCCTCCTTTGCCAGTGTGGTCACTACCAGTTCCCCTCTTTCTCCGTCCGGAAGCTGTTCCCCTGTCTCGGGGTCGATCACTTCAATAAGGAACTGGTCCGACCAGATATGAATCCCGTCCTGGTAAGTACATTCGGTGAACAGGGGGCCGCTTATCTCTGACGTGCCGAATACGTCATAAGCTTTGATACCGGTCTGCTCCTCGATCCTGCGCCGCATCTCCTCTGACCATGGTTCGGCCCCGAATAATCCACACTTTAATTTTGTATCGTTGGCGATGCTGATACCCATCTTCTTGGTTACTTCATTCACATAAAGGAAATAAGAAGGCGTGCATGCCATAACTGTTGAACCCAGATCCTGCATCAACTCGATCTGCCGTTCTGTATTACCTGAACTGCTGGGAATAACACTTGCTCCCACCATCTCTACACCGTAGTGCAGTCCCAACCCGCCGGTGAAGAGTCCGTAGCCGTAACCCACCTGGACCACATCACCTCTGCCTACGCCAATCGATGTAAGGCCCCTGGCCAGCGAAGTAGTCCATTCCTTTATGTCATTCTTGGTATAGCCCACTACAGTGGATTTGCCTGTGGTTCCGCTGGATGCATGGTAGCGTACTACCTGTTCCTGGGGCACGCAGAACATACCGGTGGGATAGGTATCCCTGAGGTCCTGTTTTGTAGTGAACGGGAGTTTCCTGACATCATCAAGGGATTGGATGTCATTAGGGGATATCCCTGCTTCATCGAATCGTTTCCTGTAGAAAGGAGAATGATTGTAAACATAAAGAACAAGCGACTTAAGTTTCTCTTCCTGAATGACTTTCAGTTCATCAACTGGCATTCGCTCAATAAGGGGGTCCCAATATTCAATCATAAGAATCAAAAAGATATTATTTATTAAAAATATATAACATGTTTGGTTCAATCGGCATACAAGTTGTTCCTATATTAGACTTGTTGCCAATTAGTAGACCTGTTGCATAATAAGCCTAAATAGGCATCTACCTGCCGTTTTGCGGTAAATGCTTAAAAACCGTTGTTGCATAGCGATATATGAGTTATTTTGCAACAAGTCTAATACTGGAAAAAGCGCTCGGTGGGGAGATGGTGTTGCCAGAGAGGAAAATCAGCACGGTGGAAGAGTTTTTAGAGGTATTCCCTTATGTTAGGAATCTATTAATCCATGGCACTGAGAGGCCGATTCATAGACCAAAAGACAACGAGAAACAGAAAGAAAACTACTCAGGCAAGAAGAAAATGCATACTCGGAGGAACATAATCATTTCCGACAAGAAGAAACGGATTGGATATGTATACTTCACACCTCCAAAAATTGAGCTTTTTCAAATCTCTGAAACCGTAATGTAAGTAAAGAATCAAGTTCTTGTTTATGAGTACTATCAGTTTTGGGTCGTGTCCACAAGTAATTGACAATATTTAAATAGTTTAAATGTAATTCCCTCTTTTGAGGGATATAAATGGATTCAGAACTGGATTTATCAGAATTTTGTTGTTTGAATAAAGATTGCCCTGATTACGGTAAGAAGGGTAAAGGAAATGTAAGGGTCAAAGAGAGATACTGATCGAAAAATCATGCGCTATTGAGATGCAATACCTGCACACATTGCTTCAGTGAAACCAAAGGTACGATATTTTTTGGACTTGAGACCCCGGATGAAGAAGTACTGAGGACACTGGCAATGATACCTGAAAAAGGAAGCACACGTGGAACGGCAAGGGCCACAAAACATGATAAAGATACTATATGCAGATGGCTTGACATTGCAGGATCTCATTGTCAGGAAGTTACCGATTACTTTTTTCAAGAGCTTGAGCTTGGCCAGGTACAAATAGATGAAATATGGTCATACATAAAAAAAAAAGAAAAAAAACGTGACTGATGACGATCCTGATGAATATGGTGATTTTTATTCATTAACAGCAATGGAAAGTGATACAAAATTGTTCATCAGTCATCATGAAGGTGGAAGAAGTACGAGACTTTTTAATTTTTTCTGGTCTTTTAAACTATAACGAACCACAGATGAACACGGATTAACACATATTTCGCATGCAGTATCCGTGTTTATCTGTGTTCATCCGTGGTTAACATAACTGATAAATAAGTATAATCAGAAAATAATAAAAAGTCTCCGATTGCGAGCAGATGGTGACGAGATGGCGGCGCTTTCAATGCCAACGGACGCTCTGGGAGCATAGATGCCCTGGAATTCATTCCGAATGTTCGTGACTGTATATCGGCTAACCAGCGCATCCTGTTTTTTCAATTATACAAGCTCAAACTTATTTTATTAATTTTTGTATAATATCATCAAATTTTTGTGATCGATAATAGACTAATTTCTTTTTTCCAGAGGTAGTTTTTTCTAAAATCCCCAATTTTTCTAAATAAATAATATCCTTTCTAGCTGTTTCATAAGCAGTATTGAACCTATTTTGTATCTCTTTTACTGTAAATGAAAAACTAGGGTCATCAAAAATAAATTTTAAAATATATATTTGTCTATCATTTATGTCTTTAATTATCCTAAAATCATATAGATCCCGTTTTTCCTGAATTTTCTCATTTATATACTTTTTAAGATTCTGAAAGGCTAATGCTGTTGTTTTTAGCTGGTAATTTATAAAATAGGTTAAATCATTTTCATCAAGTTCAGTGTATAAATATGCTTTTGCATATTGTGTGCGTGATTTAATAATAATTCTTGAAATAGACATGTACTCTATTAACCAGTAATCTCTTGAAAGCAAATACCAATAAAAAATTGCTCTTGCTGTTCTTCCATTTCCATCTACAAAAGGATGGATATACCCAATTAGAAAATGCAATATAATAGCTCTGATTATTGGATGAATAAATCTGATCTCATCACTTTCATTTGCAAAATTACAAAAATCGTCCATTAATTGTTCTATTTTTTTATTGTCCGGGGGATGGTAAACAACATTCCCTGTTAAATCCACTACAGATATGTCATTTACAGATCTATATTTGCCTTCGTTACTTGAATCTTCCAAAGTGTCTTTGGTAATCGAAGAATGAATTTCAAGTATTAGTTCAGAAGTAAGTTCTTTATTTATTAATGGTTTTATTTTTTTAATTGTATTATAATTGTTGAGAATCATTTGTTCTGATCTGTTTTTTGGTTTTCTTCCCTTTCTCAACATCGATTTGGCATGTTTTCTAGTAGTAACAGCTCCTTCTATTTGACTTGAAGCAATTGCTTCTTCCATAATTGAATTAATTAAATATTGTTTTTTATCTTCTTGTGGTATAATATTTCCTTCAAGATTTCCCCCTAAATTAAGATCAAAATCGTGAAGTTTTTGGTTGATATAAGGAGTTAAATTATATTTAAACTCAAATCCTTCGAGGTCACTTAATTGTATTATTTCAGGATGGGAGTCTCTTTGTGTTTTGGTGATTTTCCATAATAATTCAGGACTGATCTGTTGGGAAATTTTCTTATGTTTTAATTCTGACCAATATAAATATCTATTATAAATATCTAAAAATGACTGTCTAAATGTTTCATTTCTTAAATAATTATAAATCTCATCAATTTCGTTTGCTTTAATTTCTGATGAAGGTGGTTTTTCTGGAATTTTCATAATAACCATTAATTACTATTTTGTACACTATTAGTAATTAATAGTAATTAAAGTTTTTCTACAAATGTTTGAGACTTTTTAATTTAGCCTGAAAATGCTATAACTGCAAATATAGTTTGCGAAATACTTAAGTACAGATGGGGGGTAATCAGGGAATAATAAAAAGTCTCAGATTATCAACCCATATTTATTTCATGGTTAACAATCGCGGGGTGGGATTGAAGATTTTTAAAAAAAATTGGGGACACAGGCCTAAATACCTATCCCCATCGTCTTGTTGGTCCTTGCTATGGACTTTGCACCGTCAGGTTCCAGTTCGCACATGGCCCGGATTGCATCCACATTCTCAGGCACCACATCCGACTCCTGGTGTATAGCCTGGAAGAAGTACAGTTCGCCCTGGTACTTGCTGATACTGTCCTTCCATATCACATTCTCGAACATATCGCTGCGGCTGCGTCCAAGGTCCCTGGCAAGTTCCATTACCTCTGCCGTGCTCGTGATATTTTCTTCACCTGATACGAACCTGATACGGGGCCTATCGGCATACAGGTCAATGATATCCTGCGGCTCGAAATCTTTTTCAAGCTCAACATTCAGTGCATGGAAATGCATGATAGTAGTGGACAGTTTCACAGCTACCGTAGCAATTTCGAGATGCGGCAGTATGGAATTCACATCCGGCCCGTGATGGCTGGGTAAGCTGATAGGATTTGGTACAATAGCGTTTATCGGTCCGCTCTTGATATCTCCCGGGTCTGCCCCTCTTCGCATCAGAGTGACCCTGGACTTCTTAACACCGAATTCCAGATCTAGGGGATATAGTGCCCTGGTCAGTCCAGTGGTGTTGCAACTGACCACACGGGTCAGGTCCCTGCCAATGGCATCATCATAATTGGCTTCCGAGTTGAAACTGAATCCTGCCAGTTCATGGTCTTCACCCCCCTGCCAGATGGCCTTTACACCATGTTCCACATACAGGTCCTTGTATGTGGCACCTACTTTACCGGGTGTGCAGTCTACCACCAGATCTGCCTTGTCGAGCAGCTCGTCCAGTGTACCGGAAACCTCAATACCTGCCTTGCTAAAAGCTTCTATCCTGTCAGAAGTTGATGCATATAGGTTAAAACCTTTGTCTACTGCCAGTTTAGCTTCAAATGACGGGCGGGTTTTCACTACACCCGCTATCTCCATATCATCCTGGGCAGAAACTGCATCTCCTACTCGCTTTCCTATGGTACCGTATCCATTAATAGCTATCTTTGCTTTTTCCATTCTATTACCCACTGATTATTCTCGCAAGAATAGTCATTTTTTTGATATATTCTAATTGATATTTTCTATCAATGCTTCATTTTTCGTCATATCCACGCGTATTATCCGTCCGGGTAAGGTCATGGTATCTCCAAAGATTCCTGTGATGGTGATCTCATTTCCATCCACAGCCAACCGTACAACATCTTCCATTAATGTTGTTTTATCCTTCCCGTCAATTAGAATGGCATTTAATTCACACATGGTAATCAAATAACTGATATGTGGTATAAATAAATAAAATATTCGAAACAGCACTTGTATTGTGCTACCATCCGTCAGTAAAAGCACCTGGTCTTGTTACATACACCAGCAAGATAGGACAATTTTGAGCATTAAGGCTATTGCAGTATTTCTTCATGTGTGCCTCATCCGGAAAATAATGACTTGCACTTGCCGTGCAGCGTGATTCTACCAAAAATATACATGTATAACCCGTATTATCTCACCTGGCCATATTTTGTTAATAATTTGCGATTACTAATTATGTCCTATGATTTGCTCCCTCAATAAACTTTGTTTTTCTACTTCAACCTTGAAATATCATATTCGTATCGCCCTACATCCAGTTAACCAGCAGTCGTCCAAAGCACATCTTCGAACAACCACCCGAAATCCTGCGGCCGATTAAGGAAATCCAGCTTACCTATATGCCGTACGAGCCCGTATATCTCACTGCCCCGGACCAGCCCCGCTTTACTGAAACTTTTAGGTTTTACCTCCCTGATCTCCGGCACATCCCTGTAACCAGGGTTGGCAATAAAACCATCCTCTGTCAGATAGTAGGCCGCACCATGCAGTTTCACATATGGATCATACACAGAGGAGAACTCCCCGGACACCCAGTTTGCCATCTTAAGTTCCTTATTGCTGGTATTGATAGTCACATGTCCGTAGTCCGGCGGAATGATTACTTTATCTCCTGCCGATGCCCGTACCAGCACTACATCGATCACCGAATCCCCTGTACGCTTTTGCAGCAGGTAATGCCCCTCGCCAGTGAGTACTTCATACACTTCCGGATACGATATATCAGTACCGGGCACAGCAGGGTGGTAATGTCCTGCGGTTTTCACATATTCCCTGCCCAGCATGCCTGGGGGGATGATGGTGATATCATAGCGCAGTCCGTTTTCGAGCATGGTATCACGATCGCGTTGGCTGAGGGCAAGGTCCCGGTACATATAATAGAGTTCCCTGTCCCCTGCCCGGAGTATCTCCCTGTCAAGCAGGACTGCTTTAATGTCAGATAGCATGCGGATATCCGGTTCCTGCGTCCTGCCACCGAACGTCAGTGTCCTGTTCATGTCTGGTCCCATAATTAAATTGTACGGGGTACTATATATTGTATTCGAACACCCAAAAGCAGCGGCACAGCACTTTTATGAACTCTTGCCGCCAGGTCGCAGTAACCTGGCAATACACCCGACCTCGTCCGGATAGAACGACAACACAGTACCAACAGTTATCAGTACAGTTGCCACCCAGAACACGCCCAGGTGAAGCTCGCTGCTGCGCATGCTCACGAAATCGAGCACAAATATTACTGTGCCCAGGTGCAGCATGGATGAGCCGGTCTGCACGAAATAGCCTTCCCGCTCATAGGTCAGCCCACCCCGGCCCAGTATGGTTAATACCATGACCGCTGCCTGTACCACTATAGATATGGCCAGCAGGAATGCCAGACTGGTGCCGATGTCTGTAACCAGCGCAATCAATAACGTAACGGCCAGGATACCTATCCCTGATACCAGCAGCGACTGGCGGGGCACTATCCGTTTTGGAATACACAGCCCCAGTGTCACCAAAAGAAGCACAACAAACGGGTAAATTAACTGGTTCATACTGTTTATGTACTGCCCGTATAGGGCAGTCTCGGTCCAGCCAGGCATGGTCTCGTTGGTATACGTATAGTATCCTATGCCGTACAGGCATACCAACCCGATTATTGCCAGTACCGCTGCTGTAAGTACCATCAGGTAGAAATCATATGTCTTATGTTTCATACTCATCTCCGGTCTCATCCCTCTATGTCCCTTTTCATTGTGTAATAGCATGTATCCCTGGGGCAATGTATGTCAGCAGGTAGGTGAACACCAGTGACAGGAAACAGATAATACCCAATATGGCAGTGGCCCGCCACATGTTATGCCGTTTATGATATATCCGGGTGTGCAGGTACGCACTGTACAGCACCCACATCATGATGCTGCCATTGATCTTGGGATCCCACCACCAGTCCTTGCCCTCCCATGCTACCACAGCCCAGGGGTAACCGATAAGCATGCCTACTGTCAGCAGCAGGTACCCGACCTTGGCATGGCTGTATGAGATCTGGTCAAATATCTTCTCCCGTCGAAACAGCATGAACACACAGCCCACAAAGGTGACCACAAGGGATGCATATGCGATAAAGAGCATGGGCGGGTGGGTCCACATATACTCTGAATTGTAGAAATATATAATGCGGAAATACAACTGGTACAGTGTAGCGTATAATACATTGGGATCGCCCACACTTGCAGCCTGGTACCAGCCTGTGATCTCTAAATGCAGGCTGGACAGGGGTTCCCTGAATGGGTTAGAGGTATAATATGTTAATATACCAAAGGCTGCAAGCATAATATTCATGGCCGATGAGAACAGTGCTGTTATTTTAGTCTTTATAAAATCATAGCGGTAATTAGTAACAGCAAGGAAAATGGACAGGCACAGGGTCCAGAAGTATAATTTTTCGGTTTCTATCCATAAGGGCACAACAAATCTTGAGGGTGTTGTACTGATACCCATGGTACTGGCCATATAATTTGCCAGTTCAGGCGGGTAGACCAGTTCTATGGTCTGGTAGATTCGCAGGTGGAACCAGGCAATGATAATAAACCCTATGACCAGCAATGCCGTATCGATCTCCCTTAACTGTGATGCCAGCCTGAAGGCGCGGCTGTCGTTTGAAAGCATGTGGTAGATAGCAATAATACCAAGGGCGAGCGAAAAGATGAATATAACATAAATGACTGGCTGGCCGATAGTGGTCACGGTGTCCCTGGCAGCAAGATATTCCTGATACGACATCTATGGTTCAATGATTTTTATCTGATAAATATGATGCCGAATTCATGATTGCCTGAACAAAGCTTTGATATACTTCATATCTGGATATATCTAGTTGTTTTCACCCATATAGTGGCGGTCCATTAATCAAAATCCAAATGAAAAAAAGACGAATTGAAGCTTTTAATCGAAAAATAAGCAAGAGATCTATTACTGGCAGTAATTGTTGGACTACCTCTATAGTTATCAAGATTAACTCCTCCTGGTAGTAGCGCTAATTACTACAAGATCCACCTCATATCCTACGGACCTCCATAGTTTCTTATATAATGCTTCATAAGTAATATTAATGCATAGAAAATATTACAACGTATCGGTAATCGGTAATGTGCAGGACATTGGATTTCGTGAATTTGTTGAAAGTACGGCAAATTCATATCATGTGACAGGATATGTATTCTATGATCCGAATGGCAGCGTGAAAATGCTGTGCGCAGGTCAGGTCGAATTATTAAACACGTTTTTTGATGCAGTGCAGACACGACCGCCGCAGGGCACCAACATCGAACAGTTTATAAAAACTGAAATACCAATCCCGGAGGACATTGATCTTAATGTTCCCGATCAATTTTATAATGTATAAGATGAGCATTTTTCCATCTTTAATTGATGTATGACAAAATCACAGATTTTCTCCCATGCTTTCTTATATAATGCAACGTAAGTACAATGCATGCACGATAAATATTTCAATATATCTGTAATCGGTGATGTACAGGATATTGGATTTCGTAAATTCATTGAAAGTACGGCAAATTCATATCATGTAACAGGATATGTATTCAATGATCCTAACGGCAGCGTGAAAATGCTGTGCGCAGGTCAGGTCGAATTATTAAACACGTTTTTTGATGCAGTACAGACACGACCGCCGCAGGGCACCAACATCGAACAGTTTATAAAAACTGAAATACCAATCCCAGAGTTCATTGATCTGAACATTCCCAATCAATTTTTAAAGCTTGGAACCGATGAACTAGCTGATATTGGTAGAAAACTTGATACCGGCATTGATCTACTAAAAACACTTCCACAGGTCGAAGAAAGCGTGAGCGCATTACCAGAGATCAAAACAGGGATTGATACGCTGAATTCGAAGTTTGATGATTTCAGAACTGACCAGCGTGAACATAACAAACGCATGGATGAACATAACAAACGCATGGATGAACATAACAAACGCATGGATGAACATAACAAACGCATGGAAGAACAAAACAAACAACTTACCCATATCCTACAAAAACTTGTTGAATAATAGATTTGTCCCTAAAATATCCACACCCAAGCACGTTCTCAACCCGCGTAACCCCCTCATCAGCGGCGACCTTGTAATACATCCGGTGCCCCATTATCCTGATACTGATAAGGATGCTGCAGGCAGAATATTCATATTAATAAATATACCCGCAGCCCTTATGCAATTGTGTGTGCCGTCGCAACGTTTGACCTTTAACTCTTTTTTTGAATCATGACTATTTTGGTCTTCCCATTATACTGAATACCAGTAAAAGACACAAAATTGCAGTTAATCCATGGAATCCCGGAGTATCTGTATGTTCCGGAGTGGGCACAGGTGGTTTGCCTTCCTCAACGATATTGTAGGTCATGGGGGTATTGAACATTATTTCATTAAGTCTTATTGTCTCATCAACCGTCCCACTGACAACTGTTCTTCCATTTTCTTCTATATTTACAGAAAATGTATACTCACTATTTTTCGGAAGGATAAATTGAACATTACCTCTGACCCGGCCGGAACCCCGGATCATCCCCATGTCATCGCTCTCGGTATAAACCGAATAAGGATCGACCATCGCCCTGACCTCCATAGTGAGATGTCCGGAATCTCCTCCCTGATTATATATACCCGGGGAAACATCCACCACAACTTTCGATACACCGTCCACATATTGTTTGATCACCAGGTTCATATTAGTAATGAGAATATCTGCAGGTTCTTCCGCATCATTCCTGGTTTTGACTGTTATAAATTCTCCGTTACTGCTCAGGACATTGCCGTTTTCAAGCAGTTCAACTTCTATAAGGTATTCACCCGGTTCCAAAACATTTAGGGATACGCTGTAGTGTGATTGAGATTTGCTTTTGATGTAGCCGATACCTGTTACTTTTTCAGCCACATTAAGATTAGTAGAAGGATCTTCTACCGTGACCTTCAGGGAAAGAGAACCACTATCAGTGTTCTGGTTATTCTGTACATAAGAAGTTATTGTCAGTTCAGCTCCTGTGTCTTTTGGAACAGACATTATATCCATATCTGTTATATGGATATCATCATATTCCTTAAGACATCCACTAAAAATGAGACATATGAAGATAAATACTAAAATTAAAATCGAATATTTCATATATCTCATAATATTCACTTCACAGTTTTACTTTCAGCACCAGTACTTCAGTATCTATCACAATATCTCCATACAAAAGTGATATAATAACATCTGTTTCGCCATTGGGTGCATCCTTCATAACAGGAACTAATAATCCACGTGTATAGGATGTCCCGCCCTTTGCCATCGCCTGTTGAATAGTAAAGCTGTCATTGCCGCCTATTCTTTCATTTTCCACATTGTAATGTACGACCAGGCTATTTTCGTCTATTGTAGTTTGTCCATTGTTCTTCACAGAAAAGGATAATGTGGCATTTTCACCTTTTTTAAGTTCCCATTTTTCCACAGGGGACTCAAGCAGGCTCTGCATATCCTTTACAAAACCAACTAACTGGAGTTGTGCATCCGGAAACACAATGGTTTCAACAGGAACGGTTTTTGTTTGAACTATAGGCTTTCCTTTTTCATCCCTCCCGGAAGCATAGGATATGGTAAGGTCAGTTGTATTTGAGGCTATTTGATAACCAGGTGACTCGAAATGAACACCTAAAGGCAATGCAACTGCAACATCATCTGTTTTTCCAGGGATATTCAACATCTCGCTATCAAGCACCTTAAAATTTCCAAACGAGGTTACTGTAACAGAATCAATGGGTTCATTAGCGTCATTAACAATAGTCACACTAATATCCTGTTCCTGGTATTCTGCCATAGATACATAAATGCTATTTACTGTAATGTTATCCGGATTAACCGGATCAACAGGTTTTGTATCCGATGTGCAACCTGAGATTAAAATTACTGATAAGATCAAAAGACCAATATAAATTCGATTCATTTTAAACACCTGTAAGTTAAATTACAATCATATAATATATACTTTATTATTATTATATGAAACTAACCATGGAATATTAGAATTTTTTTTTATTGTATATAAAGTATATATTTCCATGGCAACAATTCAAAAATTATTAATCAAATCAAGTATTCATCAATTTAGTGCAAAACGACATCCTTTTATACGGACCTTCTTACAACAATAAACCAGCTATCACAGTTAAATCTATATTCTCAGATAATAATAACTGGGATGCATTTCAGCTATCCGAAAAAGCCAATCTCCGGGATGTTGAAATCAAAGAAGTCAATAAAATGCTTACCTGTAAGGATGCAGATCGTGGCTTCTTTACATATTATTGTGAAAATTGTGGTACAGTAACAACTGTTCATTTTGGATGTAATAGCCGTATCTGTACAAACTGCGGTAAGAATCACACTGATAAATGGGCAAAATCCTTAAGCAAAGCATTGTTCAATGTTCCCCATTGGCATGCAGTTCTTACGATTTCTGACGCTTTATGGCCTGTTGTCAGGGAAAACCGGTTTTTATTTAAGGTTTTGATGGATGCAGCAATTACAGCAATTAATGATACAATATCCTCGAAATATAGAAATAGACGGTTAATCGCGGGTGCTGTTGTTGTGTTGCATCCATTTTCGAAAAATATGGGCTTTAATCCACATCTTCATATACTTGTAACCGAAGGTGGATTTGATAAAAAAGGCAATTTTGTACATCAAAAGTATATTAATTTCAGAACAATGCGTAAAACATGGCAGTATCAAGTGCTTACTCGATTCAAAGCCGAATTTCCAAATGATATGGTATTTTCAATGCTGGTGGATCAGCTTTTTGAAAAGTATTCTGAAGGATTTTATGTACATATGCCCAAAGAGTCCAGAATTACTAACACACGAAAAATCGCGAAATATGTTGCCAGATATATCAGACATCCCGCAGTTGCAAATACACGGTTGCACAAATACGATGGAAAATCACTTACGTTTTGGTATAAAGATGATAAGGGTGTTAAGCATTTTGTAACAATGGAAGTACGTGTATTTATTGAATCATTAATCCAGCATATACCGGATAGAAATTTTAAGATGATACGTTATTATGGTGCATATAGTCGAAAAACGAAGAAAATTTATTCTGGATATTTACAGAGAAGTATAACACAAACAACATTCGACAACTATATCAAAAATCCAAATAAGTGGGCACCAAATTGTCCAAAATGCGGAAGTAAAATGATATTTGACAGATATGAGAAAGGACCTCCTAAAGAAAATGAAGCATTTGGAAACAAATTACCAGATTGGAGCCACCCAATGATTAGCCATTGCTACAATTAATTTGCCCCCGAAGGGGGCTTTCTTGATCTTTCTCTTTTATGCTTCAAGGCATGCCGTCACCGACCCCGAACTGCTTAGCAAAGTCCGGGGCATCTGGGGGATGCTCGAGAATCATGTAACTATAAAGTTGATATAAAGTTGATAAGTTAACATTTGAAATTTTTTATCAAGGCACAGAACACAAATAAAATCATCTTACTACTTCTTTAATACGCATTGAGTGTTTTGTAAAATAATAAATTGCTGCCCCTAGCAAATGAGTAAAAACAATAATAATGACCCA
>Ga0255431_1148_pt1 | contig 13660 bp, 12 predicted proteins | sample ANMaggSeSYBR02J5_FD_182633 | JGI IMG/M metagenome (GOLD analysis project Ga0255431, IMG submission 182633) | Sediment cell enrichment communities from methane seep in Santa Monica Basin, California, United Staets - ANME aggregate JGI... | ecosystem: Environmental > Aquatic > Marine > Cold seeps >... | reverse complement strand
TAATATAGGTAATTGCTATTTTCGTTTAGGGCAAAAGGGCAAGGCCCTGCTTAATTACGAGAGAGCAAGGCAATTTATACCGCGGGACGCGGATTTAAAATATAATATAGAATATGTACATGATCTGACTGAAGATAATTTATCTCAACCCGAGAATATAATCAGCGAGATTTTCGGTGTTAATTTTTTTTCTAAAACAGAACTTGCAACAGTTTTTTGTTTGGTCAACCTGATATTATTTTTATTTTTGACGATTCGTATTTTTTTAAAAGCGGAATGGATTTTTTATATTATTATTATTGTTTCAATATGTTGGATTGTTTCTGGCATTTCGTTCGGTATAATGCTAAAACAAACATTTTTTGATGACAGGGTTGTAATACTTGCAAAAGAAGTGGATGTTCTGGCAGGTCCCGACAAGGAAGATACTTTGCTTTTTAAAGTTCATGAAGGTACACTGGCGTATCAGGAAAAAAATGAATCCGGTTTTTCCCTCATCCGTTTGCCGGACGCAAAGCGGGGCTGGCTGGTTTCATCTGCAATAGAAGCGGTAGAGCCATAGAAGGCTGGGAAACTATACTTGGCGGGTGCAAAACTTGAGTTTTTATAGGAAGAAGTCATGAAAGGTTATGTACAGGTTTATACTGGAGATGGGAAGGGGAAAACTACTGCGGTACTAGGTCTGTCAATAAGGGCTGCGGGCGCAGGGTTTAAAGTTTTTATAGCACAATTCATTAAAAATGGAGATTACAGCGAAATTAAAGCCCTTAAAAGATTTTCTGACCTCATAACTGTTGAGCAGTTCGGCTCAGGCTGCTTCATCAGGGGCACACCAACTTCCGAAGATATAGAATGCGCACGAAAAGGAATTGAAAAGGTGAAATCTATCGTTTCCGCAGGCAATTATAAGATGGTCATTCTGGATGAAGCAAATGTTGCGGTTAAGCTTGGACTTTTTCCGGTTGAAGATCTTCTATCTATAATGGCTGATAAACCGGAAAAAGTTGAAATAGTAATCACAGGAAGAAATGCAGATCAAAGAATTATCGAAAAATCGGATCTGGTTACTGAAATGAAAGCAATAAAACATTATTTTCAACAAGGAGTAAAAGCAAGAATCGGAATTGAAAAGTAATCAATAATTTTTCAAAAACTTCCACATTAATGATATTAATTATAGGAGATATGTGATGCCGCTTTATGAATTCCGCTGCCCGAAATGCAGTCACAAATTTGAGCAAATTGTTTTCACTACCGACAGCGAACCTGTGCAATGCCCAAAATGCGGAGTGCCCAATCCTGAACGTTTGTTGTCGATTTTTTCCGCTTCCGGAGCATCTGCAAACAGATTGGCCTCCGGAACACCCTTGTGCAGTACCTCTTCAAATGGGTTCTCCTGAGCGTAATTGTTTCAGCAGTTGGCTGAAAAACAACCATAGGAACCCCATATGTCATTTTGATGAATGCTAGGAAAAGATGCCACTTCCCCGTGTTTTGCGTCTTTCAGAATCGGCAACTTATGTCAAGAAAACCTGCATGTGCCTTTGAAGTGCCGAGTTCTCCGTCGGTCGTGGCAAATGTGTACCCGATGTGTGAGGAAAGTGATCTGTTCCAGTCAATGCCGACGCTTACCCCGATGGCGTGCTGATCTACTTCTTCCTGGATCACGTCGCTTCCAAATGTTTCGGAATATATCCGTTTGTTTTTTTCACCGAACGGCCCTGGTGCATCCGAATTTCCCTGGCCATTTCCTTTACCGGACAGAATTGTGGATGTTGTGCTGTCTGTGGCGTTTATGCTGATTGTGCTGATTGTTCGGAATGAATCGCCTTGAGAAAATTCGTAGTATACTTCAGTAAAAAGCGCCTCTGTCCAGTTGAGTCCAAGGAATACACCGAACACATGTTCTGTGAAAGAGTAGGTTTCAACATCCGCCCGGTTGTCCCTGTAAAGATAGTATTGGCCTGTGTAAATATTCCTTTTGATTTGCTGCTGCATACTCACCTTGCCTCCAAAGGCCAGAGCGGATTGCTCCGAATCGTCCACAGTCTTGGCCTCCAGAAAAGGAGCAACATCTACACGCCAGAATGCGTGAAGAAAACAGGTCATACCTGCGGAACTGCTTATCATTGCATAATTCAAATCGTGATTGTTTGTAAACGAGACTCCTTCCACTGTCACCTCTCCGAACCAGCCAAGGCGTGATTCTCCACTCGGCTGCCGGATCAATGATGCGTAACCACTCAAATATGTATCGCTTTCCCTGTTGTCCACTGAGCGATTAATGTTTGAATCGTATCCTGTACCTGCTCCAGCCTGCCAGCCTGCAAAGGCATTATTGCCTCCGGCCGCTAACAACATAATCATCAGCAAGATACAGGTTAATTTTGCAGATTCTGGGTACATAAGACTCCCCATCCTAATATTCATCTCTAACGCCGTCCGCGGCTCATTCCGCCTTTGCTGCGGCTCATTCCACTCATTCCGCCTTGATACGAGCCATATCCCCGATGTCCGCCTGTTACACCCCGCCTGGATCCTTTCCAGAGGGGAAATCCGTCTTTACTGCGAAAGACCAGGGATTGTTCGGACGATAGAATATTCATTTCCTGGACAATAATATAGAGCTTGCCATCTTTTCCAAGCGACTTTGACCCGCGTACCCGGATACCGGTCCCAGCCGGGATAGCAGCCCCCAGGTCATTCCAGTACCATGCCGGAGAAACAAGTACCGTATATGTATCTCTCCGTGATTCAAGCTGAAACCTTACCGGACCTCTTTTTGGCTGATGGTATTCAGAGACTCGTCCCTCGACTGTACCCACGGTATTCGGATCAAAGCCTCCGGGGTAATGAATACCGCTTTCAGGGAGAACTTGTTCGGGTTCCTCACCGTCTGCCTGTTGCACTATAAACAGAGGGACAAGAAAAAAGACAAGAAAGAATAATACAGCCGAAACCGCTCTGGTTTGCAGAAAAAAATAGTTGCTGTGTTTGAGCCTGTTCATTCTGTCTACGTGTCCCCGTTCCTTGCCTTCCGGCAGGATAGCCTCTCCGCATTGCCGGTGATCAGCAGTATGTATCCATGCCGATGAATTAGCACAACAGGGATGTTTCCCAAAGGAAACATCCCTGTTGTGAATGTTAAGTTTGCTTTTTTTGCGCCGAGAATTACCTCATCAGTCTATTCCTATTGTAGCGTTGCCACAGAGGCGCACATGTCTCAGAATCACGCAACTCTACTGTGACATCCTCCACAACAATGCTTGTGGCGATATTGCGAACTACCCCGTTGTAATCCACGGTGTGGCCGTCAACTTTAATCGTATCTCCTATAACTGGCCGTTCTACACCTTGGGATACCCAATAGCGGATGGGGCCTATTCCGTAGATAGTAATGTTGTCTTCATCTTCTGTAGCTATCACTATTCCCTGACCCCGGACCATACTGACCACAGCTCCTGTATACTTAAACGTGTCTCCTGCACAAATATCACAAACAGGATCTCCTATGTTATTACAGATTCCTGTTCCATTGCCGCGTTCATTACCTGCGAAACTCAACCCAACAGTTAGAGAGATAACCATCAGAATTACTGCACTACTCATTATCAATGTTTTTTTCATTATTTCTCCTTTTTTGCAAGACTCTTTTGTAGGGGCCAGGGCTCATTCCCCGGCACCAAAGTTTTTTGCCTGACCTTAAGACTTATTCCACGGGAACAACGCACGATTCATCCCTGAGGCGCTGCTGTTCTCCACTCCTGTCCTGATCGGTTTGGTTCTGCCCTTTCGACTCCGCTCCGGTAGGATTCACGCACGATCCATCCTCAAGCCGCTGCTGTCTCGTCCGGATCTCATTGCTTTGTGTCTGCCCCTGAATTCCCTTGGCGCCTGCTGCTCCGCCCCGGCGAGCTAATGCCGTCATGGGAAGGGTCGTGGTCATCACAAATACCCCTGCCAAAATCATTGCCTTTGTTTTTGTTTTCATTTTTCCTCCTTTGGACCTGAACGATAAAGCCCTTGTTTTGAGAATTTCTGTTCAGGCGACTTTAAGACTTTAAAACAATTAGTAATCGACATGCCTGCCCGAATAATAAGCAACAAGTATGCCAAGGAGGATAAAAAATGTAACTATTGAAATTTACAACACTTTTCTCTTAACGCTTGTCGAACTGCGCATAAACGCCCTGTGTGGACATGCAGTCATTGCACATACATCTGCAAATACTGCACTTATTGTCTAATCAAGAATATTAACTAGTACCCCGTCCCAGAAATTCTGACATGTTTTCTGGCTGTTTATATTACGTGAAATCATGGTTTCTATTGATCCACATTTCAATACATACTTTGTTGATATTACAGAATATTTATGTAGAAAATGGGCTCAATGCAATACCATTTTCGCAGATTCCAAATCGCCATTAAGGCGTTCAGAACTTCTGGGACGGGGTACTAGGTCAGACCTGGAAACACCCGACAACTCCACTGCCCACCTGGGAATGGTTCCGGATCCGATTGAGCAAACCCACAGGAAGAATAGCACAAGCTATTTAGAGAATGATGGTACAAAGCTGAGATGCGAAAATGGGAAGTTATTTTTTGCAGAGCCCTTAGTGTGGTTTTATGAGCGCCGACCTTGGGCCGGCGCTCATAATTGTTTAAGGGTTATGGTTAGGGGGTTTCAGGTGCTACATTATTGAAAAACTCGCTGGGCATGATCCTGCGGAACACAATGTCGCTGCCTTCGTCGCCTTCATCCAGCCAGACTGAATAGAATCTTTCACCATTTGGAGTCATGCGAAGCTGAACTTCGCCCTGCTCCTGATCACCCTTTGCCAGTCTGTACCAGCCCGTTACCGTCTCGCCAGCATAATTACCTTCACTGTCAGGATTGACCACCCACTCTTCCTCTGCCAAGGTTGTACCCTTGTCTATTGAGAAGCTGAAAAAAAGGTCTTCCGGGAACTTATCAACATCCCGAAGGTTGGTCGCGGTACCATAAGCAACATAAAAGACATTCGGGTCCTGTTTGTCTTCATTGATACCTGTCCAGACTCCACCAACCTTGATAGTGCCGGGAACTGCAACAATTCGAGGCTCAATTACGCTGGTCTTGTTGTTCTTTAGCAGTGAAACATTTCGACCAGGCTCATAGACTCCGCCACCCGCATAGGTGGTTTCAACCTCATAGTGTTTGGTAGCTTCGGTAATATCATTGCCTTCTTCATCTATAGCTGGCAATTCAGCGCCCGAAACACCATCCGGATCAATAAAGATGTCCGTATGAACAACAGGTACGGTACTGTCTGGATCGGTAGTCCATGTCGCACCACCGTCAAAGGAACGTCTGATGTAGAAGTCGTACTTGTCATGGGCATTTCTTGAAGCCGCCCAGTTGGGTGTAAAAGAATAGCCCATGATGACAAAGTCACCGCGAATTCCGCCGCGATGGGCACGAGCGTCTTCATAAGGATTCACTTCTGATTTGAGATTAAGGTTTTCTACTGGCTGATCCCATTTGCAAACCTTAATTCCGTCACCCTTGGCATTCTCGTCCCGGTCGGGATTTATCCATTCCACAAGGGGAGTAACAGTGCTCACATTCTGCGCTCCGGGCACGAAATTCTCCGGTGCATAGGGATTGCCCGGTTTTGCGACACAGCGTCTGGCCATGATGTCCGAAGGCCTGCCCGCACCATCCTCGCCCTCTTTGTAAAGAACTATCAGCACGGTGCCGGAAGACCCCGCCGCCGCCTTTCCCTGGAGAATAAACCGCGGTCTTCTGGCGTTTTCGTAGGCCAGAATCTTATCACCCTTCCAATCAAGGATCAGCTCGCCTGCGGCAGGATTCGGAATGGGGACATATTCACATTCACCAGTCTCCTCGTCGCAAATTAGATCAGAACCTAAATAGGGTGGTTCTTTCACGTAAACCGGGTCACCGTCTCCGATAAATTCTCCGTCGGTTTCATGCAGGTTGAGAATCGTACCAGCGCTTACCACGTCAGGGTTCCGGAAGTCAAAGCTGTGGTAAATAGCGTTCTTGCCCTCATCAGGGAAAGTCTCATACGGGTCATATCCGCTGCCGTCTTGGGGTTCCCCACCAGTTCCGGTATCCTCAGGTGGCCCCAGACCAACACCCTTGGTCTCTTCATACGCCATTATAACCCAGGCACTTTTTGTGCCGTCGGACTTGGTGTAAGTCTGCAGAAACAGATTTGGTCTGGCTGCACCGGTATTGCCATCCAGAGCCCTGCCGTCAGCAGTAACAACCACGGTTTTCAACTCATCCTGCTGATTTAAGAACTGGTAAAGTGTACCTGAACCTTCTGTCCAGGTCGGGTTGCTTTCGCCTTCTGGTAAAAGTTCTGGTTCGTAATGCAAATTACCATCCCAGTTCCACAGAGCTTCCACCATGTAACCATAGCGGTGTGAACCATCGCTGTCAGGGGAGTTTGTGTCTGGATTTAACATTGGAATGAAATTGCCGTCACCGTCACGAATGGGAAGGCCAAATGTCGGGGAAGTCTCATCTTCATCAAGTTCAATCCACATGTTATGAGTATTGACCACATCGTTGTCAGATACTCTGACAGGCAGGGACATTGGCACAAGGGCCTTTGGCCGGCCGACAAAATCAGGGTCGTCGTGCTCGGGGTCACCGCCTGAGACAAAGTTAGTGTCAACCTGAGCGAAATCACCCCATGTTATATAGCTGTACCAGATATCGGTCTTGTGGTTTGTAGTCGCGCCACCCCAGCCTGGTCCGGGACCTTTGGCTTCTCCTGGACGCAGACCTTTAGGGTCTTCCTGCCAGGCAATTGCAAAGCCGGCGCCATCGGAACCGCCGCAGAAAATCTGATTCGCGTCACGACGAGCGGAAGTTAATCTCTCCGGCTTGTACCAGATAATGTCACCATTATCAGCGATAACCGCCCTTGCAACCCAGACAGCGCTGTAAGGAACTTCGCCTACTTCCGGATAACCCTGATCGGTGTAATCTACCGAACGCTGCGGGCCTGAAACACCCCAGATGTCATCTGCGTAGTAAGGATCGTCGTAGGGATAGTCGGGCTCGCAGACTTCGTTATCCCCATCGCCATGGCATGTGATCCGGCATAATCCGGTCTCGGGGTCGGCGGTCTCAATCTCTTCGGTGTCGGGGTCGTCGCAGGTGGTTATTGAGTAGCAGGGTTTCCCGCCCTTAGCAAATTTACTCGTCCATGTTACAATGATTTTGTTGCCTCTTACCTGGAAAACAGGCTTTTTGCAATGGCCGTAAGATGGCTGGCCATTTGCCAGTGAAAATGACGACTTGTCGGCCATGCGTGAGATATTTTTGCGTTTCCACGTGTGTCCGTCATCCCTGGAGATTGATGCAAAGACATCGTGTGCGCCGGTTTCAACCTCATCACAGTATATTGCAACAATCGGCTTTGCCTCTGTAGCGGTTCTAATAAGATTGCCGTTGGCATCATAATAAGGAATGCCGGTCACAACTTCATCATCGTCATCTACGTATGTGTATAGCTCACCGTTGGCTCTTAAGGCAGGCAGCCATACGTTCATAATATTCAGTTTCGCCTTGGCGCTGCCCATCTCCGGCGTTCTTGATACATTCTTGCGGAACATGTTGCTGTCGAGCGACTTGTCCAGATTCGCCTTGGCATCCTCTGCCGAGACTGCCACCAGGGTTATGCCTTTGTCTAATGCGCGCTCAATGGTTCCTTGAATCACGTCTTCGATCTGCCCATCATCAGAGAAGTCAAGGGAGGTCAAACCGAGGATTTCCACTGTGGCTTCAAGGCAGACTACTACGTCTGCGGTAATGTTAATACCGTCCTTGGGACTGGCATCAGCGTCCAGGCTTTGCAGAAACCGCGCCATGTTGATGACCCGCGGGTCTTCCGTGTCCGCCGCTTCAAAGATGTCGAGCGGAGAGATCTTGTGCCCGGCAATAGGATTTCCCAAGTGCACCGAGCCGATTGCCAGCTCGACACGCTCTCCGGGAAAATAATCAAAGCCGCCGGAATCATCCGTAAAACCGCAGAATGTCGGCGTTTTATAACTCAAACCACCCACAGGCGAGCCTATAAAATGACCGCGCTTGGGGTGGGCCATTTCATAATTAAACCACCAGCCCCACCGCCCTCCTTCGAATTCATTCGGGCCAAAGGCCCAGGCGCCTTCTTTAGCGACAACCCTGGGACTTTGAGGGTTCTGTCCCCGATTTGAGACCGGATCAGCGAGTTGAACCAGCTCAGCGTGGACGGCAATATTTTGAATGCGCATATACTCGTAGGGTTCACCCCATCTAAAACCCAAATCTTCCATAAGATCCAATACCAGCGTGTGTTTGTAGGCTGGATCGGGATACTCTTTTTTGTACGGAAATTTCCCCTGGTTGGGATTGCCGCCTTTAACGGTTGGCACTGGATCCAGACCGACGTAAATTTGAATCGTGTTGATCCTCCACTCACCTGAGGGTTCAACCTGGATGTGCAACTTTTCGCGTGAGTTCCAGACGCGTACTATGCCGGCATCAATGGTTTGACCAGCAATGAGGGGGGTCTCAAGCAAGCCAAGTCCTCCGTATGCGCGGTTCACCGGTCTCTCCTCCGCAAATGCCAAACCAAGGTAAGGCATTCCTACTGCAAATAAAAAACTGCTTGCCAAAACGAAAAACATCAAAACTCCATACAACTTTCTTGTTTTCATCAACTGCCTCCTTTTTTCTCTAATTGTTTACGGGGATCGCCATTCACATCATTGCAAGCAAAACAATCCTCCTGTTCAAAAATTTCGACAACCTTCCGTTGCCTTGCTGCCAAAAAAAAAAGGCACAAGCAGAACATCCCCGTCTGTAAAAGAACGGTTGTTCGCTTGTGCCTTTAATAATGAACTTGGGCTTGACTTGGTCGTAAAGTCGTAATATATTATATAAGACCATTTGGACCACTCCTCATGGTTGAGGGCTGACGATTGCTGCCTGCCAAAGCTGAATCGTCAGCCTTTTCTTTTTGGCTTAGTATTTCACAATATCTGACGTACTGTTCAAAAGGGAGGAGATGTCCGGATCAGTCAGGGGGACTCAAAAAAAGTATCCGATCCGAAAAAATTTTTAAGCTACATAATACAAAAATTCTTCCGGAATATCAATATTGAAAGATTGGGGATATAATATGGATCAAATATCCATATTATGAGGTGGAAAAAAGGTGGGTTCTAAGGTAAGTTTCGAGGTTTATCTTCTTGTTTTTTATGCCAAATTTTTTTCTGATTTTGTTCCTGTGAGTATCAATTGTGCTTGTGGCCAGATTCATGAATTCTGCGATCTCTTTTGTGCTTTTACCATGCTTAACAAGATTTGTTACCTGAATTTCCTTGGGAGTGAGCTTCAAATTTATTTTGGAAAATTCGCGCACCAACGGCACAACAATCTCATTCAAATTTGATTCGATGATATTTATATGTGCCTTTTGTTTGCTGTCCAATCTACTCTTGTTTAATTTTTCCAAAAAAGGTATAATGAGTTCCTTTGTATTCAGTAATATCGTCTCTTCAAGATCTGTTTTGGCTTCGATTCCTTGTTGCATCAAAACTTTGATCGCTGTATTTCTTTCCTCAAGTATACAGGCTTGTAACTCTAATTCTGCCCTTGTTCTTTTTAGAAATTTCTCAGCCTTCTTGAGATCGGATATTGCCGCATGTAGTTCTTTTTTTATGTTTGAAGGCCCTAACCTTCGTTCATGAAAACGTTTTTCTATCTTGCTGTACTCATTTCGCAGATCTTCTGCCTCTTTTCGACCTTTAATCTTTTGAACACATACAACGACACATATCGGGTTTGCTTTTTGACCAAAAACAGGAAAAGCGCTGATCTCACGCCATCCCTTCGTTCCATTCAGATCAACCACGGGCATGATTTCTTGCTGAACACTATGGTTATTGAAAGATCTTTCCACGGGGCAAAACTCACAACATTTACTTTTTCCATGGTAGGCTTCGTAACATTTTCTGTCTATGACAGGGAGGGCAGGGGAGTGCCATTGTGCAACTATTTTGTTAGCCAGAAGTATGTTTAAATCGCTGTCAAGCACAAATATGCCATAAAAAACCGCATTTAAGGCTTTTCTTCTTTCATATTTCATGAGCACTACCTTTCAGGCACTCGTCATTCCCATGAAGGTATAAATCCAGCGCTTTTACGGGTTTTCCGGATTCCCGTTTTCACGAGAATAACGTTTGGTGCCGGAACTTACGCCACTTTCAGATCAGTCATTAAAATCATTTGTTTACTCTATTGTGATGTTGATGAGTGGAGCCTTGGCCTTTTTCCCCATCATGCCGATTCGTATTTTGACCGCCACCAGCAAAAGCAAATGTTGAACTAAAAATAAATAAAACTGTCAAAATTGTGAGTGTTTTTTTCATAACATTCCTCCTTTTTTTAAGACTTTAAAATAATTAGTAATCGACATTCCTGCCCGAATAATAAGCAACAAGTATGCCAAGGAGGAAAAAAATCATAACTATTGAAATTTACAACATTTTTTCCTTAACGCTTGTCGAACTGCGCATAAACGTTCCGTGTTGACACGCAGTAATTGCATACGTATCTGCAAATATTGCACCATCTTCTACAATTCATATTCCTTGATCCGGTATTGGAGAGTTCTTACAGATATCCCGAGCATTTCTGCGGCTTTTTTTCTGTTCCCTTTGACCTCAGAGAGAACATTGCTGATAGTCTCTTGTTCGCAAGCCTTCAGCAACCCCCCGGCCGCGGGAGGAGCTTGACTTGCATTCTCAAGATTCAGATGCTGTACTTCAATCCTGCCACTGGAAAGGATAAGTGCACGCTCAATCACATTCTGAAGCTCACGGATGTTTCCGGGCCAGTCATATTCAAGGAGTGCCGATTCTGCGGAAAGGCTGAAGCCGTCTGTTTTTTTGCCAAAAGCAGACGCAAATTTTTTGGAAAAGAATTCAGCAAGGGGAAGGATCGCCTCGCGTCGCTCCGCAAGAGGCGGAAGGTCGATCGGAAAAACATTCAGTCTATAAAAAAGATCATCTCTGAATCTGCCGGACGAGACCTCGGTTTTCAGGTCTTTGTTTGTGGCTGATATAATCCGGACATCAACAGATATCGACCTCATTCCCCCGACTCGTTCAAACTCCCGTTCCTGAAGCACTCTCAGTAGTTTTACCTGGACGGAAGGAGCTATCTCTCCAATTTCGTCCAGGAATATTGTACCGTTGTCTGCCAGCTCAAATCTCCCTTTTCGAGCAGCAACCGCTCCGGTAAATGCACCACGTTCGTGCCCGAACAGCTCGGTTTCCAGAAGAGTTTCCGCCAGGGCCGCGCAATGAACTGCCACAAACGGCTTGTTCTGCCGGGGGCTTAACTGATGAATCACCCGGGCTACGAGTTCCTTGCCTGTGCCGCTCTGGCCGGTGATAAGCACGGTTGCAGGAGTTACCGCTACTTCCCGGATCATTCGATACACATGCTGCATTTTCTTTCCGAGAAAGATCATATCCATGGGAGGGAACTGTTTTCCGAGTTCCTCGGAAAGAAGAGAGATTGTTTGTTCTGCTTCGGCTTCCCGCAAAACCCGGCGGACCACGTGGCGAAGCTCATCCGGGTTGTTGAACGGCTTGGTCAGGTAATCAGATGCCCCTGCTTTTACGGCCTCTACGGCATTTTCGATTGAACCGAATGCTGTGATGACTATCCATTTGGTATCAGGTTTTGCCCTGGCTCCTTTCTGCATAAACTCAAGTCCGGAGATCTCAGGCATTCGCAAGTCTGTAATAACCAGATCAAATTCCGTGTTTATGAGTGTGGCCAGTCCTTCTTTCCCATTGCCGGCAATCTCTATTTGGTGTCCTTCTTCCTTGAGAATAGTAGAAAGAAACGACCGCATCAATTCATCGTCATCAACAACAAGAATGGATTTGCCCATTTTTGCCTTCTCCTCTTTTTATGATATATTCTTTTTGCAAGCTATTCCCTTGGGAAGCCGGATGGTCAGAACGGCTCCTGTTCTGTCCTTCCTGTTGGCAAGAGTTATCTTTCCTCCCATCCCTTCTATGACTTTCTTTGAATATGCCAGCCCCAAACCCGTACCATCGGTTTTTGTGGTATGGAAAGGGGTAAACAGGCGAGGTATCTCTTCTGCAGGAATTCCCGGGCCGGTATCCTTGATCCGGATCTTCACCCATCGTCCATCCAAAGACACCGAAATCCCCAGGTTCCCGTTTTTTCCCATGGCCTGAACGGCATTGCGCATGCCGTTTAAGATGACCTGATAGAGCTTCTCTCTGTCACCCATGAGCCGTGATGGCTCAGGCTTAACTGCAAGTTTCATTGTTCCTTTCCAGGAAGGCGCCGCTGCATTGATCGCTTCTGAAATCAGATGCGCGGGTTCCAGAGATTCTATATGATATTGCTCGTTGCGGGAAAAGCAAAGCAAATCATTGGTCAGGGATTCAATGCGCTTAACTCCACGCAGTACAACCGCAAGTCCTTCCTTTTTTGGGTCCGGTTTTTCGAGCTTTTCATGGACCCACTGGACATAACCCTTAATGCTTCCCAGGGCATTACGAATTTCGTGCGCAAGCACGGCCGTCATCTGGCCTATCAGAGCGAGCTGACTCCGTCGTTCCATGTCCTGTTGCAGGCGCAGCGAGCGGGTGAACACTCGTTCAAGCATGATTCCGGCTGTCCAGAGCAACATCAATACAATACCTACTGTCCACCACATCTTACGCGCATCGGAAACAATGCTGTCCGCTGGCGCTGTGTAGAGAACAAGCCGAAGCAATTGGGCAGTGCCGTCAGGCAGGTGAAGGATGTAGTCAAACTCGTATGCGGGCAGGCCTGTTCGTAGATTGATTCTTTTACCCGAAGCAGTTGTGGACGGCCACGGCATGTTCTTTTTATCTGACAGATAAGATCCGACCAGGTGCGGATTTGTATGAAATAGAATCTTTCCGTCTCCTGTTGTAATCATGGCGTAGGCCACAACCCGATCTGAAAGAATGTCACGGATCTCGGCATTGGCATCGTCTCTGCTCGCACGCAAGGCTGTTTCTGCAGAAAAAGAGAGCGCAACAGCCGTACTCTCTAAGGTTTTGGTGGAAAGAATCTGAACGGATCGGAAGTTCCGGGCAGTGGTGTATACTATGGCGACAGATGAGATAAGCAGAAATATGACAAGGCCGATTCTCAAAATGGTGGCAACATAGGTCTGCTTCATTCCTCCGGATCTGTTTTGCATTGCAGAAAAATCTCAAACAGTACCAGCACTCGGAATGCGGCACTTAGAAGCGGTTTTGTAGAAGCTCTAAAGCTTCTTTGAATTTATTGCTTATCAATTCAGTCAGATCAACAGCATCTTGCAACAACAAGTCAACATTAATCATGCCTTTTTCTTTTGTTTTTTCTGCCCAATCTCTATAGTTTTCAGCATGATCATTATTATGCTTAATCCAGTGCTCAAGTAGTTTGACCAATTTTTCATCAAATGTTAAACTATTATTTAAACTATCATGTATTTCATGATTATGTTCATGGGCCATATGAATTCTCCTCATTGGTTCACGGTTGTCGGTTTACAGTTCACGGTTTTAAGTTTTTGAGCAACTG
>Ga0255431_1147_pt1 | contig 13672 bp, 10 predicted proteins | sample ANMaggSeSYBR02J5_FD_182633 | JGI IMG/M metagenome (GOLD analysis project Ga0255431, IMG submission 182633) | Sediment cell enrichment communities from methane seep in Santa Monica Basin, California, United Staets - ANME aggregate JGI... | ecosystem: Environmental > Aquatic > Marine > Cold seeps >... | reverse complement strand
AATCCATTATAAAATGCTATTTTTTGTACGGCTGTTTGCTCAATTACCACAATTTCTTTATAGTTATGGCTGATTCTTTCTTTACGATATCTTATGCGTGAGTTTTTCATGATTTGAATGTATTATACCTGAAGCTGAAGCATACAGAGTTCAAGGTTCAAGGTTCAGGGTTCAGGGTTCAAGGAAGGCTGCCATTTTATGTATTCCTTAAAACATCAATACATGAGAGGACGATCTCTAAGAAATTTTGGCTTATCACTTTTAATTCTAATCCATTGAAATTATTACATAATAATTCATTAGGGAAACTTTTATTATAAAAACGACGGAATAGACTCCCCTTTAATTAAATCTTCATAATTCTGCCTCGCCTTTATCACATGAAACTGATCATCCCTTACCATAACCTCGGCCACCTTAAGCCTTGAACAATAGTTGGACGACATCACAAATCCATAAGCGCCGGCACTCATCACCGCAAGAAGATCACCCTGCCTTAAATCGGCAATTCTTCGGTCAGCCGCTAAAAAATCTCCTGTCTCACAAATAGGCCCCACAACATCCGCAACTATTTGTTCACTTTCAAGCTTAACAACAGGCTTGATGACATGAAATGCGTTGTACAAAGTCGGCCTGACCAGATCATTCATTCCTGCATCAACTATAACGAATTCCTTTGCCTTCCCCGACTTTCTGTAAAGAACCTTAGCAACAAGTATTCCTGCATTCCCTACAATAACTCTGCCCGGCTCCAGAATAAGTTTTACGTGCATATCTTCAATTGCCTGCATAATTGATCTTGCATATTCACCGGGATGCGGGGGTGATTCATCATCATATGTTATTCCAAGGCCACCACCCATATCAATATATTTAATATCAATATTGAGCCCCCTGAGTTTATTTATCAGAACTTTTATCCTGTTAAGGGCATCTTTAAATGGTTCTGCTTTTGTAATCTGCGATCCTATGTGGCAGTCAATACCAATAACATCAATGTTCCCAAGCCTGCCGGCTATCTTATAAGCTTTAATTGCAGTTTCTGTGTCAATTCCGAACTTATTTTTCTCAAGTCCGGTCGAAATATAAGGATGGGTCTTTGGATCAACATCAGGGTTCACTCTAATGGCAACAGGAGCTTTCTTTTTCAATAACCTTGCCCTGTCGTTTATAAGCTCAAGTTCTTCAATGGACTCAATATTAAACATAAGTATTCCGGAATTAAGAGCATAATCAATCTCATTCTTGCGTTTTCCGACACCTGAATAAACTATTTTTTCCGGTGGAATACCGGCTTTTAAACCACGGTAAAGCTCACCGCCTGAAACAATATCAAGGCCGCTTCCAAGATCCGCAAAAAGTTTTAAAATCGCCAGGTTGGTGTTTGCTTTCGCAGAAAAACACACAAGCCGGTCTATTCCATCAAAGGAATCATTAAATGTAAAAAAATGACGTTTCAAAGTCGCATAGCTGTATAAATAAAAAGGAGTGCCCACCTTTTCTGCAATCAATTTTATGGGAACATCTTCGCAATACAGCTCATTATCAAGGTAATTAAAATGATGCATAAATATTCTCTACTCGTTGCTGGTTACTGGTTGCTCAAGAAACGCTCTTGCCGGCGCTAATCCTGAAAATCAGAAAAGGGGACGAAATAACTTCCCCAGGCAGGCGCATAAATGTGAGTCAAATTTGTTCTATCTTAGGAACGTGGACGAAATAACTTCCACAACTATGCATCACAGCTTCAGGCCGCCTTTGTTCGATCTCAAATCACAAAAATATTGAAATAGCCCGCTATTCCATCAACTTTTGTGATCTGAGATCAAACAAATTCGACCCAAATCTGTGCGCCTACTTGGGGAAGTTATTTTGTCCACATTCCTTAGGGACTTGGAAATAAAGAATATACCATCTTGCTTGTCTTTTTGCCCATCTTCGGCGTTGCGGCTTCCGTTACATAGCCCGCTATGCGCTTTCAGCCGCGCCTTGAAGATGAACAAAAATCCTGCGCAATCTTGGTATATTTTTTATTTCCAAGTCCCTCAAATCACAAAAGTTGATGGAATAGCAAGCTATTTTGATATTTTTGGGGTTTGAGATTAGAATTGCCGGTGCTTGTGAAAATCAGGTTCAAAATTTCACGGTTCAAGGTTGGAGAGCGATGAAGATTCGAATGGTAGCGCATTACAAATTCACGACTTGTGACTGTGGTAAACTCGACACTTGCAGGATTTAGGTTGCATGCTAAAATAAACTATGCTAACTTTAAATTATTATGAAACAATATATTGTTGATGAGCTAAGGCTTGGAGAATCCGAAAAGATTAAAACTTATCTTGATGAGAATGCTGGTCATTCAAAGATGGACGGAATATACCGGATAGAGCTTGATAAAAATATTCTAGCCGACATTCAGGCAGAACATAAAGAATGCCAGCCATTTTATTTTGCAATAAACATAAAACCTGCCAGTGTATCCTGTGAACTTCTTGTAAGATCCAGAAATATAATACGATGTAATTGTATAAGCTATGCGACCGAAGCCCAACGCAACTGGATTATTCAGTTTATCGACTCAATGTTCACAAAACTGGAAATAATAGCATAGGGATCCAGATACTAATCTCTAACCCCCTAATTCCTGATTTATAAATCACGGTACTTGATATATATGATACGCACCCTGATTATTGCAATATTTACTCTTCCTGCTACAATTTTCTTAAGCAGCCTGACCATACTTGTTTCTCTTATAAATAGAAATGGCGATCTGGCTTATAATATTACAAAAACATGGGCAAAATTTGTACTTGCCGTCAGCCGCATTAAAGTAACCGTTCAGGGCAGCCATAATATACGACCTGACAGGTCTTATATATATATGTCTAACCATCAGAGCAATTTTGATATTCCGGTTGCGCTGGCTTATTTTCCTTTTAAGTTCAGATGGGTTGCAAAAACAGAACTTTTCAAGATACCGATTTTCGGTAATGCAATGCATAGGATAGGACATATTAGTATTGACCGTTCAAATCGCAGAGCTGCTTTTAAAAGCTTAAAAAAGGCTGCGAGAAATATTCAGGAAGGAGTTTCCGTATTAATCTATCCTGAGGGCACACGCAGCAAAGATGGTAATATCGGACCATTTAAAAACGGCGGATTTGTTTTAGCAGTGGAATCCGGAGCTTCGATAGTTCCTGTAATAATACATGGAACGTGGCCTATCATGTCTAAGGATAAAATCCTTGTAAAATCGGGGAATGTTACTATAGAAATCCAAAAACCAATTGAAACAAAAAATTATAATAGAAAAACCAGGGACGATCTTCTGAAAAAAGTAAGAAATGTTATTTGTGAATCTTTTGAGAAGGGAAAAAGAGGTAAATTGTGAAATTGAAAATAATCCCATTGGGCGGGTTGGGAGAAATCGGCCTTAATATGATGGCCTTTGAATACGGGGATACTATTTTTGTTGTTGATGCAGGCCTTATGTTTCCTGAAGATCATATGCTTGGTGTTGACTATGTTATACCTGATATCAATTACCTGAAAGAGAATAAGTCCAAAGTTTCAGGAATTGTTTTAACTCATGCTCACGAAGATCATATTGGAGCTCTGCCCTATCTGCTTAAAGAAATAAATGTTCCGGTCTTTGGAACTCGTTTCACGCTTGGGATGGTAAGGCACAAACTTGAAGAGCATGGCCTTCTTTCGTCAACTTCTCTCCATGAAATTTCTCATAAAAAAAAACTTACGATAGGAATCTTTGAGCTTGAGTTTATTCGTGTAAGTCACAGCGTTGTGGATGGCGTAGGGATTGTCATTAAAACTCCTTATGGGCTTATTGTACACACGGGCGATTTTAAAATCAGCCATACGCCGGTGGATGGCGTAATGACCGATCTAAACAAGTTCGCGAGGTGTGGCGATGAAGGAGTCCTTGCGCTGCTGTCAGATTCCACAAATGTGGAAAAGGAAGGCTATACTCTTTCCGACAAGAAAATAGGTGAAACACTGGCAAAAATAATTGCTGAAAGCAAAGGGCGTATCATTGTCGCTCTTTTTGCTTCTAATGTCGCAAGGATAGAGCAAATAATTAATATTGCAAAGTCAAAGGGCAGAAAAGTACTAATTAACGGCAGAAGTATAGAGGTTAGCACAAATATTGCAAAAGATCTTGGATACATCCATATCTCTGAAAAGATGGAAATTGATATTAAACAAATTAATAGCGTTAAAGACGATGAAATAATAATAATAACAACCGGCAGCCAGGGAGAACCCATGTCGGCTTTGGCCCGTATGTCGAGAGGCATCCATAAACAAATAAAAATCAAGGAAGGCGATACAGTCATCTTTTCATCAAAATTCATTCCCGGAAATGAAAAAGCTATTTCAAATATTATAAACAATCTTTACAGAAAAGGCGCTGACGTTATTTATGAAAAAATTTCAGCCATTCATGTATCAGGCCATGCTTTTCAAGAAGAATTAAAACTAATGATAAACCTTACCAAACCTGAACATTTCATTCCGATACACGGTGAATACCGGCACCTGATTCTGCACACTCGGCTTGCCGAACAGGTTGGCGTCGAAAAAGACAAAATACTTCTCGCTGAAAACGGCCATGTAATTGAATTTGATGAAAATGGGGGAAGAGTCCTTGACAAGATCATGACCGGCCGTGTGCTTATTGACGGGAAAGGAGTCGGTGATGTCGGGAGAAGTGTACTAAAAGAAAGACGTATGCTATCAAGAGATGGTTTTGTTGTAGTTAACATGGTTTTTGACGAAGAGACAGGAATAATTGTGCATGGCCCGGAAATTGTTTCACATGGTTTTGTATTTGAGATGGAAAAAGGACATCTTCTCGAAGACGCAAAGTGCGTAATACTTGAAATTTTAGAAGAAACAGGTCCGGATGTCCCTGACAGAATTGATAAAATCAAATCTCGGATGCAGACGGTTCTAAAGAAATATTTTTATTTTACAATAGGGCGTCGTCCGGTTATACTACCTTTCATTATAGAAGTATGAGCTGGGTTCAAGGTTCAAGGTTCAGGGTTCAGGGTTTTGGGCTTTAGGGTTTTGGGCTTTAGGGGTTTTGGGTTCAATGTTTAGCATTTTGTTTTAAAAAAATTATGCGCAAAGAAATTATCGGCATTTTCCTCTTTTTCCTAGTAATTTTCACACTGGGCAGTCTTTTATCTTACAGCCCTGAAGATCCCTCAATTCATAATGCAAAGGCGGCAGGTAATGTTAACAATCTGTTCGGAATATTTGGAGCTCACGTCTCAAGTATTTTAATCGGGCTGTTTGGGCTGGGAGCGTTCTGGATACCGATATTATTTCTTTTATCCAGCGTACATTTTTTTGGTGACTATCAGGGGAAAGCTATTATCCTGATAATGGCTGGTGGAATTATTCTTATTATTTCTACTGGAAGCCTTCTTGCATCGCAGCAAAACCACTTCATGATTTTTGGAAGCAAATTTTCATCCGGCGGTATAATAGGCATCCCCATCAAGTCATTTCTTGTCAAATATACAAATCATACAGGCAGCTCTGTTATACTTATCCTTATGTGGCTTATTGGTTTTATCATGGCCACAGGTTTTTCTTTAATCATCTTTTTGAAACGATTCCGGAATCTGATTATAAATGCAGTAAAAAGCACAAAAAAATTAATCATAATATTGAACGAACGAAGAAAAAAAGCCAAAAATCAATCAAAAATAAAAAAAGAGTATAGCAAAAAAAATGACCGCAAAATAAAGATAAAGACAATAGAATCCAGGCCAATCAGGGAATTGCCGGTTCCAAAGCAGGATGTTTTTGACTTTATGAAGGCTGAACAAAAGTTTCAACTTCCGTCTGTTAATTTGCTTGAAGATCCTGAAACAAGACTTACCTCTGCTGATGATAAAAATCTAAGAATGCTGTCGAAAGTGCTTGAAAAGAAACTTGAAGACTTCGGTGTGCAAGGGAAAGTTGCTACTATTATGCCGGGACCTGTTATTACAACTTTTGAATATGAACCTGCTCCCGGGATAAAGATCAGCAAAATAGTCGGCCTTACTGACGATCTTGCTCTCGCTCTTCGTGCGATAAGTATCAGGATTGTAGCGCCTATCCCGGGGAAAGCAGCTATCGGCATTGAGATTCCTAATGAGACAAGAGAAACTGTAAGACTAAAAGAAATTATCAGTTCAAGCAAATTTGAAAAATCAAAGTCAAAACTTACAATCTGTCTTGGCAAGGATATAATAGGAAATCCTGTAGTAGCAGAACTGGATAAAATGCCGCATCTTCTAATTGCAGGTGCAACCGGCGCAGGCAAAAGTGTAGCTCTGAATGCCATGATCTGCAGTTTTTTATTTAAAGCAAATCCTGATGAAATAAAACTTATAATGATAGATCCAAAAAGGATAGAACTTTCAAGCTATGATGGAATTCCACATCTTATAACCCCTGTTGTTGCTGATGTAAAAAAAGCAACCAATGCTCTTTTCTGGGCTGTTCGGGAGATGGAAAATAGATATAAATTGTTTGCAGAAAAAAAAGCGAAAAATATAAAACAGTACAATCAAACAATAGCGAGGGAAAAAGGAAAAACAAAAGAAGAAAATGCTCCTGAGAAACTTCCGCAGATTGTTATAATTATTGATGAGCTGGCTGATCTGATGATGGTTGCTTCGAGAGACGTTGAAGTCGCATTAATGCGTCTTGCGCAAATGGCAAGGGCCGCAGGTATGCATCTTATACTTGCAACCCAAAGGCCTTCAGTAGATGTGCTTACAGGAATTATAAAAGCTAATTTTCCGACACGTCTTTCCTTTCAGGTCTCTTCAAAAACAGATTCAAGGACAATAATTGATACAAATGGAGCAGAAAATCTTCTCGGAAATGGAGATATGCTTTTTTTGCCCCCGGGAACAGCCAAACTTCAGCGCATACATGGCGCATACATCTCGGAAGAAGAGATTGACGGAATAATTGAGTTTTTGAAAGAACAGAAAGCCCCGGAATATAACCATACAGTAATAACTGAACCTGAAAAAGAAAAAGACTCATCTGAAGATCTTGAACATGACGAAAAATATGATGAAGCTATAGCGCTTATTACTAAAACAGGCCAGGCTTCTATATCCATGATTCAGCGCCATTTGCGAATAGGATATAACAGAGCCGCACGAATTATAGAAATAATGGAGAAAGAGGAGATTGTAGGCCCTTCAGATGGTGTAAAACCAAGAGAAGTTCTTGTCCGCAGTTATGATAACATGCCTTGAGCGATTGCCGATTTTGCCGAATCTGCTGCGTTGAAGCGCATTCGCAATAACATACTATGGCTTCATGCTCTTCGCCTTGCATCTCCAGCAAACTCAACAATCGCTCAACTTGGGGTTTACTCAAAAATAAATTTACATTTTCAGGTGTCGAGGCACCTGCATGGCAAGGCGCGAGGAGGGCGAATAGCGAGCTATTTAACCGACGAGCAACGCAGTCATGCGGGATGGATCGGCGCATCAAAATGCGAAGTTATTTTTGAGTGAGCCCTTAGGTTAAACCTGAATTGAGCAATTTTTTATATACATTTAAAATGTGCAAAAAAAGAGAAAATCCATTAGTAAGCGTAATAATTCCCACATATAATCGCGGCTGGATACTTAAAGAGACTATAGATTCTGTGCTGACCCAGGATTTTACAAATTTTGAACTGATTGTTGTAAATGATGGATCAACTGATAACACTCAGGATATCCTGAATTCGTACAAAGAAGATATAATTGTTTTACAGCAAAACAATAAAGGAGTAAGCGCTGCAAGGAATATGGGCATAGCTTCGGCATCAGGGCGATTGATTGCTTTTTTAGATTCCGATGATTTATGGCTTCCGAAAAAACTGTCCATACAGGTTGATTTTTTCAATGCAAATCCTGATGCTTTGATTTGCCAGACAGAAGAGATATGGGTAAGAAACGGCATAAGGGTCAATCCTGGAAAGCGGCACAAAAAATTGTCCGGGAGCATTTTCGAACCTTCACTTTATCTGTGCCTCGTCAGCCCTTCTGCAGTAATGATAAAACACAGTCTTTTTGAAAACGCAGGTATGTTTGACGAAACCCTGCCGGCCTGTGAAGACTATGATCTGTGGCTCAGGGTAAGCTGCAGATACCCTGTATATCTTATAGATATTCCGCTGATAATAAAAAGAGGCGGACATAGCGACCAGCTTTCGAAATCTTCCTGCCTGGACAGATATCGAATACAATCTTTAAAAAAGATCATTAAAAGCAACTTGTTGACAGAAAATCAGAAGGCGGCAGCTATAAAGGCCATGCAGGAAAAGTGTACAATATATGCCAATGGTTGTCTGAAGCGCGACCGCAAAGAAAAAGTTTTATACTACAATGATCTTGCAGAAAGTTTTTTCTTGAACCCTTGAGTTTTCTAAATAGTGCCTGAACGAAAACTGCTAATTTTTCCAATTTCTGCGTCAGGAGCAAATTTTAATCCTCAAAATACCCCATGTATTCCTGCGGTTAAAATTTGCGCCTTCCTTGAACTTGAAAAAATTTTCAAGTTTTCGTTCGGGCACTAACTATTTACAATTTAATTGCCTTTGCATCAAAAACCGGTCCGTCCAGACATGCATGCAGATATTTTTCCGGTATTTTTTTGCTTTCCACAGCACAGCCAAGGCAGGCACCAATACCGCAAGCCATTATTGTTTCAATTGAAACCCTGCATGGTATTGAATACATTTCCGATATCAGTGCAAGAGGTTTTAGCATAGCTGTAGGACCGCAGCCATAAATAATATCAGGATGGTTTTTTTTAATTGATGTTTCAAGGATATCGGTAACAAATCCTTTTCTACCGGCACTTCCATCTTCTGTTGTAATGAAAACCTTCATCCCTAATCTTAAAAAGTCATCTTTGCATAACAAATCATGCTTTGATCTGCTTCCTATAAATACTGTACATTTTGAGATATCAGTATTTTTTTGCAGGTATGAAGCCAAAAAGAGCATCGGGGCAACTCCCACCCCGCCTGCAACGATAAAGACATTATTATAATTATCCGAAGTTATAAAACTATTACCGAGAGGGCCTATAATATCTATAATATCACCTTCTACGCACATTGATAGCTTTTTAGTGCATTTTCCGACCACCTTGTAAAGCACTTCAAGGCCTTCGAAGTCTCCATCCTTTGTTATAAGTCTGTGTATGGAAAAAGGGCGACGAAGAAGTGGATTAATCCGGTCTCCAAAGCGAAGCATTATAAATTGTCCGGGTTTTGCGTATGAATATTGTATATTACACGTAAAACCTATTCTGTAACAGGAAGGAGCTAATTCTTTGTTCCGGAAAACCCTGGCTTTTTCCTGACGCATATCATTTTCCATAACAAAAGTTAGGAACGTGAACGAATTAACTTCCGCAACTATGCATCACAGCATCAGGCCATCTTTGCCCAATCTAAAATCACAAAAATCTTGAAATAGCTCGCTATTCCTTCGATTTTTGTGGTTTTAGATCGAACAAACCTGACCTAAATCTGTGCGCCTACTTGCGGAAGTTAATTCGTCCACGTTCCTTATCTCAGTCCGATGACGGTTGCAAATCTTCCGGTAGTACCTTCTCCGCGAAAGGAAAAAAAGAGATCGGTATTACACTTAGTGCAGATATTGCTTGAATGTATATTTTTTATTAATAGCCCGGCATCAAGAAGCTGGTCAAGACTTAATGCCCAGAAATCGAAAAGATTATCATTATCTCTATATTTCCATAAGCTAAATGGAATTTCTTTTTTATAATTAACGAATTCCGCACAGCATGGCCCGAGAGATGGGCCTATGCCTGCAATGATATTTTCTGACCGGCAACCAAACTTTTTTTCCATTTCTTTTATCGTCTTGCCTGTTATATTTTTTATACTGCCGCGCCAGCCTGAGTGAACATTTGCGACCACATGCCGTGCAGAATCATATAGAAGCAATGATTGGCAATCTGCAACCTGTATTACAAGGTACTTGCCTAAAATGTCAGTTATCATTGCATCCCCGACAAAAGAGGCATTACTGCGGACTTTATTGTTTTTTGTTAGAATAATAATTTGAGTGTCATGTTTTTGCTTTGCATAAACAAATTCTTTTCCCTTAATGCAGTTGCATAAAATATCTCTGTTCTGCTTTACAAGCTCAGGATTGTCTTCTACCTCGAAACTGACATTCAGGCCATTATATGGTTCTTTGCTGTAACCGCATTTTCTTGTAAAGATTCCGTGTTGAATTTCAGAAAAACCTGCAAGGTTGGGAAACTGAAAAAACAAAATGCCGTTTTTATCATTCAAAAGCACATCATGAGTCCTTTGTAATTGTAACGGTTTACGGTTCACAGTTGTCGGTTTACAGTTTTTTTCAATAAAATTATGCGACGGCGGAAGCATCTTAACCGTGAACCGTTAACTGTAAACCGTCAATATTTTTTGTATAATTAATGATGTTGAGATGTCGGGAACAAGCGGCACTCTTACGATCCGCCCACCATTGTTTTTTACAAAGTCAGCTCCAATTATTTTGTTTTCCGACCAGTCAGCCCCCTTTACAAGGACATCCGGCTTTATTGCCTGAATCAGTTTTAAGGGATCCGGTTCATTAAAAACAGTAATATAATCCACGCACCACAGGCTGGCAAGAACTTCAGCTCTTTGGTCCTCACATATAATCGGCCTGTTACCCCCTCCTTTTATAGTGTTAACGGATTTGTCGGAATTTAAGCCGATTACAAGGATTTCCCCCTTTGCTTTTGCTGCAGCAAGGTAACGTACATGCCCTGCATGCATAATATCAAAGCATCCATTTGTAAAAACGATTTTTTTGCCTTGTTTGTGAAATAGACGAATTTTTTCCAAAAGATCGTTTAAAGTTATAATTTTAGACATTGTATACATGTAACGGTTTGAAGCCCCCCATTGTTTCTCTTTATTCCGACAAAATGGCTAAGGAGTGGACGAAATAACTTCCCCAACTATGCATCACAGCTTAAGGCCACCTTTGCCTGACCTCAAATCCAGCCTCAGATCACAAAAGTTGATGGGATAGCGAGCTATTTCAATATGTTTGGGATTTGAGCCTATATTTGAGATTTGGGCAAATTCGACCCAAATCTGTGCGCCTACTTGGGGAAGTTGTTTCGTCCACGTTCCTTATGTACGTGTCTTTCAAAACTTTTTTCAGTTTTTCTGATAATACCGCAATCGAAAATGGTTTTTGAAGAAAATCTTGAGCGCCTGCATTCAGAATTTTCTTAGCCGCACCATCACTGGAATAACCACTCATAACTATCACTTTCAAGTTGGGACGAGCTTCCATGAGAAACGGATAAACAGCATTACCGTTCATATCGGGCAGGAGAATATCAAGCATAGCAAGATCAATGTCACCATCAAATGTTTCGACAGCGTTAATTGCCTCTTGTCCTGTTTTAGCCTCCAGGACTTGATAACCCAGCCCTTCAAGGATTGCCCTGCATACAGTCATTACCATTTCTTCATCTTCAATAATTAGTATGGTACCTGTACCTTTAATGCGCTCGGTCTTTGTTTTTTCCGGTTCTTGCACCTGAGCCTGGGCGGCAGGCAGGTAGATTTTTACAATAGTTCCATAACCAGGTTCTGAATCAACCGATATTCGGCCATCATGGTTCTTGACAATGCCGTATGCCGCTGCCATCCCAAGGCCGCGCCCAAGAAAATTGGTAGTAAAAAAAGGTTCGAAAATTCGCAGTCTTGTTTCTTTATCCATTCCCTTGCCGTCATCGGATATCGTCAGGTTGACATATTTTCCAGGCTTTAATCCTGGAAAATATTCGACTGCCTTATCAGTTATCATCATATTTCTGCAGGTAATACGGATACACCCCTTTCCCTCCATGGACTCAGACGCATTAATCAGCACAGCGGACAGCACCATTTGCATCTGAGTCAGGTCAGCTTCTATATTGAGAATATCACGAGGCAAATCTGTATCCACTTGTATGGCAGGATCAATAGTATGTTTGACCAACGGCAATGTATCCCTGATAAAATCACTCAATGATACTGTTTCAGCCTGATATTTTCCACCACCGGCATAGGCCATCAGTTGAGCGGTCAGTTGAGTCATTTGGATAACGGAAGCTTTCATGTCTTTGGTATAATTAGCTACGTTCCTATCATTAGGGAAATCCATCTTCAGAAAGGCAATATTGCCTGTAACCACGGTTAAGGCATTGTTGAACTGGTGGGAGATACCGCCTGCAAGTGTGCCGATTGCCTCCATTTTCTGCGCCTGCCTAAGCCGGGCCTCCATCTGCCTGCGTTCTTTCTCGGCTTTTGCTTTGTATAGTGCCATCTCAATTGTGGCATACAGCTCGCGCTCCTCAAAGGGCTTGACCAGGTAACCAAACGAACCCACCTGTTTAGCCCGTTCGAGCAACTCGCTGTCGGTATAAGCCGAAAGGAACACAACGGGAATTTCAAAGCGGGAATAGATTTGCTCTGCCGCCTCAATCCCGTCTATCTCATTGCGAAGATGGATGTCCATCAAAACGGCATCCGGTTGTTCCGCCTCTGCTTTCTCAATGGATTTCTCACCCGAGGCCACGATGGAAGTAACACTGTAGCCAAGGTTCTCCAGACAATCGCGACAATCCTCCGCTACCGTGGTGTTGTCTTCGACGATCATAATCTTTGCAGAACCCATAATGTTCACCTTTTGCTATTTGCATTTGAAATGAATGATAAATCGTGTACCGCCATTTCGCTCTACCTTGATACTTCCGCCCAATTCTCGCGTTATGGTGGCAACCGCCAACCGTAATCCAAGCGACTTGGTGTTCAGAGTGTCGATTTCCGGCGGCAATCCTTTACCGTCGTCCTTAACGATCAGTTCGACCTCTTTCTCATCAAAGCATGACAGGCTGACCGACACACTCCCTCCTTTGCCCGGAAGAAATGCGTGCTTGAAGGCGTTCGAAACCAGCTCAGAGATCACCATTCCCACTGCACTGCCCTGATCCATGTCCAGTGCTACGTCACACAGTTCTACCGTCACCTTAATCCCTTTGCCGGAGGCGCCGTGCGTCTGGCTCAGGTTGCGGCAGAGTTTCTTGAGATAGACTTCAAAGTCAATTCCGGCAAGGTCCTTGGACAGATACAGTGCTTCGTGAATCAACGTCATGGCGTTTACCCTGCACCGACAGTCATCGAAGATCTGTACCAGTCGCGCGTCGTCGATTCTTCTCGAATGCATTCTCAGCAGACTGACAATGACCTGCATGTTGTTTTTGACACGATGATGGATTTCACGCAGGAGGACTTCTTTTTCCTTGAGAGAGGCACGTACTAGCTCTTCTGCTTGCTTGCGTTTCGTTACATCACGGCAAAAAAGCGAGAAGCCAACCATCACGCCGGCAGGATCGAAGATGCTGGCAACTTGCGACTTAAGATAGCGCGGACCGTCCTCAGTCTCCTGCGTGACAGAATAGCAATACTTGCCCCTGCGGCGAACGATCTCAACAACGCGTTCGAATCGTCCGGGGTCGACCTTTTCTTTGGTGTGTATCTCTTGTACGGTTTTACCAAAAACTTCTGCTGCTGTATAACCGAACAATT